>LULK01000737.1_pt1 | contig 9886 bp, 9 predicted proteins | sample 728181 | NCBI WGS metagenome assembly LULK01 (sample SAMN03860291, study PRJNA289734) | marine metagenome | biome: seawater column; feature: ocean; material: water; isolation source: Red Sea water column Station 169 - depth 10m | place: Saudi Arabia: Red Sea | collected 2011-10-15 | depth 10 m | reverse complement strand
CGATTATATCCATAATACTTTTTGGACTCCAATCAATGCCCAACTTAAATGGAGAAGCAATAACATAAGGGTCTTCTTGAGGAACATAAAAGTTATCTAAATTTTTTACTTTCCATGTTAGAGATCTTGGAAACTCTCTAACTCCACCATGTAAAAAAACAACGAGAGGATATTTTTTATTTTTTTTAAAATTCTTAGGTAATTTTAGATTGTAAGAATAACCACATTTCCATCTTAATTCATCATTAGTACAATCTAGAAAATCTTGTGATGGTTCAATGTAATTATCTACCCAATTAGTTGTTGGGGACCAAGGATCAGATTTTTCATTTTTCCACCACGCTGGTCGCTCACTTAACTCCCAATATTTATCATCATCCCCATAGTTTATTGATGTCAAACTATTAATTCTAATAACATTTTCAGAAGAAAGAGTAGGCCAATCAGATTTAATTCTTGTAATTTCCATTCCAGGGTTAGCTAAAATATCACACGGTGCACACTCCTCCTGAGAAAGTAATAAGTAGGGAATGAATAAAATTAACGAAACAATATTCTTCATTTATTAAATATAACTAGAACGACAATGGATACAAAAAAAGATACAACTCCAAAAAATGTAATATTCACAATATTAGAGCTACAACAAATATGCCTAATTAACAATTTTATGGTGACCAAGCCCTTCCTCCTGTAGCTTCATCTAAATCCATACAACCAACTTGTCTTCCTGGAATTGGATTATAAGCTAAGACATTTTCACCAATTATTTCAGACCACTTAAATGATGTTATAGAAAGTTGTCTAATTGTATTTAGAAATCTATAAGAAAATGCTTCAACTGGTCTATTAGATTCATCACCTTGGAATTGTCTATTAAACTTATTGTATTCAGAGTTCCAGACTTTATGTGAATTGATATTATCTTTAAAATAATATTTTAGTCTTGATTCCAAGTCGTCATTACTGATTTGATTTATTTTAGAAATATTAGAAACAGACAAACAATTTTCAACAAAACAGTTGAGAGAGATCTTAAATAGTTTTTGTTGCTTATCTTCAAACATATTAACAATATATAAATCAATGAACTTTATTAAATTTAATTCTTTAGCACCTGGGACTTTATCATCAGAAGGTAAAATAAGCTCAGTTAAATTTGTTAATAAGGTAATCTGACTCTTACTAAAAAAAACTGGGGTCCAACTTGTTCCATCACTACAACTATGAAGTAAACTTGATACAGCTGGAGTAATGGTAATTGCACCAAAACCTAAACCAAAATTTTTTATTAATTGTCTTCTTTTCATTTATAAGTTTCTTTTATTTAACTCTTTAACAGCATGATCTACAGCTCTAGCAGTAAGCGCCATGTAAGTTAAAGAAGGATTAACATTACCCGCTGAAGTCATTGCAGCGCCATCAGTGACAAAAACATTTTTGACTGAATGAATTTGATTGAACTTATTTAAAACTGAAGTTTTTGGGTCACGTCCCATTCTTGCAGTACCCATTTCGTGTATACCATTTCCAAAATTATATTTTTTACCAGTGCCAACAACGTTTTTAAATCCAGCACTTTCTAGCATCTCAATTGCTTGTTGCTGCATATCTTTTCTCATGTTTAATTCATTTTCCTTTAAAGATGCGTCAAAGGTAACAGTTGGTAAACCCCATTTATCTTTCTTTTCATAGTTTAAATACATTTTATTATCATGATATGGGAGAATTTCTCCAAATCCTGTAAGACCCATTCTCCAATTTCCAGGAGATAAAATAGCTTCTTTCAATTCTTTACCATAAGCTAATTCAGCTACTTGTTTTGTCCAATCTCCACGGCTAGCTCCACCCTGGTAACCATAGCCTCTTAAGAAATCTTTTCTATTTGTTTTACCTCCGATATTTCTAAATTTTGGAATATATACACCAGTAGGTCTATTGCCGTAATAATATTTGTCTTCAAGTCCTTCAAACTTACCACTTGCTCCAACTTGAAAATGATGATCCATTAAATTATGCCCTAGCTCACCAGAATCATTGCCCATTCCATTTGGAAATCTGTTTGATTTTGATTGCATTAAAATTGATGTTGAACCAATAGCAGAAGCACAAACAAAAATAATTTTTGCTTTAAACTCATATGTCATCATCGTTTCAGCATCAATAATTTTTACACCTGTTGCTTTCCCCGTGTTCTCATCGTATGATATCTCATGAACAACCGAGTTTGGTCTTAACGTCATATTTCCTGAATCTTCAGCAGCAGGTAGTGTTGATGAATTACTACTAAAATATGCTCCATAAGGGCACCCTCTTCTACAGCGATTTCTATATTGACAACTAACTCTTCCTCTTCCTGGTTTTGTTCCTTCAGTTATGTGAGCTACTCTACCTAATGTTAAAACTCTGTCATCATATTTGTTAGCAAGTGATTCTTTTAAAACTTTTTCAACACAGTTCATCTCCATAGGTTTTAAAAGTTTACCACTGGGATATTGAGGAAGTCCTAAATTTTCTCCGCTAACTCCAATATAATCTTCAACATAATCATACCACGGTGCTAAATCTTTATATCTTATTGGCCAATCTACTGCAATACCTTCTTTTGCATTTCCTTCAAAATCAAACTTTGTAAGTCGATGGCTTTGCCTTCCCCAGGTTAAAGATCTTCCACCAACATGATATCCTCTTATCCAGTTAAATGGCTTATCCTCATTATAAGGGTGCTTTAAATCATCAACAAACAGATGTTTTGTTGATTCCGTATTTACATATCCAGTTCTACTTTGTTTAGGTTGATTTTTCTTAATCTCATTAGAAATTCGATCACCAGATGGGAAATCCCAATGATCCATATTAGCAGTAGTATAATCTTGTGGGTGACTTAGCATTCTTCCCCTTTCTAGAACAAGGGTTTTTAAACCTTTTTCACATAGTTCTTTGGCAGCCCAACCTCCACTAACACCTGTCCCAATAACTATTGCATCGTATTCTGTTTTCATTTTTCCTTAATTCTCTCTAATTTATGAAATATGAATGATTTATTAACACATATTTTAACATGTTGTTGTCACTAAGACTTAATTTGTAAATTAGATATAATTAATATAGGATGAGAATTCTCAAAATAATTAGAAATTTTGGAAAAATAAATAAGGACTACTACAAGTATGCTTTAATTGAAATTGTATTAATAATAAGTGGTATTTTGATAGCTCTTTCTGTAAATAATGCAAATGAAGAAAGAAAGCTTAGAAAAGAAGAAAAAAAAGTTCTTTTAGCGTTTCACAATGAAATTTCCTCTAGCTTACTAAATCTTGACCTAGTAAATAATAAAAAAAAGGGAGTTGTAAATTCCGCGAAAGAATTTTTAAAATATACGGGGCCATTTGGAAAATGGGAATCAAAATTAAAAATAGACAGTCTTGTTTATCATCTAGCAACATCAGGCTGGAGACACGTCCCTCAAGAGGGTGTTTTAAATGATATAATTAATAATGGTAAGTTGTCTATAATCACAGATGAAAATATCAAGTCTCAAATAGCATCGCTACCCAAAGCTTTCTCTCAAATTTTGGAGAACGATAGAATTAACAGACTTAACATTCATCTCAATATTATTCCGTTTTTAACAAAAACTACTTCAATTAGAAATATGACTAATTATGTTGAAACTTTTGAGTATTCAGTAAATAAATTAAATTTTTCAAAATTTAATTTTACTGAAAATGATTTAATGAGAAGTAAAGAATTTGAAAATATAATTTCTTGGCAATCTCAATATCATAAATTTGGAATTGAGTTTTTAGAAAAACTTAGAATTAAATATAAAAATATTCAAAACAAAATAGAATCAAAATACCCTGATGTTGATTACCAAAATTTGCAGAAGAACTTGGATAGAGGAGTTTGGAATTAATTTTCTAACCCCAAAACCCTTCCTCTAAATCTTGATTTAGTCTGTCATAGTCAACGTCATTATACTCAAGCTCAATTAATTCTTGTAGCTGAGAAAATTTGATAAGTAAATTTTCACACATTTCAATTGAAAATTTAATCCAGATAGCTTGAATAGTTAAAATATTTTCAAATTCTAAGTCATTTATTAATTTAAGATTGTCAAACTTATATTTAGAATTCCCTAGGTCAGACTCATTATACTTATACAGCTGTCTATATTTTGTAATATTTCTTAGTTTATAATTTTTGCTAACATATGGTAAGAAATATTGATGTAAATCATCTCTGTATAATCTATCTTCCTCAATTATTTGTGAAATTTGCTGAGGAAGAGAGGATATTAAGTTTTTTATTTTAAAATTATTTACTAATGAAAGTTTTCCAGAATTAATTATTTCATTTAAAACGCCATTATCTGCGACATAAATCCATCCTGATACAGAAAAAAAGTACATTAAACTATCTAATCTTGATTCAGATTTCCATTCAGAATTAGGCCCAGTATATTTTAAAATTTCTTTATTAACATCAATAATTTTTTTCTTTTCTGAAAGTGAAATTTCTAGGCTTTTAAGGTTATTAGAAATTTCGCTGTGAAGAGACAATAAAACCTTTTTTTCTTCTTTTCTAAGCTTTCTTTCTTCATTTGCATTATTTACAGAAAGAGCTATTAAAATACCTATTACAACTAAAAAAACTTCTCCAACAGCATATTTAAAATAATCTTTATTTTTTATAGATTGCTTTCTAAATAATCTTAAAAATTTCATGTAATAAAATAAGTTAACTTTAATTGCGTTAAGTTAATAAATTAAAGAGACAAGATAATTTTGGTATGTATTATAATTATACTCATTAATAAATTTATATAATGATTAACAAGTTCGTAAAATCTGTATTAATTTTCATTTTTATTTCATGTAGTGGTGGAGAAAGTGAAGAAGAAGTTATATCTCCTAATGAGCAAAACAATAATTTAAAATCAGAATATATACCATCAGATTATAATTTAATTTCAAGCGATGAGTTTGATAGTTTTGAAAATAACAATTGGTCTAAAGGACTTACTCACAGTACTAACTCATCAGTTAGAATGATTTGGAATAAAAATACAGGAGGAGAAAATTTACTCAATAATAATTATGATGGATATCTTTTGGATGACAATGTTTATGTAAATAATGGTTTACTCTATTTAGAAAATAGAAAACAATCAATTACAGGAACTGACCCTGTAGGCCAATTTAATTATTCAACGGGGTGGGTAAACTCGCTACAAAAAATAAATTTTAATGGTACCAATAAGAACATCTATCTTGAAATTAAAGCTAAATTTCCAAAGGGTGACAAAGTATGGCCTGCCATATGGCTAATTGATGATTCTGAAAATAGAAAATGGCCGCCTGAAATTGATATTTGGGAATATTTTGGAAAATTTTTTAATACTAACAGAAGTGATGAAATGTATATGCGTTTTATATATGGTTTATGGAACGATAAAAAGGATCATAGTTATGCGCTTAAAAATTTTCAATCGACATACAATTCTTCATCCAAGTTTCATGTTTTTGGCTTTAATTGGACTGAAAATGTAATGAAATGGTATATTGATGGAGAATTAGTTCATACAAAAAATAAAGGGAGTGATGTACCGATTGAAGACTGGCCAAATAAGACAATGTGTATTGTTATGAATAATGGCCTAATGAGGGTTGTTGATGAAGGAAACACTATTTTTCCTAATTCACTTGTTATTGACTATTTAAGAGTTTATGAAAAAAATTAAATTGTCTTAAAATAAAAGATTCATGAGATCAATATTAATAATTTTAGTTTTTTTAACTGTTAGTTGTAGTAAATCAGATTCAATTAATAATACCATTGACAATTCAAACAATAACTCTAATAACAATTCAAACAATGATAACAATAGTGATGAAGAAAGAACAACATTTTATTTGAGTAGTTCCTCAGGAAATGATAATTCAAATGGAAGTCAAAGTAACCCCTGGAAATCTTTATCAAAAATTTCAAATATTGAATTTTCTGAAGGTGACAGCATCTTTTTTAAAAAAGGTGATACATTCACTGGCCATTTTAAAATCACTGGTTCAGGGTCACAAGATAAACCGATTGTTATAACATCATTTGGTTCATCAAATAATAAACCCATTATAACTGGGAGTGGCAGCAACATAAGTGGTGGTGATTTTCAAGAAGCAATATATGTTAATAATAGTGATAATATAGTATTTGATGGTTTAGAGATACAGAACAATAGAACAAACAAGAAAAGTGGGGTTAAAGATTCTGATAGTTTTGGAATTTATATTCACAATTCAAGTGATGACATTATGAATAATTTCACTTTTAGAAATATGATTTTTAAAAATATTTATGCTATTACTCAGGTTGATCCATCAAATCAAGAAGCATTCAATCAATTTGAAGTTGCAGGAGTTAGATTTTTCACTGACTGGGGAAAGGCACATATTAATAATGTATTATTTGAAAATAATTTCTTTACTGATTTACAAAGATTTGGTGTTCATGTAAAACACTCAAATGCAAACAATGGACTTGATAATAGACATACTGACTTTGTTTTTAGGAATAATGAATTTAAAGAAATTGGCGGTACTTGTATTTTACCCTCACGTGCTAGAAATGTTTTAATTGAAGATAATATTTTTAATAAACCGGGGGCAAAAACTAACTCAAGAATGATTGGGAGAGGAAGTGCAGTTTGGAATTGGAATAGTGTTAATACAATAATTCAAAGAAATAAAGCTGTAGGGATTAGAGGAATACTTGACTCTCATGGTATTCATGTTGATCATAAAAATATAAATACTTTTATTCAATACAACTACATGGAAGATTGTGAGGGTGGATTTGTTGAAATTTTAGGTGGAAATGAGACTGCTGTGTATAGATTTAATATAAGTGTTAATGATGGATGGAGAGATAATCCTAATTGGCGAAACAGTAATCATACAATTTGGTTAAATGATAAAATTGGAGGTGATGAAGGATATGCTTCAAATAATAGTTATATATATAATAATACAATTGTAATAAATAGAACAAACAACCCTTATGCTACCGCAATTGATCTTAAAGCAAATAACACAAGGGTTTTTAATAATATTTTTTACTCTATTAATGGATCATCGATTGGTACGAAGCAAGTAAATGTACGAGATGATAATATATCTATGACAAATAATTTATTTTACGGAAATATTGACAGTAGATTTATAAATCTAGATTCTGATTCTATTGATAAAAATCCTCATTTTTATAACGAAGAATTAAATAATGAAAAGGGATATCAACTATTAAAAGAGAGTGGTGCTATAAACTCGGGTATCCCTTATTCTGGAAGGTTTTCCCATCCTGCAATACCTACTAGTGAATCTGTCATTTTTTCAAATGTTGAATCAATACCTACTACCGACTTCTTTGGTCACAAATTAAATATTAACTCAACGCCTAATATTGGCGCAAGTAATGCTAAAAATGGTGAAATAATAAACTGATTAAGGATTGCTTGACAAAGAGAGATCAAGTGGTTTATCTAAGTTTATTTCTCTATATACTATTTTCCAAGTATCATTGAATTTCATTAATTTAAACACATAATTAATGGGAGTTAAAATTTCAGTTCTCTTTTTATTATTTGTGGTTAAAAGAATCATATACTGCCTCAAGTGAGCATAATTATTTGTTAACTCAATAAAAAAAGAATTTGCCATAATATGTCTTCTTTGCATTTGATTCTCAATAAAATACTGCATTCTTTTCTTTCCATTATTAACTTGTAAATCTGATTTTATATAGTACTGCTCTACATTGCCATTAGCATCTACTGTCACACCTTTTGCCGAATCTGAAAATAATGACAAATAACCTTCAAGATTATTCGAGTCCCAATAAAAACCGTAGGCATCAATTACATCTTTTATAGCAATCCTATCTGCAGTATTAAAACTTGTACTACCAATATCAGAAGAAGAAAAAAAGTAATCCTTTGGACTACTTTTTTCTACTCTTAAATCTTTAGCAAGTTGTTCAGCTTGTTGAATAAATTTTTTTAATCCATTTCTTTTTTTCTCGCCCTGACTAAGTAAAATAATGGGGGAAAAAAGTAAAAATAAAAGAATATTTTTCACTTCTTACTTTAATTATAATACATCAAATGGCAGTTCAAATCTCATATATTCCCATCCAAAGTGAATTTTAGGTTGCTCATTTTCATTCGAAAAAGTAATTGAAAGAGCTTCTAGTGACTCATCACTTTTAACTAATGGTACTTTTACTCTAATTACATCTTTTTCAGACTTATAGCTGTAAGCTCCCCAAATATTTGTAGCGCTATTAATGATAACTGTAACTTGATTTTCTTCAGGGATAGTAAATAGTGTATAAGTTCCTGCAGAAATATTTTTATCATCAATTATGATGTCACTGTATAATCTAATTTCTGTCGCTTCGTTGGCCCCTGTTCTCCAAACCTTATTTAATGGAACAATATCCTCAAATGAGCGATTATTTAATTGTGGCCTGCTATATGTAATTACAGCAACTTTTTCAGTAACTCTATTACTTAAAGGAAATTTTGCTTGGTCCATTGGGCTCTTATCAAGACCACGAAAATTTTGAGATTGAAGTAAAAAAGGAACAATTAATAGTATGGTTAAAATATATTTTTTCATTATTGATTATTTTATGTATCCAATATAAAAATTAATAAAAAATATTCATGCTTTCAACTTTTAAAGGTTTATTAACAAATATTAAATATTAAAATTATATTTTAGGTTTAAAATTTATAAAATGAAAAAATATATACTACTATTTACAATTTTATTCTCATCTTATTCGTTTTCCCAATACTGTGCATTTTTTGATTTTAAAGCTGAGGAACCTGAAATGGTTGTTTCAGCTCTAAAAGGTATGATGGAAACTGAGTGGGCAAAGAATATTGAAGGATCAAAGTCTTTATTTGCATATCAATTTAACGGCACTAATCAAGCAACTCATTCTGTTCAATTTTGTTTTCCAAATGAGGCTGCGTTTGCTAACTTTTCAAACTCTTGGTTTATGTCCTCTGTAGCTCAGGTATTTGGTGAAAAACTTAATCGTTACATAACGCCTGTAAATACAGCTTTAAATACACCAGTATGGTACAAAAATGACTGGACTCCGGATCAAGTATTTTTTATCTATGAAATGGAAGTATCAGATCCGGCTACTTATGTAAAAGAATTTGCAGATTTTTCTCAGAAATTAGCCACATCTCTTGGTTATGAAAATAATTCATATGGTGTTGGCTATCCTATTAGCGGAAAAAAAGCAGATTTTTCTCATTTTGTATGGGTTGGAGCTCCTGATCTAGAGACTGCTCTTTCAAGAACTAAACAGATGTATTCAACTCCAGAGTTTGCTAAATATTCTGCGAAAGTCAGCGGAATTAGAAAAGTTGTTAATACCTACATGATGGTAAGAATAGCTGATTTTTAATTATGTACTAAACTAAATAAAAAAAGCCCTCATGATTGAGGGCTTTTTTGTTTTAAGCAAGATTTATTCCTGAGATGCAGCATATGCAGCAGTCTCAGTTGCTTCAGGATATTCGCTAAAGTAAGCCAAAAGTTCCACAATTTTTCCATCTTCCCATCTATAATCAAAATGGCCTCTATTTGAATATTCTTCACCAGTTGTTTGACCTTCAGCAGACCATGTAAACCAAGCGTTTGACCATACTGCACCGTCACTAAAATAATTTGTGTGGACATACACATCTTGAATATCAATATTTTCAAATAAAACTTCATGATGTGATTTCCAGCCTGTCATTAAATTATCACGACCATCTATTACTAAATTATTGATCCTTGATACTACATCTTCAGAATATTGA
>LULK01002186.1_pt1 | contig 9923 bp, 8 predicted proteins | sample 728181 | NCBI WGS metagenome assembly LULK01 (sample SAMN03860291, study PRJNA289734) | marine metagenome | biome: seawater column; feature: ocean; material: water; isolation source: Red Sea water column Station 169 - depth 10m | place: Saudi Arabia: Red Sea | collected 2011-10-15 | depth 10 m | reverse complement strand
CCCAAAAATTTCTTCTTGCATTATTTTCATATCATCTGTTGTATTAGTGACAATTGTGGGCGGTATTTTATAAAACTCTTGCTGAGAAAAATCTTCATTCGCTGGATTTATTTCATCGACATTTGCTCCCTTAGCAACTGCATCATCCAATAAATCTTTAAGTCTATCGAAATGCTTTTGATTAATTATTGATGTGTAATCTTCATTGTTCTTAATGTCTGGAAAGTATTCTGTAACTGCATCTTTTGTTTCTTTTATAAAGTCATCCTTTTTATCTTTATGAACAATGACATAATCAGGAGCTAAACAGATTTGTCCAGCATTCATTGTTTTACCAAACATTATTCTTTTTGCGGAGGTTTTTAAGTCAGCAGATTTACCAATAACAACTGGAGACTTACCACCAAGTTCAAGAGTGCACGGAACTAAGTTTTGAGATGCTGCGTTCATAACATGTTTTGCTACTTCACCTCCACCTGTATAAAGAAGATGATTAAAATTTAGTTTTGTAAAAGCTTCACCTACATCAGGTCCCCCTAAGAAAGTTGCAAATTCATTTTGATCAAATGTTTTATCACATAGATCTTTCAAAAGAGCTGATGTAACTGGAGTATGCTCGCTAGGCTTATGCATCACCTGATTACCTGCAGCAAAAATCGATACCAGTGGTACAAATGTTAAATTTACAGGAAAGTTCCACGGCGAAATCATACCAACAGTGCCAAGTGGCTCGTATTTTACGTATGATTTAGCTCCTAATAAACCAAAAGGAAAGTTTGACGATTTTTTTTCTGGTTTACTCCATTTTTTTACATTTTTAATTGCTAAATTTATTGCAGGCATTATTCCATACACATCAGATAACATTGACGCATTATTTGACCTATTTCCAAAATCAGTATTTAAAGCATCAACAAAATCATATCTATTATTCATTATTAAGGACTTCAATCTCTGCAATCTATCTATGCGTAATTCAACAGAAGGTGATCCATTTTTTATAAAAAAATCTTTTTGTTCATTCAAAACTTTATTCATTTCCTCAAAACTACTCATAATTAAACTCCTATTAGGCTCTATCTGCCTTATCTTTATTATTTGCTTCTCTAATCAATTTTCTCATATTTTCCCAATCGTCGTCAGATAATTTATCTAATTGAGAGAAAGTTCCACCACCTGTAAGATATTGTGCGCCATCTATACCAATTGTTTGACCAGTTAAATAATCACATCCATCTGCCATAAGGAAAGTAGCTAGGTTTTGCAATTCAATCATCTCACCAACCCGTCCAAGAGGAACAGTACTCATCATTTCATCATCATCATTATTTCCTGGATTAAGCCTCTCCCAAGCTCCTTTTGTTGGAAATGGACCAGGAGCAATTCCATTTACTTTAATACCATATTTGCCCCACTCTGCTGCTAGGGATTTTGTCATTGCATTTATACCAGATTTTGACATTGCTGATGGAACAACATATGGAGAACCTGTCCAAACCCATGTTGTTAAAATATTAATAATTGAGCCTTTTGATGATGATTCAATCCATCGTCTTCCAACTGAATGTGTCATGTAAAAAGTACCATGAAATACAATATTTGCTATCGCATCAAATCCTTTATGAGATAAATCTTTAGTAGGTGAAATAAAATTTCCAGCAGCATTGTTTACTAAACCGTCTAGAGAACCTTCATCAAAAATTGATTGAACATAATCATCTACATCTTTGGAAGCCCTAATATCAAGAGTTTGATAATTTACTTTTACTGGGTATTTCTCAGTAATTTCATCAGCTGTTTCTTTTAGAACATTTTCTCTTCTTCCACATATATATAAATCAGCTCCATGTTCAGCAAAATGGCCAGCCATTTCTTTGCCAAGGCCAGTTCCACCACCAGTAATTAAAATTCTTTTATTTTGTAATAAATCTTTCTTAAACATCTATCAATTCCCTATTTAATAATATCAATGATAGCATCTGCCCATAAATCTGAATAATTTAGTGACTCAACATAATCTAGATTTTCTCCACCGGATTCTTCAAATAATTCTTTATATTCATCGCCAATCTCAATAATTGTTTCTAAACAATCCGCAGTAAATGCAGGTGAGAATACTAAAACATTTTTTTTATTTTCTTTAGGAAGTGACTCTAAAACCTCATCACTGAATGGGCTTAGCCATTTATTTGTTAGACGAGACTGATAGGTAACTATATATTTTTCTTCAGGTATATTTAATTTTCTGGCTAAGATCTTTGTTGTTTCATATGTTGTAGCTTTGTAACAAAACTTGTTATCTTCAGTGACTTCCACCTCACAATTATGGTCTGCACACATAGAATCTGGGTATACATTGTCTACATGACTATTTGGGATTCCGTGGTAACTAAATATGATCTTGTCATATGTGTCAATTTTAAATTTTGATGCCTTATCAATCCATGCATCAATAAATTTATCATTATCATAAAATTGATTAATAAATTTTATTTTGGGTACAACCCAACGCTTAGACAGTATTCTCGAAACTTCTTCATACACAGATCCAGTTGTAGCAGCGGCATAATGAGGAAAAAGCGGTAGAATTATTAGTTCATCTGGATTTTTTCTCAAAATGTCATCTATTACTTTTTCAATAGATGGATTTTGGTATCGCATGGCGAAATGTACATCATAATCAGGTAACTTAGAATTAACTTTTTTTGCAAGCTCTTTCGTATTGTAAAGTAATGGTGAACCGGTTTCTGAATCCCATACCTCTTTGTAAATCTTTGTAGATGAAAATGAGCGAGTTGGACAGATAATAAAATTAACTAAAATATATCTTAATACAGGATTGATATTTATGACTCTTTCATCCATCAGGAACTGTCTAAGGTATTTAAAAACACTAAAGTAAGTGGGTTTATCAGGTGTTCCTAAATTTATTAATAATAACGATTTACTCATAATCTTTTGTTTTTCTTATCATTGGATTAGATATTATAAATAGTATTAATCCAATACATAAGAATGAACTGAAATAATACAAGTAAGATGGATTAATTGCATATATTGGCATAGCAATGAAAGGAGTTGTCATGTGTCCAATGGGAATAACTGAACCCAGGTAACCTGCAGCAGATCCTTGATTTTCAGGTGTTTGCGCTAAAGAAAGTGATGAAGATAATGCAGGTCTTGTCATACCAAATCCAAAACCTAAAACAATTACAGATAAATAGTAAATTGATATTGTTGGATAAAATGCCATTGTAAAATAAGAAAACACAAGCAATATAGTGCCTATAAGCAAAAGATAGTAGTTATTTAGAGGAAAAGCGTCTGTAAATATATATTGGCTAAAAATAGTTGATATTGATAATAATCCAAAAGTCACTTGATTCTAGTCTTGCAAATTTAACTGTTCTTTTTTCTTTTGGAGTAGTATCAGCAACATATGCAAATGATGCTGGTCTTGTTGCAGAACCAACTAATCCATTAATTAATCTCCCCAAGACTAATGCAGGAAATAAGAGACTTAAATTAAGTAAATTTTGTTCAACTAAAAATAATGGAGTGATTAATGCAATTAATGAAATCCCATATCCAAGCAATCCAAGTATTGCTATATTTCTTCTTCCATATTTGTCACTTGCTCTCCCCCAAAATGCACTAGTTAATGCCCACGCTACTGCAGAGATAGCAAAAATTGATGAAGTCTGAATTTCTGTTAAACCTAAATCTCTTGCTAAAGGCGGGACTAAAACAAAAACAAAGGATTGGCCAAGCCCAACAGTAAATAGGCCAAATTTTAACCATGAGGCTCCTGATAAAGACATTAAGATATTTTAGTTATGCCAATGACTTCTTTAATTTGAGAAATTTTGTTTTTTGCAATATATCTTGCCTTCTTTGCTCCATCACTCAGTAAGTCATTTATATAATCATTGTCTTCTTTAAGTTCTTCAAATCTTGATCTTATAGGTTCAAGTTCGTTATTTATTGAATTAAATAGCATTTCTTTAGCCTCACCCCAAGCTATGCCATCATCATATGCTTTTTGTATTGATTTAATCTCTGAATCATCAACAAAATTCTTAAACAAGCTAAAAATAGTACAATCTGATGAATCCTTTGGCTCTCCAGGTTCCAAAGAATTTGTAACTATTTTCATAACCGATTTCTTTAATATCTTTTCACTTTCTAAAAGAGGTATAACATTTCCATAAGATTTACTCATTTTTCGTCCATCTAATCCTGGAACTATATTTTCTTTATCCTGAATAATTGGATCCGGTATTGTTAGGATTGGTTGATATAAATGATTGAATCTTGCAGCAATATCTCTTGTCATTTCTAGATGCTGAACTTGATCCGAACCAACTGGTACATGGGTTGAATCAAACATAAGGATATCTGCAGCCATTAGTATTGGATATGAAAATAATCCCATTGTGATACCTTTATCAGGATCATTTTCATTTACAGACGTTGCCGCTTTATAAGCATGAGCCCTATTCATTAAACCTTTAGCAGTTACACAGTTTAAAATCCAGCACAATTCAATTATTTCTGGAACATCAGATTGTTTATAAAAATATGATTTATTTGGATCTAATCCTGAAGATAACCATGCCAATGCAACATTTTTTACAGAATTTTTTATAGAATCTGAGTCCTGATTCTTAATAATCGAGTGATAATCTGCTAAGAAAAAGAAAGATTCATCAGAATCTTTTGTCATCTCTATTGCAGGACGAATCGCACCGATGTAATTGCCAATGTGAGGTGTGCCAGTTGTAGTAATTCCTGTTAGAATTCGTTTTTTCATCTAGTATAATTATAAACATCATATATAGATATTGTGGAAACTAATCAACATTTATTTAAGGAATTGGAAGCAGCTGAAAAATTATTTTCTGACGGCTCAATAAAAAATGCTCAAAAGATACTAAGAAATGTTCTTAAAGAATCAAAAACCTTAGATAAAATACCCAACAAATTAAGACATAAAATTAACGCAGCTATTAGCAAATCAAGATATTTTGATGAAATATCATCTTTTGCTACAAACCCTAAAAGAAATGAGCTAATTAAAAAGTTAGATGATTTAATTAAGAATCCTAATAAAAACCTAAGAAAACATGCTCATAATATTCATGAAATACAGACACAATGGCAAGTATTGGATCTATCAAGCAAGCCAGCATCTAAATCACAATGGCTGAATTTCAATGATCTCACCAAAAAAGCATGGGAACCTTGTAAAGAGTATTTTGATGAAATGAAACAAATAAAAATCAAAAATGCTTTAAGTAGAAATGAGATTATTAACAATATCAATGAGTTTGTTAACAATAATTCAAATAAATGGCCTAATTCTAAAAGTCTAATCATATTTCTTCAAAAAACTTTTAAAGAGTGGCAAAAATATGCTCCAGTTTTAGAAGAGGACCTAGATAAACTCAAAAAATTATATTTTGATGCTAGAAAACCAATAAATGAAGAAATAAGGCGTCAAGAGAATGAAAATAAAGAAAAAAAGACATTGCTTATTAAGAAAGTTGCTGATATTTCAAATGATGACAACGAAAAAAATATTAATGAATTTATTAAACTTAAGGATGAGTGGTCAAATATTGGTTCTGCTGGAAAGAAAAATGAGAAGAAAATGTGGGATGAGTTTAATAATAGTGCCAATAGATTTTTCTATGAGAGAAAACAAAAGCAGAAAGATGAAATAAATAAAATATGTGAATTAAATAAGAAATTAAATAATGATGAGATTTCTGTATCAGAAGTTAAATCGGCCTTAAATGAAATTGCAGATGCTAAAAATACTAAAGAATTTAAAAATATTATCAAAGATATCAAATCAAAAATTAATAGTATTTATATCGCCAAAAAGAAAGATAAGTTTGATGCCTACGCTAATATATATGATGTTCTTTTGGGTAAAATTGAAGTTGATAAAGCACCGTCAAATTTCGTAAATATTATACAAAAATCACTTGATAATACTGAATCAAATATCGATGAATTAAATTATGCATGTATAAAACTGGAAGTTTTGGCAGGAATTGACTCTTTAAAAAAAGATCAAATTATTAGAAAGAATATTCAGCTAGAGATGTTAAGTAATAAATTTAATAAAAATAATAATTTAACTACAAATGATATGGATTCATTGATAAGTCATTTTATAGCTAATTTTTCAAAAAATGATTCAAAAACTATCCACTCAAATATTTGGAAAAGAATAATAAAATGCGTTGATAAATTAATTTCTTGAGTTGAGTGATTTTATAATCTCTTTGTGTCTAATAGCAGATAGAGAATAAAAACTAAATATAATTAAAGGAACAAGCATTAACAGTGTCGTTATAGGTCCTTGAACAAATGCAAGTGTATAAGCCTGTTCTGCCGTATGATTTGATCTATCAAAATTTATGAAATTCAAGACTAGGCCTGCAAAAAATGACCCCAGACCAGTATTTAACTTTTGCATAAATCCAACAGTTGCAAATAATATACCTTCTTGTCTTTTTCCACTATCTAATTCGACCTCATCTGCAATATCTCCAACCATTGAGTCGCGAACCATATTTCCAATAATATTAAAAGTTATAAGAATTATTAGAAATGAACTAATGAACATAACTAATTCATATGAGCCTTTTGAAGGAGTTAAACCAAGGTTATAAAAAATAAATGCTGCAGGAGCAAATATTCCAACAGCAGATATTGAGATCATAACAATAGTCCTCTTATCAAATAAATTAACTAATTTTGGAGTTAAATATAAAGCTAATAAAGTTCCAAAAAGATAGATAGGTAAAAAATATTTGATTTGAGTTGCTTCAAATTCCCAAAAATATGTATTAACAAAAAGTGTTAAAGTGTTTGCCAAGCCCCAAGATAAAGATAAAAACAAATTACCAAAGAAAAATATCAAAAAAGATTTATTTCCAATAGCTACTCTTAGTTCTTTAAAAATATCAGTTAAAGTAATATTACCTGTCCATTTTGATAAAGACTTTATTTCATCTTTAGTGCTATATGAAGAGTAAAGGACACTTATGATCATCACAATTGCGCCAGTTAATGCAAACGGAAACCAGACATCAGGATTTAACTGTCCTTGAGGATATTCTGGAGTTGAAGCAAAAAAGATACCATATCCCAAAAAAGCATTACTTAATCCAGCAATCCAACCAAACGCCTCTCTCCAGGACATTAGAATAGTTCGTTCTTGATAATCTTTTGTAACTTCTCCCCCAAATGCTCGATGAGGTATATCAAATAATGTCATTCCAAGTCTTGTTAATACAGTAAATACTGTCATCCAAAGGAAAAGATCAGTTTGAGACATATCCCAACCTTGTCTTGGAGCAAATAGAAATATATATCCTAAAGACATTGGTATAAATGAAATGAACATGTATGGATGCCTTCGTCCTAATGATGAATTTGTTCTGTCTGATATTGTTCCCATAAGTGGATCACTTACAGCGTCAATACATAAAGCAATAAATATTGCAGATCCAGCTAAGCCAGGATTCAGTCCAATAATATTGCTATAAAAAAATAATAAGAAAAAAGTAAAAGTGTCAGTTTTAACACCATTAGCAACAGCGCCAATAGAATAGTTAACTTTAAATTTATTAGATAACATTTTTCAGTAGGATTAATTTTTTAAATGCTTTAAGAGGTCTTGTTTAAATTGGTCAAATACAGGTGGCTCTATTAAATGTCTCATATCAGATATTACTATTAATTTACTATCTTTAATGAGTTTGTTAGTTTTATATGCATTTTTAACCTTAATTAATGGATCCTCTTTACCATGAATAATTAAAGTTGGTGCCTTAACTTACAACATTTTGATAAAATTCATCTGTATTTAGATCTACTCCCTGATATCCTATTTCAGAAAATATCTTTCTAGTTCTGTTGACTCTTTGATCAATGGTTGAGCTTGGATTTTTTGTCCTGTCCATTAATAATTTTCTAACCTTTCGTGTTGGTCCATTTAACGGGGATGGAGTTGAGGCAGTTGATGCTATTAATGTGAATGTTTTTGTTCTATCTGAGTATGATGATGCGATTATTTGAGCAATCATTCCTCCCATTGAAATACCTAATACGTGTGCCTGCAAAATATTGAGATCATCTAAAACTGCAACTGCGTCATTTGCCATATCATCAATGGTATATTCGGATTTAATAGGAAGTCTTAAATAATATCTAATATAGCTTCTGAGAATTGTGTTTCCTCTTTTTTCGTCACTAAAAGAGTCACTAACAACTCTAGTTGAAAGACCAGTATCTCTATTATCAAATACGATTGGTCTAAAATTATTATCAATTAAGTATTCGATTAAATGTTGTGGCCAGTTAATAAGCTGCCCTCCTAATCCTTGGACTAGCAAAATTGGTTCAGCATCATCAGGGCCATAATCACGATAAAAAATTTCAATATCGTTATTTTGAGTAGTTCCCTCTTTATATGAAAAAAGATCAGAGTTTGTAAACATAATTAAATTAATTATTAAAATTAAATAAAAGCTTCGATTCTATCTTTAATATTTTGTCTTATTGATCCCCAAAAAAGCATTACATCAAGGGAGTGAAGATCGCCATTAAAAAGCTTCATTTTTGATATATTTTCTATTAATGGGCCTCTTGTTTCAAGCAATCCTGACTCATTATTTAATGATGCGCTGAATCCCTGAATGCTTGTAAAACCAATAGATTTCTTTGTTCCAGAATGATCTTTACTTAGGCGATCTAAAAAATCATAATTTTGTGCTTTGTTTATTATAGATTTATTATGTTTGTTATCATGCCAATCAGAATCATTTGTCCATGAAAATGGGTTTGTAGATACAGCTTTTTGACTCATTGATTCCAAGGACCATCCTGAAGGTAACCATATTAAAGTTTTTTCACGTGATCTTTTAAATCCCTCAACAACAGTAGACCAAGAAATAATGCAGTTAGTATCATTAAATTTTTGCGAGTTTTTTATGTTAGAAAAAATATCACTACAAAACTTTTCTGGGATCATATAACCAATAATGTATGCACATATAAAATTATTTTGAAGGCTTGTATTGTTAATTCTTTTATTTATTAATTTATGTGCTAACAAAGATCCTTGACTGTGTCCTGCAATGATAAAAGGCTTATTTTGGTTAAATTTTTCTATAAAATAATCAAACGCACTTTCTACATCTTTGTATGCAAGGTCCAAGGCTTTTTGACCATTATTTTCTTTATCAAAAAATGAGTAATATGTCGCTTGTCTATATTCTGGAGCGTATATATTACAACTTTCATTAAATGCAGAAGCTTGATTTCCAAGCATAATTTCTGTCCTTTCATATGCAGATTTAGTTTTATCCATATCAAAGTTCCATGAATTTTCAAAAAATCCTGTTGGATGAATATAAAAAACATCCACATCATTTGATTTGTTAACTTCATATGAATTATCAGGAACATAAAACTGTTGACCATTTATATTTGGTTTAGCAGCCCAATTATAATCTATAGAATAATCCGGGCTTGGAGGATGCAAAGTTTCATCAAATGTTTTATTGGGTCTTATAAGTTCTAAAAACTTAGAAAAATCATTTTTTGGCATCTATGATTGCAAATAAATTGATCTTTTTGGTTTCTTGAATAGTTCTTTTACCATAGGTATAAAAAAATTAAGATCTAGTGTGTCGTAATCTGGATCAAAACTGTTTTGATCATACTTTTCACAAAATTCTTTACAACTTTCATAATACGGATTATCTATAAATTTTTCTCTCATATTTTTATCTAAACCTAAGAATTCAAAAAAATAATAACCTTGAAAAATTCCATGGTGTTTTACAATCCAATAATTCTCCTCAGAAACGAAAGGTTGAAGAATTGTAGCTGCAAATTCT
>LULK01000729.1_pt1 | contig 9973 bp, 12 predicted proteins | sample 728181 | NCBI WGS metagenome assembly LULK01 (sample SAMN03860291, study PRJNA289734) | marine metagenome | biome: seawater column; feature: ocean; material: water; isolation source: Red Sea water column Station 169 - depth 10m | place: Saudi Arabia: Red Sea | collected 2011-10-15 | depth 10 m | reverse complement strand
ATCAAGCTGCGATGCCACATCAATTAAATATCTTGAGTTAAAACTTATTTCTAAGTTGTGGTCAAATGATGTGGCAAGAGTCTCATTTCCATCGCCACTATTTGCATTATTAACAGATAGATTTAAAGAATTTTTTGTTAAACTAAACTTTACCCCATCTTTTTTATCAAGAGATATTGAAGCAACTCTATCAACAGAATTTAAAAATAATTTTAAATCTATTTCTAGTTTTTTATGATTTTTTTTCGGTATAACTTGAATATAATTTGGAAACTTTCCATCGATAAGTTTTGAAATTAGAATACTATTACTGAGTTCAAATTTAATTTTTGACTTCATATTTGAAATTTTTACGTCACCATCATAATTGTCTAAAATTGTACATAGTTGGAAAATAGTTTTTTTTGGCAAAATGATAGGATCAAAATTAATTTCTTTATCTAGCTTTATCTTTGAAATTGACATCCTGTGACTATCCGTTGCAACGGCTGTTAAATAATTTTTTTCATCCACCTCAGTTTGATGAAAATATATGCCACTTAAATAATGTCTTGTCTCATCATTTGAAACAGAAAATTTACATTTATTTAACAATTTGAGTAGCTGTTTTGATTTAATTAAAAATTCATTATCATTAAAGTTTTCATCAGTCACAGGAAATTCTGAATGGCTGATACAATTTAGGTTAAAAATAGATTTATCTGACTCTAGATGTAATTTATTCTTATCGTTTAATGTTAAATTAATTTTTTTTCCAGAGGAAATTTTTCTTACTATATCGTACATAATAGAGGATGTTGTAGTAGTTTTGCCCTCTTCAAATACTTCAATATTATTAATTTGATGAACAAAGATTACATCTAAATCTGTTGCTGTTAAAATTAATTTTGATTTATATGCACTTAGTAAAATATTTGACAAAATTGGTAATGTACTTCTTTTTTCTATAACTCCTTGACAATAATTTAATGCTTGTTGTAAATCTTGCTGGTTTACACTAAATTTCATTTTCTTTATTATTATACAATATTTGATTTTTTAACTTATCTATGTTTTCTGCCAGATCTTTGTCATTCTCCTTAAGCTTTTCTATGGTTTTAACCGAATGAATTATGGTTGTATGATCTCTATTAGAAAATTCTCTACCTATCTCTGGTAAAGATTTTGGTGTTAAAATTTTTGTAAGATATATAGCGGTTTGTCTCGGTCTCACTAAATACCTTGATCTTCTAGAAGATAACATTTCATTTTTACTGATTTTAAAAAATCTACACACCAATGTTTGTATTAAATCAATTGTTACTTTATTTTCATTAATATTTAATAAATCTTTTAAAACAATTTTGGTCTCCGCTAAATTTGGCAATTTGTTATAAATTCTTGAAAAAGATATTATACGATTAACTGCTCCAACTAACTCTCTTATACTGTTTGAAATTTCAAGGCTTATAAAGTCTTTAATTTCTTGTGAAATTTCTACCTTATCCGTATACAGTTTATTTAACTCAATTATTTTTTTTTCGATTATATTTTTTCTCAATTCGAGATCAGGTTTTTGAATATCCACGACCAAACCTCCAGAAAATCTAGATTTAATTCTCTCTTGTATTCTTGATAGTTTATTAGGAGGTCTATCTGCTGATAATATTATTTGACCACCTTTTTCAAGCAAAGCGTTAAAAGTGTGAAAAAACTCTTCTTGCATAGCTTCTTTGCCATTCATGAATTGGATATCATCAATTAACAATATATCTGTATTTCGGAAATATTCCTTAAACTTAACCATGTCGTTGGCTTTTATTGATTTAATAAATTGGTACATAAATCTCTCAGCCGGTATGAACATTACTTTTTTCTTTTTTTTTAATTCAAAACCCACTGCATTTAAAAGATGTGTTTTACCCATTCCAACACCTCCATATATATACAGGGGATTGTATTGAGATACATTTTCTGTGACTTTTAATGATGCTTCATATGCAAGTTTGTTGCTTCTTCCAGTGATAAAATTTTCAAATCTTTTATTGTGGTCAACACGATTATATTGAAGAAAAGAGTCCTTTAAAAAAGAAATATTTTCACTTCTTTTTATTTGAATATCATTAACATCTCGATTTTCAGAACTGGTATTATTTTCAACAATTTTAAATTCAATTCTAATTAAATTTTTTTTAAATATTTTAACAATTTTTAAAATTTGGTCTAAATATCTTGAAGTTATCCAATCTCTTATGAACCTTGTGGGTACTGAAATCAAAATATAACTATTAAATTCCTCAATAAAATCAATTTTTTTTAACCAGCTTTCGTAAACTTCAGATCCCAGTTTTCGTTTCATTTCATTCTGAATTAAATTCCAGTCTAGTTTTTCTGATTTCGATTTGCTTAATTCTTGATTTTTGTAAATATTTTTCATATTGATGAAGAGTCTTAGATAAGCGCTATAATAAAAATTATTGCAACAAAATATTTTAAAAATTCAAAAAAAAATAAAATCTAGGATTGTGTAATTAAAAAAAATTTTAAAACAAAATTAAAATCTATGATTGAGTAAAAAATTAAAAATATAATTTTGATCTATAATTATTTAATTTATAAAATCTCTAATAAAATTTATGATTGAGTTAGAATAGATCATATTATTTACTAAATCTAAATGTTGTGTAACAAATAAATTTTAATATAGATTTTGTAGATCCTGAGGTTGAATCACAAAAACAACTTAGAATATAAATTAAATGGACGATATTCTCTTTGTTATCCTGGAAATATTTCTTGAGGCATTTTGTTTTTTAATTATTCCAGTTTTTGCAATCTTCATTAATTCTGAATTCAACTTAGGTAAGAATTTTAAGGCTTCGGATTTATCCTTTTTATTTATTAAAAGATTCATCTTCTTTATAGCGTTTTTATATCTACTTTTTCGCACCTTATTTACAGCAGTTTGTTTTAATATTCTTCTAATTCTTTTAATTGCTGATTTTGTATTTGCCATTTGAACGGGGTATAACTTGAGAAATAGTATCGGTCAATCAAATAATTGGTTTATTTTTGACATAAAGCACAAAAGAATGTTGATCTATTTGAAATATTTTTTTTTTGAATAATACCTTTACAATCTACCCTTTTACATTTTAGTCCTTCTCTTTGATACACTTTAAAATTTTTTTGAAATGATCCTTTGCTTCCTGAAATATTTTTAAAATCTCTTATTGAAGATCCTCCTTTTTTTATAGCATTTAAAAGAACTAACTTTGTTTTTTCAAAAATCTTTTTACACTCGACTTTATTAATAGATTTTCCTTCCTTAAACGGATTTACTCTGCTTAAATAGAGAATTTCACTCGCATAAATATTACCAATTCCTGATATAAAATTTTGATCTAAAAGAAAGTTTTTTACACTTTTTTTTTTATTTTTTAAATTATTGTAAATATAGTTAGGATCAAAATCAGAATCAAAGGGTTCAGGTCCAAGTTCTTTGAATCTTTCTTTAAATTGATTCTGGTCTTTAATAATTTCAAAAAAACCAAATCTTCTTGGATCATTATATACTAATTTAAACTTATCAAAAAAAATTTCTACATGGTTATGTTTATCAGGCAATTTTGGTGAATTATAAAAACTCATATTAGTTATTAAATTTTTTTTATGATGCTCTAAAAGATGTATTGTTCCACTCATACCAAGATGAATTAACAATTTATTTTTACCAGATAAAAAAATGATTAGATATTTTGAAAATCTACCAACATTTAAAATTTTTTGGTTTTCTAAAATTTTTTTGAAATTTAAAGGTATCTTAATCCTTAAATTTCTATTTCTCACTATTACTTTTTTAATTGTTTTTTGTAATATCTTTTTATTTAGTGAATGTCTTACAATTTCTACTTCTGGTAATTCTGGCATTTGATACTATATTATTTGTATATTTAAATTTTATGCAACAAGATCTTCAAAATAAAAAAGGACTAGTACAAAATGTCTTTAATCAAGTTTACAATCAATACGATCTTATGAACGACTTAATGTCTTTAGGAATTCATAGAATATGGAAAAAAAACCTATTGAATATGATGAACCCTTCTGTCAACCAAAAGTTAATAGATGTTGCTTGTGGAACAGGAGATATAGCGAAAATTTACTTAAAAAGTACTGGTAAAAATGCTGAGATAACTTGCGTTGATCCCAACAAAGGAATGATAAATATTGCTAAAAAAAAGTTACCTAAATCTAAAAATCTTAAATGGTTTATATCCTCAGCTGAGAATTTACCTGTTTTAAGTAACTCTTTTGATTTTTATACAATTAGCTTTGGATTAAGAAATACAAAAAATATAAATAAATCATTGAAAGAAGCATACAGAGTTTTAAAACCAGGAGGTCGATTTTTATGTCTTGAATTTTCTAAAATTCAAAACTCTAATTTAGATTATCTTTATGAAAAATATTCTAAACTAATTCCAGAAATTGGAAAAATTGTCGTTGGTAAAAAAGAGCCTTACAAGTATTTAATTGAAAGTATTCAAAATTTTGTTAATCAAAATGAACTAATAGATTTAATGTATAAAAGTAAATTTGATAAGTGTGATTATACAAATCTGACAGGTGGTATAGTTTCTATTCATAGTGGTTGGAAAATATAATGATCAAAAGATTAATAACATTATTTAAACTTGGAAGAAAAGTCGCAAAATCAGATATTTTAGAGATAACTTCAAAATTTCATGAACCACCATTATCTATTAAAATTTTGTTTAAAATTTTATCTTTTTCTATTTCATCCAAAAATAATAAACTGGTAAACGCAAATGAGGGAGAAAGATTGTCTAGATCTTTAGAGTCCATGGGGACAACTTTTATAAAACTAGGTCAGTTTTTAGCGACAAGGCCAGATATTATCGGAGAAAGTTTATCAAAAGAACTCGAGAATCTTCAAGATAGATTGCCTCCATTTTCCCAAGATCAAGCCAAAAAAATTATCAAAGATGATTTAGGGACTAATACCTATAACTCAATTATTAATTTAAGCGAACCCGTTGCAGCTGCATCCATAGCTCAAGTTCATAAAGCTCAAATAGACGATAATGGAATAATAAAAGATGTCGCAATAAAAATCTTACGACCTGACATTAAGAAAATTTTCAATGAGGAAATTGATGCTATAATGTTATTTGCATTTTTAGTTGAGTCCTTAGTAAAAAAAACAAAAAGATTAAAACTTGTTGATGTAGTATTTTTACTAAAAGAAATTACTAATCTTGAGATGGATTTAAGATTTGAGGCTGCTGCTGCAAATGAATACGCAGAAAATACAAAAAATGATATTGGTTTTAATGTTCCACAAACTTACTGGAACTATACTAGTGAAAATGTAATGACACTAGACTGGGTAGAGGGTATCTCGATCAGAGAAACTGATGAGTTAAAAAAAAGAGATGTAAATACAAAAAAATTAGCAGAGGATATTATACAAAATTTTCTTAGACATGCTGTTAGAGATGGTTTTTTTCATGCTGATATGCATCAAGGAAATATTTTGATAAATAATGATGGCCAAATTGTTCCTATTGATTTTGGAATTATGGGCAGGCTCGATAAAATGAGTAAAAAATTTTTAGCTGAAATACTTTTTGGTTTTATTCAAAGAGACTACAAAAAAGTTGCTGAAGTCCATTTAATAGCAGGTTTAGTGCCAAAAGATGTACCAATAAACGATCTTGCTCAAGCTTTAAGGTCTATTGGTGAGCCTATTTTTGGTCAAGCAGTTAAAGATATATCTGGTGGAAAATTATTAAAACAACTTTTTGACGTCACAGAAAAATTTAATATGCAAACACAACCACAATTGTTAATGCTCCAAAAAACAATGGTGGTAGTTGAAGGTGTAGCAAGAAAATTAAATCCTGAAACAAACATTTGGACTACATCTAAACCTATCCTTGAAAACTGGTTGAAAGAGACAAAAAACCCTATGACTACAATTAATGAAACAATTAATAGCACTTCAGAAGTAATAAAAAGATTACCAGAATTTCCTGAAATAATGGATAAAGCTAATCAGGCTCTTACTTTTTTAGCTAGTGGACAAATTCCTCAAAATTCAAATTCTTATGACACATTAAGTGATAAAAGATCTGAAATGGTAGCTTTCAGAAATCAATCTATAATAGGTTTTTTATTGCTTGTAATTTTAGGCCTTCTAGTATTTTAATGCACAAAATGAAAAATTTAGCTGATAAAAAAATTTTATTTATAATTTGTGGAGGAATTGCTGCATATAAAAGCTTAGAATTAATTAGATTATTCAGGAAAAATAAGGCTTCTATAAGAACAATTTTAACAAAGAGTGCTAAAAAATTTGTAACACCCTTATCGATCGCTTCATTATCACAAGGGAAAGTTTACGAAGACCTTTTCAATATAGAAAATGAGTTAGAAATGGACCATATTGCTTTATCGAGATGGGCTGATGTAATCATTGTTGCTCCTGCAACTGCAAATACTATTTCAAAACTTGCCTCTGGAAACGCTGAAGATTTAGCTTCAACTGTTATTTTAGCATCAAACAAACAAGTTTACTTGGCTCCTGCTATGAATGTAAGAATGTGGGAACATCAATCGACTAAGGATAATCTAAAAACTCTAAAGAATTATGGTTATAAAATTATAGGTCCTATTACCGGTGATATGGCATGTGGAGAGTATGGTGAAGGCAAAATGTCTGAACCAATCGAAATATTTAATGAAATTCAAAATTTTGTTGAAAATAGAAAAGAAAATAAAAAGATTAAAGCTTTAGTTACCGCAGGCCCAACAAATGAATACATTGATCCTGTAAGATTTATTTCGAATAAATCAAGTGGTAAGCAAGGTTATGAAATTGCAAAATCTCTGCATAAAAGAGGATTTGACACAACTTTAATATCAGGTCCGACTAGTCTAGATATAGATCAAGAAATTAAACTTATAAAAGTTGAAACAGCAGATGAAATGTTTAAGGCTACTCAAAAAAATTTACCAACGGATATTGCAGTATTTTCAGCTGCAGTTTCTGATTTTAAGATTGATGTAAAAAGTAAAGATAAAATAAAAAAAAAAGAAAGACTAAATATCAAATTAGAGAGAAATGTTGATATCTTGAATTATATTTCAAATCATAATTCAATGAGACCAAAGCTAGTTATTGGTTTTGCAGCTGAAACAAAAAATTTAGACTCGAATGCCATAAAAAAACTTAAAAATAAAAACTGTGATTGGATCGTTGCAAATGATGTGTCTAAAGAAAATATTGGTTTTAATAGTGATTATAACGAGGTTACGATTCATTATAATGATCTTAAAAAAAATAAAGAGACACTTTCACATAAAAAGAAATCTGAAATCTCAGAGGAGATTGTTGATAGAATTGTCACTCACATGAATTAATGGTCAAAGTATTAATTAAAAAACTTGATCCTAAAGTTACTCTTCCATCTTATAAGACTAAAGGAGCCTCGGGCATGGACCTAATGGCTTTTGTAAAGGAAAAAATTGTAATTAAACCACAAACCTCAGCTTTAATTCCAACAGGATTATCTGTCGCTTTCTCTGAAGATTATGAAATACAAATAAGGCCGCGTTCTGGCTTAGCAGCTAAAAATAATATTAGTGTTTTAAATACTCCTGGAACTATAGATAGTGATTATAGAGGTGAGTTAAAAATTATCATATTTAATCATAGTAATCATGATTTTATTGTTAATAATGATGACAGAGTTGCACAAATGGTTTTAACCCCTGTTGCAAAGATGGAATTAGAGGAAGCAAATGAATTGCCCAAGACTTTAAGAGGAGAGGGTGGATTTGGCTCAACAGGTAAATGAGTCAAAATTTAGATAAAAGCCAGGTTGCCAGATACTCAAGACAAATTATCCTAAGGAATATTGGTGCTTTAGGTCAAAAAAAAATAATTAAATCTAAAGTTCTTATCATTGGAATGGGGGGGTTAGGTTGTTCTGTTGCAGAATTTCTTACTAGAGCAGGTGTAGGTAACCTTGGGATAATTGACTTCGATAATGTAGATATAACCAATATTCATCGACAAAGCCTTTATGATATAAAAGATATTAAAAAGTCAAAAGTTATAGTAGCAAAAAAAAAATTACATAAAATTAATTCAAATACAAAAATTAATTGTTACAAAGTTAAACTTAATAAAAGTAATATTAAAAATATAACAAGTAAATATGATTATGTCATAGATGGATCAGATAACTTTAAAACTAAATTCTTAGTAAATGATTATTGTAAAAAAACAAAAAAATTTCTTGTTGTAGGAGCTATAAGTAAATTTGATGGACATATTTTTACTTTTAATTTTAAAAATAAAAATACACCATGCATAAGATCTTTTTTTCAAGAAAAAGAAATTTCAGATGATATTTTAAATTGTGAATATGGAGGTGTTTTGGGAACAGTTGCAGGTATAATAGGTACAATTCAGGCCAATGAGATATTAAAAAAAATTTTGAATATCGGTAAAAATTTAAATGGATATATACTTATACTTGATTTACTTAATTTAAATTTTAGAAAAGTGAAATTAAAAAAAATTAAAAATGTATAAATAATGTTACATAAAATTATATTTTTACTTATTTCATCTTTTTTTTATTTATCCAATTGTCTGGCAAACGAGGTTTTTGTATCTTTGAAGAAAGATAAGGTCAATGTTAGATACGGACCAAGCTTAGAGTCTCCTATTAAATATGTATATAAGAAAATAAATCTCCCAATAAAACAAATAGATAAAAATGAAAATTTTCGGAGGATTATTGATATAAAAAATAATAGCGGTTGGATACATGTTTCACAATTAAAACAGATAAACTCAATTATACCACTTAAAGATAAAATTTTATTCCAAGAACCATCTAATTTTTCAAAACCTTTAGCAAAAATTAAAAAAGGTAGAATATTGATTGTTAAAAAATGTGAGGAGAACTGGTGTTTAATAAAAACATCAAAATTCAAGGGATGGATTAAAAACACCCATGTGTGGGGAAAATTAGATAATTTTTAAAATATCTAATTATTTTTGTTGCGCACAAACATCTTTGATTACAGGTGTATTAGCACAATCGCCACATTTTGTTTTCTGAACAATACAACCGTCATCAAGAATTTCAACATCAACAACTTTATCACATTTAGAACAAGTTGAAGAAATGGTAAGTCCACATTTTTTACAGTTATAGTTTTCTGTTTGCATATTCATAAAGTAATATTATGAAAAAAGCTTTCAAGAAAAATCTATGAGAATAATTATCATTAGCACATTTTTTTTGATAATGATAATTATTATCAATAATTATCTAAAAAAAACGAATTATGATTTTTTTAAAAATTTTTAATTTTTCGACTTACTTGCCCACCATTTATCTAAAATGAAATACCAAACGGAGTTAGCTATTGGTTCAACAATCGCGTCAGTTAATGCAATCATAAAAGAAACGTCAGCGACTAACATTAAAACACTTATAGCTATCACAAAGTGTCCAATTGTATAGATTATTGTTCTGAGGATTGAACCTTTATTATTTTGGTAAATATTGCCTGCTGCTTTAAATATTCCGTTAGTTATTTCCATTTTGTTCCTTAAAAGGGCTTTCTAGAACGCAAGCTACTAAGTGAATTCTAGCCTGTTCCCCACCATTAAAGAAATTATGGTATTTTGTGTTGTTGGTTATCCAAACTTTACCATCAGCAGGGAGATGTTTTGCAACATTCTCGATTACCATCGAACAACCTTTGTTAGTAATAATTGGTACGTGCAGCCTACACTCTGGGTCTTTATGCCAGCTGAGTGTTGACCTTGGCTCTTTTAATAAAAGTCTTACTCTACCCAGTTTAAATCTTTTACTTAACGTGTCATAAACTTCTTTAAAATAAGTATTCTCAAATTCAGGTATTAATTGTGTATATTTAGACT
>LULK01000727.1_pt1 | contig 9977 bp, 5 predicted proteins | sample 728181 | NCBI WGS metagenome assembly LULK01 (sample SAMN03860291, study PRJNA289734) | marine metagenome | biome: seawater column; feature: ocean; material: water; isolation source: Red Sea water column Station 169 - depth 10m | place: Saudi Arabia: Red Sea | collected 2011-10-15 | depth 10 m | reverse complement strand
ATCAATTCTGCTAAATACAGATTTAATATTCCACCCATTATCTAAAAACCAATCAAATCCAGTTTCCAAAATAATCATTGAGTTATATTTTTTTTCAATAGTAGTATTATATTTGGTTGTTTCTCCAACAAAGTTAGCTTGTATATCTGATCCATCTGTAAGATCCTTATTAAAATCTATCTTAAAATAAGGAATAAATAATGAGTCGGTAAGGTAAATTTCTTTCTCAACGGCAGATCCTAAAGAAATTGATGATGTTTCAAGTTCTCTTTTGTCAAATTTTAGCTTTGAACTACTGCTACCTGTCTCAGAATATCCATCAAAATTTACAAAACCGAGATCAAATTTGGAATAATTGTGAAATTTATAATTTTTACGGACATTCTTTAAATTATATTTAACTGAACCAAAAATTTGATTTGCTTTAAATTTACCTTTTACAACATTGGAAGGGTTTGAGGTATCAGTAATACGTGTTGTGGCATAAGTAGTTTTTCCAAACCCTAAAAAAGAATCGATATAATTTTTTTCAGATCCTTGCCAGGTATTATATAGGGAAAAATTATTTGATCTTGCTAAAAATCCAGTGCTATCTTTAGTGCCTATATTAGATTGATCATCTTCGCGCCTAAAAACAAGTCCAAATAAAGAACCTTTATTATAATTAACATCTGCACCTAATAAAAAACTCTCAGTTCTATTTATTATTCCTAAATCGCCACCTGAGCTAAGATTAAGTCTTCCTTTATTAATTGAGCCAGCTGTCCAAAATGCCCAATCTTTTGGTGTCATATTATAATTTTCTTTTAAATATTTTGTTAATGGTAGTTCACTAATTAAATCATCAATATTTTTTGAGGATAAATTTTTATATTTATCAATGTAATAATCAAATAATTCTGGGGGTATTTGTTCTTTGTAATTATTTTGATTAGAAAGAGACAATTTCATATCTTTAATTCGAGTTGATTTATTAATTCCAACTCTTCTAAACTGTTCCATTCTACGCATAACTTGATTGGTAGTATTGAACATAAATCTTTTAGCATGTTCTGTTTGTGCGTTTGCCATTCCACTTACTTGTTTGTCATCGAACGCATTGAAACCGCTAACTTCTGTTGATCTAATTGTTAATGTAGTTTGACCACTTACGGTTGCACTTTCACCAGCTGTTCCACCATATTCAATTACATACGCTCCAGTTGTATCTCTTGTGCAATGTAAGTCATTCCATTTACCTTTTCTGCCTGATGGAGAACCGTACATATGAGCACAATTTTCATCCCCGTCTTCTGCAGATGGGTGATCGTTAGGTTCATCAGTTAACCAATTTGCATAAGAATAACCTGATGCAACTGTGCAATCCTCATGTGCAGGATCTGCCTTATTAACTCCTGGTGTTGTACTCTCAATTGCTACTTGACAAAAAAAAGTCTTTCCGTTTTCAGGTCCTGAAACCCATTCCCATGTACCTTCTCCTGCTAGAGCAGTACCTTGTCCTAAATCAAGACTTATAGCTGGATGGGTATTAGATGTATGTGTTGCATCATCAGATCCACCAATCCAAGTATTGGTACCAATTTTATTTTTAATAAAATTATTCTCAGCTTCACTTGTAATTGTTACAAGATAACCTGTAAGACCTAAGTAAGTTGAAGCTTCTGCAGCAGTTTTTGCATCTTCCCAATTAATAGTTCCAGTTACAAGTTCATAGTAATGACCATTTCCTGAAAAATAATTAGTACCTGCAGGAGTTACAGCAACAGTAATAGTAGGAGATCCAGCAGCACCATCGCCTTTGAATGATAATGTTGCAAGTGCATTATTAATATCATCTTGTGTTCCTCTAAAACCTATTTCTGTAAGAGAATTACCTGTACACTGAGAAGGTACACTTGAATTATCACTTGGATAATTACAATAGCCCGCTGCCTGCATTAAATTAGTAACAGACGTTACCTTTATATTTCCATCCGATGCTACAGCTGAAACAAGAAGGGTTCCTGTGTAACCACTAATACTAGGTGTTGTTCCTGAGCTTGATAGTAAAACGAAATCAGTTGTATCAGTTGTTAAAGTTGAAGGCATAGTAACTGTGCCTGAATAAACTTTATTATTGTTAAAGAAAAATAATAAAATAATCAAACTTAAAACAGCAACTCTCATAAAATAATTTTAATTATTCTACTTATTTCTTGATTTACATTTTAAACCTAAGCTTGTTTGATAGAAAGTTTTACCTTTCCTCTATCAAATCCAATCACTTTTACTTTTACCTCATCACCTTCTTTGACAACATCAGTAACTTTAGCAACTCTTTTATCAGCAAGTTCAGAAATATGAACAAGCCCATCTTGTTTGCCTAAAAAGTTTACAAATGCTCCAAATTCCATAATTTTCATTACTTTACCTGAATAAATTTTATTCAATTCAGCTTTAGCAGTGATGTCTTTAATCATTTGCATAGCAATATTTCTAGCTTCTTCATCTGGTGCAGCAACTGTCACTACGCCCTCATCATTAACATCAACTTTCGCACCTGATTTTTCTACAATCTCTCTTATTGTAGCTCCACCTTTTCCAATTACGGCAGCAATGTCTTTTTTATCAACATTAATTTTTTCCATTTTTGGAGTGTGTTTTCCAACATCTGATCTTGAAGCTGATAATGCTTTATTCATTTCACCTAAAATATGAATTCTTCCATCTTTTGCTTGATTTAATGCCTGTTCCATAATCTCAAATGTAATTCCAGTGATTTTAATATCCATTTGAAGTGAAGTAATTCCATTCTTAGTTCCAGCTACTTTAAAATCCATATCCCCAAGATGATCTTCATCACCTAAAATATCTGATAAGACGCTAAATTCATCTCCTTCTTTAATCAATCCCATTGCGATACCTGCAACAGGTTCTTTGATAGGCACACCCGCATCCATTAATGCAAGTGATGTTCCACAAACTGTAGCCATTGATGAAGAGCCGTTAGATTCTGTAATTTCTGAGACAACTCTAAATGTATAAGGAAATGACTCACTTGATGGTAATGAAGAATGAATAGCTCTCCAAGCTAATTTACCATGTCCTATTTCTCTTCTACCAGTTCCTATTCTACCTGTTTCACCAACTGAGAACGGTGGAAAATTATAGTGAAGCATAAACCTTTCTCTTTGTAATCCATCTAAACTTTCAATTCTTTGCTCATCATCCGATGTACCTAAAGTAGCTGTCACAATTGCCTGTGTTTCACCTCTGGTAAATAAAGCAGAACCATGGGTTCTTGGCAGAACACCAACTTCACAAGATATAGGCCTTACATCGGATAATCCTCTACCATCAATTCTATTCTTATTTTTTAAAATGTCTGTTCTAACAATTGATTTTTCTATTTTTTTAAGCTCAGAATTAATATCAAGATCTGTATAGTTTTCATCTTCCTCATAAAGTTTTTTAGCTTTATCAGTGATTTCTGAAATTTGATTTGATCTATCTTGTTTATCTCTGGTCGCAAAAGCTTTTTTAAGATCTTCAGTAAATGTTTCCTCAAGTTTTTTCTTAACCTCTGATAAATCTTTCTTTTCAACAGTCCATTCAGGTTTTCTGCATTCTTTTGCGAGTTCCTCAATCATTTCAATCACAGGAACAAAACCTTCATGACCAAATTTAACTGCATTTAACATTTCTTCCTCTGTTAAACCGCTTGCTTCAGATTCAACCATTAACACAGCATCTTTTGTGCCTGCTACAACTAAATCTAATTTTGATTTTTCCAAATCAGTCTTTGATGGGTTTAAAACATATTTACCATCAATATAACCAACTCTAGAAGCTCCTACCGGCCCCATAAATGGCATGCCTGAAATTGCTAATGCTGCTGACGATGCTGTAATAGATAAAATATCAGCTTCGTTTTCTTTATCATAAGAAATTACAGTTGGTAACAACTGAACTTCATTTTTAAATTCATCTGGAAATAATGGTCTAATAGGTCTGTCAATTAATCTTGAAATTAACGTTTCACTTTCAGTTGGCCTTGCCTCTCTTTTAAAATACCCACCTGGAATTTTTCCCGCTGCATAATACTTTTCTTGATAATTTACAGATAATGGAAAATAATCCATATCTGGATTTACTTTTTTTGCTCCCACTGCTGTTGCTAAAACAACTGTCTCTCCACATGTTGCGATTATAGCGCCATCTGCTTGTCTTGCTACTTTTCCTGTTTCTAAACTTATCTTCTTTCCTGCTACTTCAATTTCCTTCTTATATACTTTAAACATTTCATTTCCATTTCATTTCGTTCGTTTCTTTTCATTCCGTTCTATCTATTTTGATTTTTACTTTCTCAATTTCAATTTCGACAGTACATTTTTGTAAGAATCAACCTTATTTTTTTTAAGGTAATCTAACAATTTTTTTCTCTTATTAACTGCTTTTAGCAGGCCAACTGAGGAATGTTTATCTTTTTTAAACTGCTTAATATGTTTAGATAAATTCTCAATTTTTTCTGTTAATAAAGCTATTTGAATCTCGGATGATCCTGTATCCTTATCATGAATAGCTAATTCTGCTGATTTTCTGCTCATATTTATTTTCCTACTTATTTGTTTGTTTAATTAAATTTTCAATTTTTTCTGCATATTCAAAAGACTCATCTTTACGAAAAAGTATTTTTGGTAAAAACTTTGCAATAATTTTTTGAGACAAAATTTTTCTTATTAAAAAAGAATATTCTTTTAATTTTTCAATCGTTTTATCCGCATCTTTACCACCTAATGGTAATACGTATGCTTTGGCTATTTTCAAATCTTGACTCATTCTAACTTCTGTTACTGTTATATTATTTGTTTCTAAATTAGGAATTTTTGCCTCATTCCTTATAAAGATCATACTCAAAGACTGTTTTATCATTTCTCCAACTCTAAGTTGCCTTTGAGTAAATTGTTTTCCTATTCTATCAGCCATTATATTGACCTTTCAGTAGATGTAACATTAAAAGCTTCAATTGTATCATTTTTTTGAAAATCCATGTAATCTTTGAGAGCGATACCACACTCCTGACCAATATCTACCTGTTTTACTTGGTTTTTCTCTCTAAATATGGTCGCTATTTTACCAGTATAAACAATTGTACCATCTCTAATAATCCTTACGCTAGAATTAGCAAGAATTTCACCCTCAGTTACTTTAGAACCCGCAACTTTACCTGCACCAGATACTTTAAATATTTCTAAAATTTGAGCTGTGCCCGTTATACTTTCTTGTACTTCTGGTGCCAATAATCCTGACATACTTTTTTTAACAAAATCCAATACCTCATAAATTATATTATATGTTGATATCTTTATATTTTCATCTTCCGCCAATTTTTTTGCCTCTTTACTTGGTTTAACATTAAAAGCTATTAAAACAGCTTGTGATGCTTTAGCTAAAGTAACGTCAGTCTCTGTAATCATTCCTATATCTGCTAAAATAATTTTTGGTTTCACCTCATCATGTTTAATTTGATTGATTGCATTTTTGATAGCTTCTGAGGAACCGTGGACGTCTGATTTAATAATTAAATTTAAATCCTGAGATGATTTGTTTGAAAATGCTGATTCTTGTGTTGCAAAAGATAAAGGATTTTTAATATCTTTATTTTCCTCTGTTCTATTCTCACTAAGAGTTTTTGCTTCTTTTTCACTATCAAGAACAATAAAATCATCTCCCGATTTAGCAGCACCGTTTATACCCAAAATTTCCACTGGGGTTGACGGAATTGCCTCTGCAATATTTTCACCTTTATCATTTATGATAGCTCTTATTTTGCCCCATTTTATTCCACTTACAAAAAAGTCTCCTTTTCTTAAAGTACCACTAGTTACAATTATATTTGCGACAGGACCTCTACCAATATCAATTTTCGATTCTAGAACTACTCCCGTAGCTTTTGAGTCAAAATCAGTTTTTAAATCTAAAATTTCTGCTTGCAGAGTTATTGCTTCAAGCAATTTGTCTAAATTCATTTTTGTTTTAGCAGAGATTTCAACCATTAGTGTATCTCCTGACAAATCTTCAGCGATCAACTCATGTTCTAATAATTGATTTTTTATTTTTTGAGGATCAGCATCTGGTAAATCACATTTGTTTATAGCCACAACTATAGGAACCTTTGCAGCTTTTGCATGTCTTATTGATTCTACTGTTTGAGGTTTAACTCCATCATCTGCTGCAACTACTAAAACAACAATATCAGTTAATTTTGATCCTCTTGCGCGCATTTCAGTAAAAGCAGCATGTCCAGGCGTATCAATGAAAGTTAAATTATTATCACCACTTTTAATTTGATAAGCTCCAATATGTTGTGTAATTCCACCAAATTCTCCTGACACCACATTGGCACTTCTTAGAACATCCAAAACAGATGTTTTTCCGTGATCAACATGACCCATTACAGTTATTATCGGTGCTCTATTTTTTAAATTTTCAGTTCGAGAGTCTTTTATTTTCTTTATTATCTCCTCTGCTTTTTCTTCCCGAATAGGATTATGTCCAAATTCTTTTACTAAATACTCAGCGGTATCAGCAGCTAATGTTTGATTTATTGTTACGGTAACCCCCATTCCAAACAAATGTTTAATTACATTACTAGACTGTTCAGCCATTCTATTGGCTAACTCTCTTACGGTTATAGCTTCTGGAATATTTACATTCCTTTTAATGGGTTTTTGATTTTCTTTACTATCTTCTTTATTAATATTTTTAAGTTCTTTTTGTCTTGCTCTTTTTACAGAAGCTAAACTTCTTTCTCTTGTTTCTATTTCATCGCTTAACGCCCTAGAAACTGTTAATTTTACATCTCTTTTTTTTAAACTACTTGTCTTAGATTTTTTGTCTTTATCATCTTCTCCTTTAAATCTTTTTGTTGCCCTTTGCTCTGCCAGTTTACGTTTTTCAAAATCACTTATTCCTGAATTAGGATTATTTATTTTGAAATTTGTTTTATAGTTGTCAGCTTTTTTATAGTTCGTTAAAGTGGATTTATACCCACTTCCTTTAGAAAACTTCCCTTTCCCCTGAAATTTAGGTGACTGTCTATTAATTATAACAGTTTTTTTTCCCTGATTATTTACACTATCAATATTTTTAAATGACTTTTTAGGACCACCAGAAATTGTTAATTTTGTTTTTTTGTTTTCCATTACTCATCTCTCAATCTTTATAAACTATGTTTCTTGCTGACATAATTAGTTCATCAGCTTCAACTTTTGACAATGCAAAGTCCTCTAAATATCCTTGTATCTTTATTTTTTCACCTTTTACAACATCGAAGCCTCCAGTTAATTCATCCGAAGCTAGATCAGCAAAATCCTCAAGTTTTAAAATTTTTTGCTCACCCAAAGTTAACAACATACCGGGTGTTAAGCCCTTCAAGTTAATCAAATCATCTGATATTCCCAAATCTTTAATTCTTTGTGAAATATCCTCTTGGTCTTTCTCATAAAATTCTTTTGCTCTTTCAATCAAAGCTTTAGCTGTATCTTCTTCAATCCCCTCTATATTTTTAAAATTATCCAAAGAGCTGTCTTTAATATCATCAATAGTTGAAAAACCTTCTGCAACAAGTAATTGACCCAGAGTTTCATCCAACTCTAAATTTTTGACAAAGTTTTCTGTTTTTTCTTTAAATTCTTGTTGTCTTCTCTCAGAGTCCTCTTGATCTGTCATTATATTAATTTCATAATTTAATAATTTTGTGGCAAGTCTGACATTTTGCCCTCTACGACCTATCGCTTTACTAAGATTTTCCTCGGTTAAAATTACATCCAACTTTTTTCTTTCAATATCAACATTGACTCGTTGGACTTCAGCAGGAGATAGTGCATTAGAGACTAAAATTGCAGGATCATCTGACCAATTAACTATATCAATTTTCTCTCCTTGTAATTCATTAACAACTGCCTGAACTCTTGAACCTCTCATTCCAACACAAGCCCCTACAGGGTCCAGCGAGGTATCTATTGCTTTAACACAAATCTTTGCTCTACTTCCAGGATCTCTAGAAGATGATTTAATTTCTATCAATCCATCATAAATTTCAGGCACTTCCTGTACAAAAAGCTTTTCCATAAACTTTGGATGGGCTCTAGATAAGAAAATTTGTTGACCCTTGTTTTCTCTTCTAACATCATAACAATATGCTTTAATTCTATCACCGGCTTTTATATTTTCTCTGGGAATAAGTTCATTTTTTTGAATTATTGCCTCTGTTCTTCCAAGGTCAACTATAACATTTCCAAATTCTAGTCTTTTTACTATCCCACTTAAAATTGAGTCTTGTTTATCCTTAAAATCGTTAAATTGTCTCTCTCTTTCTGCTTCTCGAACATTAAAACTGATAACTTGTTTAGCAGTTTGAGCGGCAATTCTTCCAAAATCAAATGCAGGAAGTGGTTGTAGAATTTCATCACCAATTTTTTTATCTTTATTTTGTTGATTTAAAACAATGGCATCTTTCAGTTTTATTTCTGTATTTGAATTTTCAGGATTTTCAGAAATTATTAATTTTCTAAAAATCTCTATATCTCCATTTTCTCTATTAATTGAAACCTTAATTTCATTATCTTGACCAAACTTAGACTTGGCAGCCTTTGCTATTCCAGTTTCCATTGAATTGATAATTAGTTCTTTATCGATAGCCTTTTCCAAAGCCACCGCTTCAGCTATTCTCAACAATTCTAGTTTATCAGCTCTTTTATTTAACATTTAATTAAAAATTTTGTAATCTCCAAAAAAAAATGGGCCAAGGCCCATTTTAGAAATCGAGAATGTAAGCGAAATATATAAAAGTTTTTTAATTATTCAATAAAAACTATTTAGAAAAAACAGCAGTTTTATCAGTGTTTTCCCAAGAAAAAGCACCATCTCTTTCGGGAGTTCTTCCAAAATGACCGTAGGCAGATGTTTTTTCATAAATGGCTTTGTTCAAACCTAACATCTCCCTAATACCCCTGGGGCTCAAATCAAAATTTTCTTTGATACGTTCTGTTACAAACTTATTTTTATCTAAGTCATCATCAAAAAGATTTACATAAATTGATAAAGGTTTTGAAACTCCAATCGCATACGCTAACTGGATTAAACATTTTTCAGCAATTTTTGAGGCAACGATATTTTTTGCAATATATCTTGCTGCGTAAGCAGCTGATCTATCAACCTTTGTTGGGTCTTTTCCAGAAAATGCTCCTCCACCATGAGGTGCAGCTCCACCGTATGTATCTACAATAATTTTTCTTCCAGTTAATCCACAATCGCCGTCAGGACCTCCAATAACAAAATTACCAGTTGGATTTACATAAAAATCATCATCTTCAAAATCTGTCATAAATTCTTTTGGAATTGTTTTTAGCATATACGGTCTTAGTATTTCTCTAACTTGTTCTTGATTCACATCAGCTGAGTGTTGAGAAGAAATAACCACCGACTTAACCTTTGAAGGTTTTCCATTTAAATATTGAAATGTAACTTGGCTTTTAGAGTCAGGCTCAATATTTTTCAATTTTCCAGATTTCCTGTCTTCTGCCATTAATCTCAAAATTTTATGTGAATAATGAATTGGTGCTGGCATTAAAACATCAGTTTCATCACAGGCATACCCAAACATTATTCCTTGATCTCCAGCTCCCTCATCTTTATTTCCCTTAGAATCTACACCCATCGCAATATCTGAAGATTGTGAGTGTAGATAAGTCTCTATTCTTGTAGCTTCTTTCCAGGTGAAACCTTCTTGATCATAACCAATATCTTTAATGCAATCCCTAACATTTTTAATAAGGTCTTCTTTACTAATCTCTGGTCCTCTCACCTCTCCAGCTAAAATAACTTTATTAGTAGTAGTAAGAGTTTCACAAGCAACTCTTGCATAAGGATCTTTAGATAAATAAGTATCTACAACCATATCAGATATTCTATCGGACACTTTGTCTGGATGTCCC
>LULK01000810.1_pt1 | contig 10005 bp, 8 predicted proteins | sample 728181 | NCBI WGS metagenome assembly LULK01 (sample SAMN03860291, study PRJNA289734) | marine metagenome | biome: seawater column; feature: ocean; material: water; isolation source: Red Sea water column Station 169 - depth 10m | place: Saudi Arabia: Red Sea | collected 2011-10-15 | depth 10 m | reverse complement strand
TTTCACCTCTTTCAATGCATTGCTCAATACTATCGGCTACAATTAATGATGAATTTTTTAAAATGTTTTTATCTAGTTCATTCTTTTCAGGTGAATCAGAGCCTATTGCATTTATATGTGCGCCCTTTTTTAGATATTCACTTTTTAATAAAGGTGTTTTTGAGGGAGTCGCTGTTATAATTAAATCACAAGTTGCAGCAATTTCATCAGGCGATTCAGCTTTTTCTAAATTCCATCCAAAGAATGACATATCATTTATATAACTGTCTATACCCTTTTCACTTCTGCTCCAAATCCTTCCTCTCTTGTTCTCATGAATAGATCTTCTATATCTTTTGGGTCCTCACACCTATATCCATATCGCACACCATCGTATCTAGAGAGATTTGCCGAACATTCTGCAGGGGCGATAATGTAATAGATTGGCAAAGAAAGATTGATATTGCTAAGTGAAATCTCAACTATCTCAGCTCCTAAGCTTTTATATACTTCTATTGCATCTTGAATAGATTTCATAACAAAAGGTGCCATTTCTTTTTCAAAAAACTCTTTTGGAAGACCTATTTTCATACCCTTAATAGGTATATCTAAATTTTTAGTTAAATCGGGTTTATCTAATTTAAGACTTGTAGAATCTTTAGGATCATGACCAGACATAGCCTCTAAAATTAAAGCGGCATCTTCTGCAGATTTTGCTTTCTTTGGACAATTAAGCCAATTGGTGAAGCAAAGGCAATCATTCCATATCTTGAAACCCTTCCATAGGTTGGTTTTATTCCTGTTAAACCACATAAAGAAGCAGGTTGTCTAATAGATCCTCCGGTATCAGTTGCAGTAGCTATTGGAGCCAGTTCAGCAGAGACACATGATGCAGAGCCTCCTGATGAACCCCCTGGAACATATTCAATATTCCATGGATTCTTTACTGGACCAAAATAACTTGTTTCATTAGAAGAACCCATTGCAAATTCATCCATATTAGTTTTACCTAACATTACCATGCCGTTTTCGTCTAACTTACTATAAACGGTAGAAGAATAAGGTGCTTCAAAATTTGAAAGCATTTTTGAGCCACAAGTCGTGAGCACACCTTTTGTACAGAATATATCTTTATGAGCAATCGGTAACCCATCAAGAGGGTAATTATTATTTCTCTTATACCTCTCATCAGCAGCTTTGGCTTGAGAAAGCGCTAGGTCTTCTGTGACAGTAATAAACGAATTTAATTGACCATCAAGCTGTGAAATTCTATTTAAGTAGTGAGATGTAAGCTCTGTTGAAGTGAAATCTCCTTTTTTCAAACCATCTAATTGCTTACTAAGACTGAGTTTGTGCAAATCCACTCTAATTTTCTCCGTCTATAACTTTGGGGACAAGAAATAGTCCAGACTTCACTGACGGAGCATTTTTAAGTAATTCATCTCTTAGATCCTCTTCAGTTACCTCATCTTGCCTTGTAGGTTGGGATAAGTCCAAAGGATGTGACATGGCTTTAACCTTTGAAGTATTAGCTTTATCCAATTCTTTAAATAGACCCAGAATATCTTCCAACTCCTTTTTGAGAGAAGGTAAAGACTCATCCTTAATATTAATCCTTGCTAAGTATGCTATTTCTTTTAATTCTTGATCACTTAATGCCATGTAAAGAGTTTATTCTATTTTAAAAGATGCGTAATGTAGCATATTGTAGCTTGCTCAAAAACATTGCTGTTGCTAAGGTACAATAATAAGAGGCCAAAATTTTTCTCAAAGGGAAATAAATGTTAAAAAGATTAAGAGGTTTGTTCTCAAATGACCTGTCCATTGATTTGGGTACAGCTAATACTCTTGTTTACGTAAAAGAGAGGGGAATCATCTTGGATGAGCCGTCAGTAGTCGCTATCAGAAACAATCAAGGTCAAAGAACAGTTGTTGCTGTTGGTTCAGAAGCTAAGAAAATGTTAGGACGTACGCCTGGTAATATAACTGCTATTAGACCACTTAAAGATGGAGTCATTGCAGACTTTCAGGTTACGGAAGAGATGCTTAAACACTTTGTACAAAGAGTGCATGAAGACAGCTTTGTAAGACCTAGCCCAAGAATTCTAGTATGCGTGCCATGTGAATCTACTCAAGTTGAAAGAAGGGCCATAAGAGAGTCAGTTCTGAAAGCAGGAGCCAGAGAAGTACGTTTGATAGAAGAGCCTATGGCTGCTGCGATAGGTGCGGGTTTACCTGTTGAAGAAGCCAGTGGCTCCATGGTTGTTGACATTGGTGGTGGAACTACTGAGGTTGCAATCCTTGCTTTGAATGGAGTCGTTTACGCCCATTCCTTGAAGGTTGGGGGGGATAAGTTAGACGAGTCAATCATTTCTTATGTTAGAAGGAATCAAGGTGTTTTACTGGGGGATGCAACAGCTGAGAAAGTTAAGCATATCATCGGAACTGCTTCCCCTGATTCTGATGTGATTGAAATGGAAGTAAGAGGAAGAAATCTAGCAGAAGGAATACCAATTACATTCACCATGAGTAGTAAACAAGCTTACGATGCAATGTTAGAGCCTCTATCTTCGATTATTCAAGCTATTAGAACAGCTCTAGAAGCCTCTCCACCCGAGTTAAGTGCAGATATTAGTGAACGAGGAATTGTACTGACTGGAGGAGGAGCTATGCTTAGAGACCTAGATGTCTTGATTTCTAGCCAAACAGGCTTACCAGTTATTGTTGCTGAGGATCCATTAACTTGTGTCGCTAAAGGCGGTGGTAGTGCTTTAGAAATAATGGATAAGTACGACATTGATCTCCTATCTACAGAATAATAATTTTAGATATTTTTACTAATACTCTCTGAGTATTATTGATTTATGCTCAAAAGAGAACATAAAGTGTCAAACATAAGCAGCGAGGCCATCTTTGCTATCCCTGCGATGAAGCCGTCTAGAGTTATTTTTGCCTCAATATTTTGTCTTTTTCTAATGATCACAGATATAAGGTATGAATCTGGGACCTATATTAGATCATTTAGTAATGACATACTAAAACCAATAACTTTCTTAACAAGATTACCGTTACAGGTTTACGAGGATTTTAATCTTTTCTTCGCATCAAGGGTAAACCTAGAAAAGAAAGTTAGGTCTTTGCAAGAAGAAAACCTCAAACTAAAAGCAACAAATCAGTTCATGGAGAAAATTTCGATTGATAACAGCAAGCTTAATGCTCTGTGGTCTTCTTATAGTATTGATAAGGAAAGATTTCTAATTTCTAAAAAAAGATTTTTATCTTCTAATGAATATCAACCTCTGCTAGTTTTAGATACAAGCAGTAAACAGATTATCAAAAAAGATGGTGCAGTAGTTTCTGAGCAAGGCTTAGCTGGTAGAGTAGCAAGCGTCGGTTTTTCATCAGCAGAAGTTTTATTAGTTCAAGATATTAGATCTTCCATACCGGTGATTTCTAGTGATTCATCATTGCATGCAACCTTAGAAGGAAAGGGAATAGGAAGGAATGGAAAACTAAAATTTATCAGTAAAACAGCGGAATTTTCAGTCGGAGAAAAAGTCTATACTTCCGGACTTGGAGAGATTTTTCCTGACGGCATATTAGTTGGCGAGGTTGTATCAGTTACTGATCCGGTAGACAGTGAATTCTTAGAAGTTGAAATTTTCTTTTACTCAAATCCTACTAATCAAGACTTTTTTCTGATATACAAGAATGAATAAATCTAGTAAGAATCAACTTTGGATCTATCTTTCTCTAGTTATTGCTATGTTAGTTGATAATTTTGGTTTTCCAGAATCAACCTTACAGTGGAAACCTTTGTTGACATTGTTGGCTCTAATTTACTGGAATATGGCTTTGCCAGACAAGGTTGGAATTTTAGAAGCATTACTTTTTGGGTTTATTATGGATTTGCTCAACGGTTCTGTTTTGGGCTTACATGGATTGCTATTTGTATTAATTACTTACATATGTCAGCGATTCTTTTATCAATTTAGAGTTTCTCCTATTTGGCAACAATCAGTCATACTTTTCTTTCTTTTCTTCATATTCAAGATGGCATTTACTTTCGATTTCCTCGATGTAAGTGAAGGTTTGAATATATCTGATAGTTTATACCTGACAAATGCATTTGTCTTTTCACTAATCTCATCAATCTTTTGGGCTCCTACTTTTATTCTTCTGCGGTCATTGAGAAGAAAGAAAATAGAAATATAAACTCACTATGAGGAAGATATTTTCTATTACTGTTTGGATGATTTTTGTTTATTCATCTATTTTGGTTTCTCTTTCACTCGCTACCACTCAGAAAGTATTTTACTCATTCATATTTCAATCATTTCTAGATATTAATCCTTCGTTTAAAGTTACAGAGACTTACTGGCACCCGACAAAGCCTTCAATCTTAATCACTAATATAAAATCAGAAAATGATCGTCTGTCGATCTCTGCGGACGAAATTTTTCTTCAGTTCTCTTTATTTAATATTTTGAGGGGTAAATTCATCTCTAAATTAATTATAGATAATATAACTCTTAAGAATCAGACCTATGCCAATCAATCTGGCGAACTTCTTTCTCTCGTGAAGGCCTTAAAATCAATTGATAAATTGAGTATTAATAATCTCAAAATAAATCTTCCAGATGAAACGAATCTTCTTAATCTAAGCCTAGATTCTTCACTAGATAAAAGAGAACCTAAACTAAATCTTTATATCAAGGATAAACAACAAAATATTTTAGAAGTAGGAATTCTTTCGAATAAAAATTCTAATGGAGAGCTAGTAAAGGGTTACATACAAACAAATAAATTTAAATTGGATGATGCCCTCATTGGTCTTATTTGCAGGGTTTGCAGATTTAATGCTGAGTTGCAAACTCAGATGGCTTTTACTTTTTTTCAACAGAAAGTTCTTAATTTTCAAGGAAATGTTGCCTTGTCAACAAATGAGAGTCTATTTGGATTCAATTCTATCTCTTCAAGCTTTCAGCTAAGAAATATAGATGAAGAATTAATACAAGTCAGTTCAGTTCTGAATAATAATGAACAAATAGCGGTCCCTAATTTTTTCATTAATTTTACAAGTAATACTCCTAAGGTAATCTTTCCACAGTTAAATCTTTCCAATAGCAAGTTGATCGAAAATATTTTAAAAGAAGTTGGCTTAGAGATTTCTATAGGTGGTCTTTTACAAAACCTGATAATTGATTTTGATACAAACAAAGAGATCTTAAAGGCCAATATACAAGATTTAGAAATAAATAATACTTCCATGGATTTAAGAGGTTTGGCTGGAAAATTATCTATTTATAAAGGTAAAGGTGAGTTGACTCTTAATTCTCCTTTTATAAGAGTTTCATCATCTGACTTACTGGATAAAGATTTAGAATTCTATGACTTCGATTCCTTGCTAAATTTTAGTTTATCCAACAAGAAATTTGAGATAAGTCCATCTAGCTTTACTTCGATCCTTGATAATGAGGAAATTGAAGGACTACTATCTTTTATAACCATCCCTACGAAGGGTCTTGGAGATATTAATTTAAGGATTAGAAGTAAGAAGATGAACGATAAATCTGCTTTATCGCTTTTTCCTAATACAGCTTATTTATCTTCTACAAAGGAGGGCGTTGATTCACTAATCGACAACGCTCAGTTTGAAGATTTAAATTTTATTTACAGAGGTCCAGTGGACGGCGTATATTCCGATAATTCCTCATCTTTCGCCATGCAAGCATCGGGGCGAGATATCTCCCTTAATGTTAATGGTTATAAGATCATGGGAGCAAATGCAGATTTATCGGTAAACAACTTTATTTTAAAAGGAAAAATTTCTAATGGAAATTTCTTTGGCTCTGGACTTGAAGCTGATTTCAAAACTTTTCAATCAGGTTCAAGCTTATATTTTGACGTAAATGGAACTGCTGAAGGTCCTTTTTCAACTTTACTTCAACTTCCTGGTTATAAACTCCAAGATTTAGCTTCTGGAGGATTTCATGAAACGGACTTTTATTTTAGCTCTCCACTAAAAAAAGAATTTTCTTTGCTTGATAAAAACTCTCATTTAGAAGTTTCTACTAAGGTAAAAAAAGGAGAGTTGAATGTCTCAAATTCTGTATTTAACTTAACGAATATATTTTCTGAGCTAAATTATGACAACAAAACAGGCTTTAAAGAAAGTTATATTTCTTTAAAACTCAATTCTGTCCCTATTATTTTCGATTTAGACACAGAAAATTCAGGCAGTGGGTATAGTCTTTTTTCTTCCGAGGATTCCTTTCAAGTAAATAATTTATTTCCAATTAGTTTAAGAGATTCAATCTCTGGTTCATCACCAGTGGCAATTAAAATTGCAGTTCCATCCTTGATAAGAGGTCAGGAAATAAAAAAATTATACTTAGAGGTTTCTTCTAATCTCACTGGAACTGAGATGAACTTTCCTAATCCTTTTTATAAGTCTAAAGAAGATTCAACATACCTCAACATACTATTTTATCCCTCATACAATGAGGAATATTCAAGGCTACAATTTAAACTTGGAGAAATTATCAGAGGGAAATTTAACCTTTCCAATGTTAATGCAGAAGGATTTATCATCGCAGGAAAAGAAAAACAATCTATACGAACTGAGAGTGGAAAGATTTCTCTAATTGGAAATATTGAAAAACTTGATTTATCTATTTTTTCCTTTTTTGGAAAATCTATGGGTAAAAAATTTCCAGATTTAGACATCAAAAAACTTGAAATAAATGAGGTATTTTTATCAAATTTTTCCCTTCCAAAAACAATAATCAAATCCAGAAATTCTAATCAGTTTCTCGAATTGCTAGTTTCTAATAATAGTTTATCTGGAAGCGTTTACCTTCCAAAGAAAACTAACCTAGTTCCAATAATCGACCTCGATTACATCGATCTAAATTTTGCCAAATCAACATCAGATTCATCTTTCTTGGATTTTTATAGAAATTTATCAATACCATTCAAGTTTAAAACAGATTCTCTAGTAATAAATTCATTTGAATTTGGAAATTGGGCGTTCGATTTATCTCCCTCTAATTCTTCCCTTATTTTAGATAATATCAATGGAACTTACGGAAAATGGGGCCTTACAAAGAATAAGGATGATATATCGAGATTAAATATTAGGAAAAATGAACTAGGTTGGAGTACTAATTTGCAATCTAAAATTTATTCAGGATCACCTGAAAAGGCCTTTAAACAATTAGGAATAGATCCCAACTTTGAAATGGATACTATCTTTGCTGAAACTAATATATCTTGGCAATCTTTACCTTGGGAATTTGATTATGTAAAAGTATTAGGTGATGTGTATATAGAAGTTGAAGGATTGTTAATTAAGAATAGAGAGGACCTTCAAGCGCAAAACAACATTTTAAGATTAGTGAATATATTCAATGTAACTGATTCCTTTGAGAAGGTAACGAATTTAGATTTCAGAAAATTATACAAATCGGGTTTCAGTGCCGATAGCGTGAAGGGAAATATATTGCTGACTAAGAACTCTATTGAATTAAAAAAGCCTTTGGTATTCAAAAGTGGATCTAGCGAATTTAAGTGGAAGGGAGATATTGGAAGGGATGAAAAAGGTTATCTAAATAGTCTTGCCTTAGAAGTTACTATGACTTTACCTCTTAGGGAGTATCTTCCAGCATATGCTTTCTTATTAGGAGGCCCTATAACTGCCGGGGTAGTCTACATTGCTGGCAAGGCATTTGAGAGAAACTTGGATCAAATAAGTTCTGGATCTTGGTCCATTAGCGGTACATTACAGGATCCAAAAACTGATTTTAATGGCTGGTTTGAGGAATCTGATTAATAATTTATAAAAGACATCTTTCTCTTGAAGACGGTATTGCAAGTTCAAGTCTATATTTTGCAATAGTCCTCCTAGATAAAATTACACCAAAGTTATCTTTAAGTGCAAATTTGAGATCTTCATCGCTAAGCGGGTTAGATTTATCTTCGCTTTGGATTATTTTGTCCAACAAAATTAGAAGATCTTGTCCAGTGACGTCTTTACCTTTATTGTGTTTGTTTATTCTCCGCTCCAACAATGCAATTAATGGAACTACTTTATCTGGCAGTTGAATATATTTATTTCTTACAATTCTTGAAACTGTTGATGTACTTAGTTCAAGTTTATCTGCTATTTCTTTATTTGATATCGCTCTTTTACCCGCCTCACCATTGAGAAAATTCTTTTGAGCCTCGACAATAAATTCAGAAACTACTAGAAGTGTTTGTTGACGCCTTTCCAAACCATTTAGAAAAGACTTAGAAGTAGTTGTTTCCTCATTTTCTATAGAATTTATTTTTCTCTTAACTCTTTCTAATAATTCTTTAGACATAAATTCATCATTCAAAGAAACCTGCCATTCGTTTTTATCATTTAACGCCACTAGATCTGGTCTTATATAGTTTTGAACAGTACTACCAAAACTCCCTGTTGGGTTTAATGTTAATTTGTCTAAATTCTTTTTTATCTTGTCAGATAGTTGATGCATTTCAACTTTTTCTTCTATCAAATTTCCGAGGGTCTCTTTCAAAGTTATCTTTTCTTCATTACTCAACTCTAAATTTTCTATTTGTATATACAAAGACTCATTAATATTTCTAAAAGCACAACCAGGAGGTTCAAAATTTTGGATAATTCTAAGTACTTTATCTATATCTTTGTCGGAGATTTTGATTTGAAGATCTTCAAAAACTATACTTTTTATATCTTCATAATTTATTTCAGGATCTAATCTTCCATTACTTTCCACAGAATCAATTAGATATTCTCCGATAAGGTTTTCAGTTTCATCAAATGGTGTAAGCCCAAGTTGCTCCAAAAGTTTCTGTCTAATGTCAGAGTCTAAATCCTCTGTAATAATATTTTGATAATCATTTCCCTTATAAAGAGCATTTTTGTATCTATCTATAAGATATTCATCTTTGAAATGAGCAATTTTCTTATCATCTTCATCAAAATAGTCATCTATTAGATCATTTAATTTTGAACTTATTTCAAAACCACTTAATGATAGCAGTTTTATTTGATTACCTAGGCTGGCTGTTATCTTTACAGAAAGTTTTTGTTTTTGTCTTAGACTTTGTTTCACAATTTAGTATCAAATTCTTGACCGAGATAAACCTCTTTTACTAGTTTATCATTGGCTATTTCTGAAGGTTCTCCATTCGCAATAATTTTACCCTCACTAACGATAAGTACTTTAGTGCATATGTTCATGGTATCCCGAACATTATGGTCACTTATTAGGACACCTATTCCCTTTTCGTTCAAACTAAGGATTATGCTTTTCAGATCTGAAACAGCTATTGGATCTATACCGGCAAACGGTTCATCTAGAAGAATAAACTCAGGGTTTGAAGCAACTGATCTGGCTATTTCAGTTCTTCTTCTTTCGCCGCCTGATAATTTTATTCCACGTATGTTCGACAACTCATCTAAACCAAAATCTCTTAACAATGAAACCAGCTCCTTTTTTCTTTCTTTATGATTTAAATCTTTTCTTTGTTCTAAAGCTGAAAAAATATTTGCTTCAACCGTTAGTCCACTGAATATTGAAGATTCTTGAGGGAGGTAAGTAAGTCCAAGTGAAGTTCTTTCAGAAATAGATTTCTGATTTAGTTCTTTTCCTGAAAGATAGATTTTTCCCATGTCAATTTTAACAAGACCCGCAATCATATAAAAAAGAGTCGTTTTCCCCGCTCCATTTGGTCCCAGAATTCCAACAGTCTCACCACTAGTTATTTCAAAAGATATTCCATCAACAATAAGTTTTTTATCATATGTTTTATGCAGATTTTTAACGAGAAGATTCATAGATTGTTCTCAATACTAGAATTTATAGATTTAAGTATTTTGTTGAGATTGTAGTCATAATGGATAAGATCAGACTTAATTACAAATCCATCTTGATCTAATTGCGCTTGCTCTTCGAGAATGATTTTATCGTCTTCAGAGTTAATGTAGATTTTTTTACCATATCCTCTGGTTGTTGA
>LULK01001229.1_pt1 | contig 10022 bp, 11 predicted proteins | sample 728181 | NCBI WGS metagenome assembly LULK01 (sample SAMN03860291, study PRJNA289734) | marine metagenome | biome: seawater column; feature: ocean; material: water; isolation source: Red Sea water column Station 169 - depth 10m | place: Saudi Arabia: Red Sea | collected 2011-10-15 | depth 10 m | reverse complement strand
ATATGATATTGTTTGTAATGGAATTGAATTATCATCAGGAGCTATAAGAAATCACATCCCTGAATTAATGTATAAATTATTTTCAATTGCTGGATATGATAAAAATCAAGTAGATAGTAAATTTAGTGGTATGATTAATGCATTAAGTTATGGAGCACCTCCTCACGGTGGAATAGCCCCAGGTATTGATAGAATAGTAATGCTTCTAGCAAATGAAAAAAATATTAGAGAAGTAACTATGTTTCCAATGAATCAAAATGCTCAAGATTTAATGATGAATGCACCATCAGAAATTGATAATAATCAACTAAAAGAATTAAACTTAACTATTAAACCAAAAAAGTGAGCTATTTCTTTCCTTTTAGGTTTATTTTTACATCTGATAAATCCACAAGGTTCTTTTTATAATTGTTCCTTACAAAACCTTTGCTTGTTATGTCTTTTACAATCTTAAGCAGTTGATTTTGGCCATCAGAGTCTGGCTCATCAAGTTTTGAATTTTCATTAGCACCTATTGTGGGTGTATGAGCTAAGTCTTCTCTATTTTGATAAGAAATAGCTAATTCTCTAAAAATATAATCTAATATAGAAGATGCACTTAAAATTCTATCATTACCATAAACTTTACCAGATGGTTCAAATTTGGTTCCTACGAAAGCGCTTATAAATTCATCTAATGGAACCCCATATTGTAGACCCAGTGAAACCGCGATTGCGAAGTTATTCATTAATGCTTTTACTAACTCACCTTCTTTACTTGTATCTATAAATATTTCACCTATTTTACCGTCTTCATATTCTCCAGTATGTAAATATACTTTATGGTCACCAATGGTAGCTTTTTGAATATATCCTTTTCTTCTATCGGGCATACCGTTTCTTTTGCTTACTTTTTCAGAATTAATTTCACCTGATTTAATTATAGTATCTAAATTTTTAAAAGATGATTTATTATTATCTGCAACAACATCTATCTTATCATTTTTGATTAAATTTTTATTATTAGGGTCTAAACTTTTAGTTTTTCTGTTATCTAGCTTTACGTCTAATATCTCAAATTTTCCATCATCTCTTTTTTCAAGATTTTTTAAATTTTCTTCATTTATATCATCTAGATAATGGCTTACTTTAAATGAGCAAGTATAATAAGTTTCAATTAAATATTTTGACATTTGACCTCTAATTTTAAAATTAATTTGAATAATGATTCAATTAATTTATATACAAATTCAAATTTTAGTCTAATTTAATTTATACAATTTTGAATTGAAAAATATATTTATACATGTTGACACTTTTAAAAAAAATTTTCATTTGGTGGAATCAAGAGACAATTGGGACAAAAATTAAAACAATTTTTTTTGGAAAATTTGTTGGAAAAGACTCCTTTGGAAACAAATATTATGAAAGCAAAAAAGGTAAAAGATGGGTAATATATTCAAGTGAGATTGACGCATCAAAAATTCCAGTTGAATGGTATTCATGGATGCATTTTACTCCAAATAAAATAGAAAAAAAACATGATCTTAATAAATATAATTGGCAAAAACCTCATAAACCAAATTTAACAGGCACTGATGAGGCTTATCTTCCAAATAAAAAAAAGGATGCTATCAAAAAGAAATACAAAATTTGGAAAAAATAAGATTAGTTTACTTTTTTTTATTTTAATTTTTTTTAATCTTACTTTTACAGAATTAAACTCAAATGATAATTTAGAGGGTGAGTATACAATTCTAAAAATTTTAGATAAGATTAGTTCTAAAAATGATACAATCAAATTAAAAAACAATGAAGAAGTTTTTTTTAAAGATCTTTCAGTAAAAAGTTTAAAATGTAGTAATTCTGAGTTTGACGACAATCCTGAGATTAAGGCATATATTCAGGTTAAAGATGTTATAAATGAAAATAAAGATAACGTCTTTGTTTTTAATGGGTGGATGTTTTCTTCTAGCCCATCAATAAAACCATTTGATCACGCTGTTTATGATATTTGGTTAACAGGTTGCAGTTAAATAATCTTTTCTTTGTCTAACCAACTAACATTAAAGTTAGACTCAATAAATTTTTGATGATTTAAGAGTTTTTTGTGAAGTGGTATAGTTGTTGTGATGCCCTCAATTACAAACTCATCCAAAGATCTATTCATTCTTTGAATAGCTTCAGTCCTATTTCTGCCATGGCAAATCAATTTACAAATCATACTGTCATAGTATGGTGTAACTTTGTATCCTTGAAATATTGCACCATCAACTCTTGTTCTAAAACCTGATGGTTGATGACACATTCCAATTGTCCCTGGTGAAGGTTGAAAATTTTTACTTGCATCTTCTGCATTTATTCTACATTCAATTGCATGACCTCGTGGATTTATATCTGACTGTTTTAAAGCAGTTTCTCCAGAAAATGCTATCCAAATTTGTTCTTTAATAATATCTATGCCAGTAACCATTTCGGTAACTGGATGCTCAACTTGTACTCTTGTATTCATTTCTAGAAAATAAAATTTTCCATCTTCATAAATGAATTCAACTGTTCCTGCACCTTCATATCCAATTTTACTTACCATGTTAACAGTTTTATCAAATAGGTCTTTTCTTATTTCATCATTTAAAACTGGACTTGGTGTTTCTTCAATTAATTTTTGATGCCTTCTTTGTACAGAACAATCTCTCTCATGAAGATGAACTGTTCTATTTTTTCCTGATAAAATTTGTACCTCGATATGTCTTGGGTTTTGAAAAAATTTTTCTATATATACTTCATCATTGCCAAAATATTTTTGAGCTTCAGATTTTGCTGTAGAAAACAAAGTCTCAAATTCGTCTTCTTTTTGAACAATCTTCATTCCTTTTCCACCGCCTCCTCCAGAGGCTTTTATTAAAATAGGGAATCCTATCTTTTTACAAAGATTTTTGGCTTCATTAATATCTTTTACACCTCCATCAGAACCTTCTATAACTGGTAAGCCATTTTCTTTTGCAATTTTTTTTGCTTGAATTTTATCTCCCATCATTTTTATGTGTTTAGACCAATAAACTTAATATTATTATCCTCTAAAATTTTTGCAAAGTTTGCATTTTCTGACAAAAATCCATACCCAGGATGAACCGCTTCAGCATTTGTAAGATTTATTGCAGATAAAAGTGCTGGAATATTTAGATAACTATTTGATGGTTGATGTGATCCAATACAGATACTTTCATCTGCTAATTTTACATGCATACTTTCTCTATCAACATCAGAATGGACTGCAACCGTAGAAATTCCCCATTCCTTACAAGCTCTTATTATTCTGACTGCAATTTCCCCACGGTTTGCAATTAAAATTTTTTTAAACATTATTCTAAAATGATTAGGATTTGTCCAAATTCAACTGGCTGACCATCATTTACAAGTATTTCTTTTACAGTACCATCAAATGTTGATGGCACATGATTCATGGTCTTCATTGCCTCAACAATCATAACAGTATCTCCTTTTTTGATTTTTTTACCTACTTCGACAAATTTTTTACCACCAGGCTCAGGTGCGTGATATGCTGTTCCTATTATTGGGGAAGTGACCTCTTTACCTGATTTTTTTTCTTGTAAAACCTGTGATGTTTGAATTGAGGATAAATTATTTTTTGGAATAGGTATATTTTGATTGTTAACCGAAATATTATTTTTAGAAACTTTAATTTTTGTATCTTTTTCAGTGTATTCTAATTCTGTAAGATTAAACTCATCAAGGTAATCACTTAATTCTTTAATTATCTTTTTATTAATTTTCATTTCCCAAAAGCTTTTGCATAGAAATTATGGCTAAAATATAACCATCTGTACCTAAACCAAAAATTCCTCCAGTAACTATATCACTTATCAGAGATTTTTGTCTAAAATCCTCTCTTTTGTATATATTCGATATATGTAATTCTATAATTGGTTTTTTATAAATATTTAACGCGTCTCTAATTGCAACAGAAGTATGAGTAAAGGCTGCTGCATTAATTATCATCCCATCAGATTTATTTCTTGAGTCTTGAATTATGTTCACTAACTCACCTTCAACATTAGATTGAGCAAAAACAACCTCTAATTTTAATTCTTCAGATTTTTTTTTACATATTTCTTTTAATTTATCAAAAGTCATTGATCCATATTGTGATTGTTCTCTTTCACCTAATAGATTAAGATTTGGACCATTGATAATAATAATTTTATTATTCATTCAGCTTTTATATACGATGAAAAAAGTAAAAAAAATAGAAATAAAGATAAATGGGAAAGTTATTAAAACAAAAAACAACATTAAACTTTCAGCACTTTTGAAAAATTTGAAAATACCTATTAAAAAGGTAGCAATTGAGCTAAATCAAGAAATAATAGATAAGACAATTTTAAACAAAATTAATCTAAAAAAAAATGATAAGATTGAAATAGTGCATTTTATTGGAGGTGGTTAAATTGAAATCAGATAAATTTATTATCGCAAAAAAAAAATTTAATTCTCGACTCATCGTTGGAACGGGAAAATATAAAAGTATGAGTGAATGTGCAAAAGCGATAGAGCTCTCTGGTGCAGACATTGTTACTGTGGCAGTCAGAAGAGTAAATATTTCAGACAATAAAAAGCCTTTATTAATGGATTACATTGATCCAAAAAAAATAACTTACTTACCAAATACTGCTGGTTGCTTTAATTCTAATGAAGCGTTGAGAACTTTAAGATTAGCAAGAGAAATTGGAGGGTGGAAATTAGTAAAATTAGAGGTTTTAGGTGATAAAAAAAATTTATTTCCAGAGATGATTGAAACAATTAAATCGACAGAAATATTAACTAAAGAGGGATTTAAAGTAATGGTTTACTGTAATGATGATCCATTAATGGCTAAAAGACTTGAAAATGTTGGAGCATGCGCAATAATGCCTCTAGCGGCTCCAATTGGATCTGGTCTAGGAATTCAAAATAAAGTAAATATAAAAATAATTAGAAAACAAACTAAACTTCCTTTAATAATTGATGCTGGACTTGGTCAGGCATCTGATGCCACAATAGCAATGGAGTTAGGTTGTGATGGTGTTTTAGTTAATACAGCAATAGCAAAAGCAAAAAAACCATTTGATATGGCCTTAGCTTTTAAGAATGCTGTTATAGCAGGTAGACAATCATTTTTATCTGGAAGAATTCCACAAAATTTAATGGGAAGTGCATCATCACCATTAAAAGGAATCATTTAGCTTTTTTGTAAAAACTTTTTCTTTTATAGGGTTTTCTTTTGAAATTTTTTTTTTCTTTAATGTTAATTACCTTAGCTTCTTTTTTTTGAGTTTCTAAGTTTTTTAAATTTTCAATATTTTTTATTAAATCTAGTGTCTTTTTTGATTTATTCTTAATATCAATAATGTATTCAGGTATTATGAGTGAGCTATCAGTGATGATATCTATTTTCATTTTATTTTTTTTTTCAAAAAAAGTGAGATCTTGTACAAAATTTTCTTTTAAGAAATTAGAAATTTTTTCGCAAACTCTTAATTCCACAAATTTTGCTTTGTTTAAAATAGCTTTTAACTCAACAAGTTTTAATAATTTTTGTGCAAAGGACTCATCTGATAGATTGACTTTCCACTTCACTGCACTCTCTCTAAGTCTTTGTCTTGACATCTCTAGTAAACCAAAGTTACTTATTCTACCAATTTGTATTCTGGCTCTATCTGATCTACATTTTTCTTTTAGCTTTCTTTCTACTAATCTTCTGTTTCCGTAGTTTAGCATGTCTATAAAATCTATTATTATCAATCCAGATAGATCTCTAATTTTTATTTGTCTTGCAATCTCTTCAACAGCTTCAAGATTTGTATCTAAAGCGGTGCTTTCAACATTTTTTTGTCTGATTGAGCTACCAGAGTTTATATCAATTGACACTAAAGCTTCTGTTGGGTTAATTACTAAATAGCCACCAGCGTTTAATTTTATTTCCGACTCAAATATTTGATTTAATTTTTCCTCTATACCTTCGTTAATAAATAATGGAATTTTTCCTCGATATTTTTTTATTTTCTTTGTATGTGAAGGCATTAAATTTTTCATAAAATTTTGAGCTTTTTTATATCCATCATTTCCTTCAACAATCACACTTTGAGTATTTTCATCATACATATCTCTTAATGTTCTTTTAATTATTTCACTCTCTTGATGAATTAATGATGGTGCAATTGAATTAAGAGCATTATCTTTAATTTGATTCCAACTATTTATTAATGTTGTTAAATCATGATTAATTTCATTTTTAGTTTTGTTTGATCCTGCTGTTCTGACGATTAACCCCATCTCTTTAGGAATTTCAATTTCATTTAAAATATTTCTAATTTTTTTTCTATCTGCAGGATTAAAAATTTTTCTTGATATTCCACCACCTTTTGGAGTATTTGGCATTAATACAATATATTTTCCAGCAATTGAAATGAAAGTACTTAATGCAGCACCTTTTTGACCTCGTTCATCTTTTAATACTTGGACTAAAATAACTTGATTAGGCTTTATAACTTCTTGAATTTTATATCTTTTAAATTTTGGTTTTTTTTTATTCCTAATATTTTTTTCATTATCTGAATTTTCAGTTTCTTCTGTTTGTTTTTTTTCAATTGGATCTTCAATTTCTAAATTACCTTTTGCTAAACTTTCATCCTCCATAGCCTCAACTTCTTTTGAAAGTTCTTCTCTTACTTTTTCTTCCTCTTGTTTAATTATTTCTAAATCACTTTTGGGAATTTGGTAATAATCAGATTGTATATCGTTAAAAGATAAAAATCCGTGCCTCTCTCTTCCAAAGTCAACAAATGCTGCTTGGAGTGATGGCTCTATCCTGCTAACTTTTCCTAGGTAAATATTATTTTTAATTAGATTATTTTTTACACCTTCGTATTCATAATCTTCAATATTTTCACCTGATTTAAGAACAACTCTAGTTTCATTTGGATGCGAAGCATCAATATATAAATTCTTTTCCATAAAATTTTTGTTAATAGTTTCATTTTTTTATTTAAATTATGTTAAATTCTCTTGCCTTATCTTTACCAAATTCCATTATATAATGGAATCAAAATGAGCATTTTTGTAAAAAAAATTTTTGTTATTTCTTTAAGTATATTGCTATTAATTTTAATTACTATTTTAGGAATTTTGTGGTCATATTCAAATAATATTCCTGATTACAAGTTTTTAAAGAATTATAAGCCACCTGTTTCCAGCAAAGTTTATTCTGGTGATGGAAACTTAGTCGCTGACTTTTCTAAAGAAAAAAGAATTTTTGTACCAATTAACACTATTCCAAAAAATGTGATAAATGCTTTCCTATCCGCTGAGGATAAAAATTTTTTTAAACATCCTGGAGTAGATGCAAAAGGAGTTTTAAGAGCAGTAATTAACAATTTTAAGAATATTTTGACTTCAAAAAGACTGGAGGGCGCATCAACAATAACCCAACAAGTCGCAAAAAATTTTTTACTTACTAATGAGGTAAGTATTAATAGGAAAATTAAAGAAGCAATATTAGCTTTTAGAATTGAGAGAGCGTTAAGTAAAGAGAGAATATTAGAATTATATTTAAACCAAATATATCTCGGCAGTGGAGCTTATGGAGTTGCAGCAGCAAGTTTAGAATATTTTGACAAATCGATAAGAGAATTAGATTATTCTGAAGCTGCATTATTAGCTGCACTTCCAAAAGCTCCAAGTAAATATAATCCTTATAGAAATAAAGAATTAGCAAAATTTAGAAGAAATTTGGTTTTAAGAAATTTATTAGAAAATAATTTTTTAAAACAAAAAGAATATAATAAGCTTAAAGAGCAAAATATAAATTTAAAAAAGAAAAAAAAAGTTTATTTTGAAGACTCGCAATATTTTATTGAAGAAGTAAGAAAAAAAGTAATTGATGATCTCACTTATGAAAAAGTCTATAAGCAGGGTTTTAATATTAATACGCCCATTAACCTTGAGTTACAAAAAATTTCAACTCATTCGTTGAGAAAGGGATTAATCGAATATGATAAAAGAAAAGGATGGCGTGGGGCTATTACAAATAAAAAATATAGCAACAATTGGTTCGATGGCTTAGAAAAAAATGATTTAGAGAAATCTATTGGTTGGGAAATTTCTATTGTAAGAGAAATTGATAAGTTTTCTGCAAAAATAGAAACTAAAAATAAAAATCAAGGTACTATTGCTTATAGTGATATTACGTGGACAAAAAAAGAATTAGAAGACTTGTTAAGACCAGGAGATATAATTTATGTAAAAAAAATAAATGAAAAAAAATATAGTTTAAAACAAATCCCAAAAATAAATGGAGGTATAATTGTAATGGACCCATTTACGGGAAGAGTTTTAGCTTTGAGTGGTGGATTTAGTTTTAAAAATAGTGAATTTAATAGAGCAACTCAAGCGTTAAGACAACCTGGCTCAGCTTTTAAACCTTTTGTATATGCTCTTGCTTTAGAAAATAATTATACACCTTCCTCTTTAGTTCTAGATGCACCATTAGTTCTAGACCAAGGTTCAGATTTAAAATTATGGAAACCTCAAAATTATGGAAAAAAATTTTACGGTCCTTCAACCTTAAGAGTTGGTTTAGAAAAATCAAGAAATTTAATGACAGTTAGAATAGCTCAAGATTTAGGTATAAATAAAATTGTCAATTTTTCAAAGGAATTAGAGATTTATGAAGATCCAAATGAATTATTATCTATTTCCCTTGGTTCAGCAGAGACAACCTTAATTAAATTAGCATCTGCTTACTCATCATTTGTAAATGGGGGTAAATTAGTTAACCCTATACTTATAGATAGAATTCAGGACAGTGAGGGAAATACTTTAATTAATAATGAATTAAGATTTTGTAAAAATTGTGATCAAATATCTTATACAAGTGATGATTATCCAGATATAGAAGATAATTACAAAAAAGTATTTTCAGCTGAAACAGCTTACCAAATGACATCTTTATTAGAGGGAGTTGTTAAAAGAGGAACAGGAAAAAAGCTTAAAAAATTAAAGTTAAATTTAGCAGGTAAGACAGGAACAACAAATGAAAACACTGATGCATGGTTTATTGGTTTTACATCAAATCTAGTGGTAGGAGTTTATGTAGGTTTGGATAATGCGAAACCTTTAGGAAAGTTCGAAACAGGTTCAAAAACTGCATTACCAATTTTTGAAAATTTTGTAAAAATGGCTATTAAAAAATCTGACGCTAGACCTTTCAAAGTTGCAGATGGAATCACTATGATGGTAGTAGATCCATCTACAGGTGAAAAAGCAAATTTTAATTCAAAAAATACAATCATGGAAGCATATAAAAGTAAAAATATTATAGATGGTAAAATTTTAGATTTAAATAATAATAGATTAGATACTAGTAATATATTAGAGTTTTATTAATGGATAATAAATACATAGATTTTAAAAAAGAAATAGAAAAAATTAATCAAAGAGTTAAGGAGTATCTTTGAAAAGAATAATATTTATTCAAAATTAGAAAATCATAACAAACAAATGTTAGATGCAAATTTCTGGCAGGACCAGATAAATTCAAAAAAAATAATTAAAGAAAAAAAACTATACGAAGATCTTATTAGTTCATACGAAAAATCTATTAGTAAACTAGAGGATTTAGATGACTTAAATAAACTTGCTGTTTCTGAGAATAATATTGATATTCAAAGTGAAAATTTTGAAAGTATTAAAGATTTGAGAGAAATAGTAAAAAAAAACGAAATAAAGTGTTTTTTATCAAATGAAGCTGACATTTTAAATTGTTATATCGAAATTCACGCAGGTGCCGGTGGTACAGAAAGTCAAGATTGGGCCGACATGTTAAGAAGAATGTATCTTAAATGGTCAGACTTTAAGAATTTTCAGTCTAGTTTAATAAGTGAACATAAGGGTGAAGAAGCTGGAATTAAATCATCAACAATTAAAATTGAGGGAGATTATGTATTTGGTTGGCTTAAGAAAGAGTCTGGTATACACAGATTAGT
>LULK01002194.1_pt1 | contig 10038 bp, 7 predicted proteins | sample 728181 | NCBI WGS metagenome assembly LULK01 (sample SAMN03860291, study PRJNA289734) | marine metagenome | biome: seawater column; feature: ocean; material: water; isolation source: Red Sea water column Station 169 - depth 10m | place: Saudi Arabia: Red Sea | collected 2011-10-15 | depth 10 m | reverse complement strand
TCCTTGAACTCGCTGTTGCCGAACGCGAAGTCCTTGAAGTACTGCCGCAGGCCGGCGATGAAGTCCTCGATGCCGACCCAGGCCACCAGCTGCTTGAGCACCGAGGCGCCCTTGGCGTAGGTGATCATGTCGAAGTTGACCTCGACCGCGTGCAGGTCGTGGTTGTCGGCGGCGATCGGGTGGGTCGACGGCATCTGGTCCTGGCGGTAGCCGGTCTGCTTGCGCGCGTTGGCGAAGCCGGTCCAGGCGTCGTCGTACTCCGTGGCCTCGACCTCGGCGTGGTAGCAGGCCCACTCGGCGAAGGACTCGTTGAGCCACAGGTCGTCCCACCACTTCATGGTCACCAGGTCGCCGAACCACATGTGCGCCATCTCGTGCAGGATCACCGAGGCGCGGAACTCGTAGAACGAGCGCGGCTGGCGGGACCGGGGGAGGTACTCGTCGCGCAGCGTCACGGCGCCGGCGTTCTCCATCGCGCCCATGTTGTACTCCGGCACGTAGAGCTGGTCGTACTTGCCGAACGGGTAGGGGAAGTCGAAGAGCTCCTCGAAGAACTCGAAGCCCTGCTTGGTGAGCCGGACGATCTCCTCGCGGTCGCGCTCGAGGTACTCCACCAGCGACTGGCGGCAGAAGTGGCCCAGCGGGATGGTGCCGTGCTTGCCCTCGTAGACGTCCTGGACCTCGTGGTACTCGCCGGCCACCAGGGCGGTGATGTAGGTCGACATCCGCTCGGTGGGCTCGAAGGCCCACTGCGCCTTGCCGTCCCCGAGCGGCGTCGGCTCGGGGGTGGGGGCGTTGGAGACGACCTTCCAGTCCTCCGGCGCGGTGACGGTGAAGCGGAAGACCGACTTCAGGTCGGGCTGCTCGAAGGTGGTGAAGACGCGGCGGGCGTCGGGCACCTCGAACTGGCTGTACAGGTAGACGCGCCCGTCGACCGGGTCGACGAACCGGTGCAGGCCCTCGCCGGTGTGCGAGTAGGCGCAGTCGGCGCGGACGACCAGCGTGTTCTCGGCGGCCAGGCCGGTCAGGGTGATCCGGCTGTCGGCGTACGCCGTGGCGGGGTCGATCGACTCGCCGTTCAGCGTGATCTCGTGGACGACGGCGCCGACGAGGTCGGCGAAGGTCTCGGCACCGGGCTCGGTGCAGGAGAACTCCAGGGTCGTGGTGGACGCGAAGGTCTTCTCGCCCGTCGTGAGGTCCAGGTCGATGGAGTACGACGTGACGTCCAGGAGGGCGGCGCGGGTGGCGGCCTCGTCCCGGGTGAGGTTGGTTCCAGGCATGGCGCCGATCATGTCACCGCCTGTCGAGCCCTTTCCCGCGGGTGCGTGCGAGAGTCCAGCGAGCGTCGGTGGGAGCCCGGCGTGGGACCGAGGTCCCGTGGCTGACGGGACCATCGGGACTGGTGTGACCAATGTGAAAATTTGGTCACGGTCGGCGTGTCGGTGCTTGACATGCGGTTTACTCACGCCTCGTGACCAGGATTCGTGGCCTGATCGGCGTGTCGCTCGCGGCTTTTCTCGTAGCCGTGGGCTTACCCTTCGCGCCCCCGGCCGCGGCGGAGCAGGTCGCGCTGTGCGACGGCTACGCCGGTTGCGCGGACAAGGGCTACGGCAACCGTGGCTACCGCGCCAACAACGACCGCATGTGGTGGCGGATGTACACCGGCCACAACTGCACGAACTACGTCGCCTACCGCATGGTCCAGAGCGGCATGTCGTCCGAGCGTCCCTGGGAGGGCAGCGGCAACGCGTCCAACTGGGGGCACGCGATGTCCCGCATCACCGACAGGACTTCTGGGGCGGCGACTTCCACTGGCGCCGCATCACCAAGGGCGACCGCTACTGGCCCAACGGGTTCATCCACTTCAACGACCGCGAGGTCGAGGCCACCGAGCAGCCGACGATCACCGGCGACGCCGCGGTCGGCGAGACCCTGCGCGCCACGACGGGCAGCTGGACGCCGTCGGCCAGCCAGCAGCTGCAGTGGTACGCCGCCGGCAAGCCGATCCCGGGTGCCACCGAGGCCACGTTCACCCCGACGCCCGCGCAGCGCAAGACGCGTCTGAGCGTCGTCGTCACCGCCCGCAGCAAGGGCTACGTCGACGGCACCGCCTCCACCCCGCGCAGCCGCAAGGTGCAGCCGGGCACGCTGGTCGCCGCGGCGGCCCCCGCCCTGGAGGGCACGGCCCGGGTCGCCGAGACGCTCACGACCAGCCGCGGTGACTTCGAGCCCGCCGCCGACTCCACCACCGTGCAGTGGTTCGCCGACGGTGAGCCGATCGAGGGCGCCACCGGCAACCGCCTCAAGCTCACGCCCGGCCTGATGGATGCGCGCATCACCTCGCAGGTCACCGCGGTGCGCGAGGGCTACCACGACCTCGTGGTCACCTCGCCGGCCACCGAGCGGGTCGCACCGGGCCGCATCGTGCTCGACGAGCCCTGGAAGCTCGGGGGCGAGCCTGCGCGCGGCGAGCGGCTCACCGTCGACCCCGGCACCGTCGTCACGCCCGAGGACGCCGAGGTCACCTACACCTGGCTGCGCGACGGCAAGCCGGTCGACGGGCGAGACGGGCTGCGCTACCGCTTGGGCACCGCCGACGTGGGCCGTCTCGTGGCGGTCCGGGTCGAGGTCAGCCGTCGCGGCTACGCCACGCAGACCCAGGTGCTCGAGGCGGCGCACCGCACGACGACGACGTCGCGCACCACCGCCGAGGCCCGCATCAAGGTCGTGGACAAGGGCACCCGTCGCAAGCCGGACGTGCGCCGGCACGTCGTGCTCGACCTGCTGGTCGAGGCCCGTGGCGTCGACGGCCCTGCCGGTCCGGTGGTGGTCAAGGTCGACGGTCGCGAGGTCGAGGCCCGCGTCGAGCAGGGGACCGGGAAGGTCAAGCTGCGCAACGTGGAGCCCGGCAAGCACCGCATCCGCGTGGTCTACCTGGGCACCGAGGTCATCGGGCGCTCCCGCGACGTGCTGAAGGTCCGGGTGCCGAAGGACGCGCCGGCCGAGGAGAGCGGCAAGGAATAGGACCGCGGTCCGGTTCTGTTCGTGCCTGCATGGACAAGGCTGACTTCTGGTTCGACCCGCTCTGCCCGTTCGCCTGGATCACCTCGCGGTGGATCCTGGAGGTGGCGGAGGTCCGCGACATCGAGGTGGCCTGGCACCAGATGTCCCTGGCCTACCTCAACGAGGACAAGGACATCCCCGACGACTACCGCGCGATGCTGGCCGACGCGTGGGGCCCGGTCCGGGTCGTGCGCGCCGCCATCGAGGAGCGCGGCGACGAGGTGACCCTCCCGCTTTACACCGCCATCGGCACCCGCACCCACACCGACGGTCGCGGCGCGACCAAGGAGGTCGTGGCCGAGGCGCTGGCCGAGGTGGACCTGCCCGCCTCGCTGCTCGACGCCTGGGACGACTCGTCCTACGACGACGCAATCAAGAAGTCCCACCACGCCGGCATGGACCAGGTCGGCGACGAGGTGGGCACCCCCACCATCGCCGTCAACGGCACCGCCTTCTTCGGCCCGGTGCTCACCTCCATCCCGCGCGGTGAGGAGGCCGGGAGGCTCTGGGACGGTGCGGTGCTGCTCGCCGGTTACCCGCACTTCTTCGAGCTCAAGCGGTCGCGCACGGCGGAGCTCGACTTCAGCTGACGTCGCACCGGTGCGGCGTCCGTGCCGCACGATCAGGGCGGCTCAGAGGTCGAGGGCCGCCCGGTGCTCGGGCAGCGCGGCCACCCGCAACTCGATGAGCACGGCCTCGACGCGCTCGCGCACGCGCCGGTGGTCCTCGCCCCAGTGGGCGATGTCGGCCAGGGCGTCGCGGACCACCTGCGCGGTGCTGGGCTGACGCAGGACCAGCCGCGGCGTCCCGTCGTCGTCGAGCCGCACCGGCCAGATCGCCGGCGTGGTGAGCATCCGGCGCAGGAGGTCGTGCAGCTGGTCGAGGACCTGCACGGCCGTGGTCGGGTCGTTGACCCCGGGCGACAGGGCTCGCTCGGCCACGTCGACCAACCGGCGTACGCCGTAGCCCAGGTCCTGCTCCATGCTCCGGTCCGAGACGAGCGCGACCCGGCACAGCAGGTCGTCGGGGTCGGCCGGGACATCGGCCGGGTCGCCGTGGACCGCGAGCAGCGGGCTGCCCTCCACCACGAAGCCCCCGATCGGCACCAGCACCTCGACCCGCACCTCGGCGGCGCGGGCGGCCCGGACCAGGGGCACCACGTCGATGCGGTCGAGGTACCCGCTGCGCGGAGCCGCGATCACGTGGGGACCGGGGAGGTCGGGCAGCTCCGGCCGCTCGTGCGGCCAGCCGGAGTGCTGTCCCTCGACGAGGAGCGTGCGACAGTCCTGCGCGGTGCGCTGGAGGATGCTGGCGACCCCCACCGAGGTCGTGATGCGGTGGATGAAGGCCAGGAACATCGCCACCGCGACCAGCACCAGCAGGTAGGCCAGCGTGATCGCCAGCTGCGGGACCCCGTCCTGGCTGTCGACGCCCTCCTCGACGCGACCGTCGACCGAGCGCAGCACGGTCAGGGCGTACACGAACGACGCCGCGAAGGCGCCCAGGGTGTGCTGGGTCAGGCGGTCCTCGAGGAAGGTGCGCAGCACGCGGGGGGAGTACTGGCTCGAGGCGAGCTGCAGCACCACCATCGTGATCGAGAAGACCAGGCCGGTCACCGAGATCATCGCGCCGGCGATGGTCGACAGCACGGTGCGCGCTCCGTCGACGCCTCCCGGGAACAGCAGCGGCACCCGGTCGACGAGCCAGGTGAGCTCGACGTAGGGCAGCAGCAGGCCGAGCCCCACGACCACGAGGCACCAGGCGGCCGGGACCACCCAGAACGGCCGGAGGACCGCCGCGAGCCGGCGCGCGGGACGCGAGGCGCGCCAGCCGCCGAGGCTGGAGACGGCCGAGACCGGGAGGGGTATGACGGTGGGCTGCATGCCCCGACCCTGCCGCACCCGACCGGGTGGGGCACTCACCCGCGTCGGTCGACACCTGTGACCGGTGTGACGCATGATGGAGATGATGTCTCGGCGTCCGTCCCTTCCCCCTGTCCACCGTCGCCGCCTCCTCGGCGGCGCGGCCGTCGTCGGTGCCGCCGTGACGGTGCCGCTCGCCGCCCGTGCCTCGGCGGTCCGCTCCGACTCGGGCCGCTTGCCGGCTGACGAGGTCCCGCTCGACGCGCCCCGCTCGGCCACGCGCGGCTCCGACACCACCTGGCGCACCGGCCCGATGGCGACCGAGGACTTCGCCCTCGTCGGCCTGACCTGGCGTGCCGGTGCGAACGATCCGCGGCGGGTGCGGGTGCGGACCCGACGTGCCGGGTCGTGGTCGGCCTGGCGCACCCTGCCCCTGTTGGAGGACGGTCCCGGCGGCCGCGGCCCGCGCCGGTGCGGACCCGGGGGACGAGCCGACCGACGAGCCCACGGACGAGCCGGTCGACCCGTCGGGCGAGCCCACGTCGAAGGCCAAGGTCCGCGCGCCGCAGCCCGACCTGCGCAGCCGCAAGGACTGGGGTGCCGACGAGTCCTGGCGCGACGGCAAGCCGGTGCTGTGCCGCACCATCCAGCAGGTGCACGTGCACCACACGGCCTCGGGCAACGACTACTCACGCCGGGACGTGCCGGCCCTGATCCGCTCGTTCTACCGCTACCACACGCGCTCGCTGGGCTGGTCCGACATCGGCTACAACTTCCTCGTCGACCGCTTCGGCCGCACCTGGGTAGGGCGCGCCGGCGGGCCGAGCCGCCCGATCCGTGGTGCGCACACGCTCGGCTTCAACCACACCTCGGTCGGCGTCGCCGTGATCGGCAACTACGAGTCCGCTGCCGCCGTGGACCGCATCGTGACCGCGATCGTGCGCCTGGCGGCCTGGAAGCTCGACCGCTACGACCGCAAGCCGCGGGGGAAGACCCGCGTCTACAGCCACGGCTCGGACAAGTACCCCAAGGGCTGGGTGCGGCTGAAGGTCATCGACGGGCACCGCGACACCAACGACACCGCCTGCCCCGGGGACCGGCTCTACGCTCGGCTGCCCGAGATCCGCAAGCGCACGCACTGGCACGTGAAGCGCTGGAGCTGAGCCGGCCGGTCCGCGTTGCCCGCGACCGCTCAGCTGCTGGCTGCTGCCGCCCCGCCCGCCACCGCGGCGGCGCCCGCGGCGGCGGTGATCGCCGCGACGGCGTCGCGGACGGCCTTGGCCGCCCAGTCACCGTCGTCCATCTGCTCGACCAGGCGCTTGCCGCGCTTGCGCACCTCGCCGCCCGACAGCCCTTCCCGGTCCACGACCTTGTGCGCCAGGTCCACCGCCGACAGCAGCGCCACCAGCGCCATCGTCCGGGTGTCCGGGGTGAGGCCGCGCACCAGGAGGTCACCGAGCCGGCGGCGTACCTGCTGCTCGTGGGCGAGGTCCTCCGCCGGCCACCGCGTGGTCGGGAAGATCCCCAGCACCCGGTGCTCCTCGCGTCGCACCAGCCCGCGCTCGACCAGCCGCTCGGTGACGTCGTCCTTGAGCGGCTTGCCGATGCGGTTGACGAGGTCCTGGGCCGAGCGCGGCTTGGCCGCCACCTCGTCGTACGCCGCCGCCAGCAGCGCGTCCGAGGGCCGGGCCCCGTCCACGGGGTGCACCTTCGCGGTGTGCCACACGCCGCGCTTCTCCTCGACCTCCGCGGCGCCGGTGAGCGCGAGGTCGGCGAGCACCGCACCGCCCAGCAGCGGGCGCAGGTGGGTCTGCCGCACGGCGCCGGTCTCGTCGTCGAGCAGCAGGAGCATGAGGTCCTCGGCGAGCAGCAGGTCCATGCCCCGACCCTGCCCGATGACCACCGGCTCATAAACCGGTCGTGGGGATCCTTAGGATCGGGGCCATGAGCAGAGTGCTGTCCGCCGTCGCCTGGCCGTACGCCAACGGGCCCCGCCACATCGGCCACGTCGCCGGTTTCGGAGTGCCCTCCGACGTCTTCAGCCGCTACATGCGGATGGCCGGCCACGAGGTGCTCATGGTCTCCGGCACCGACGAGCACGGCACCCCGATCCTCGTCACCGCCGACAAGGAGGGGAAGACCGCGCGCGAGCTCGCCGACGACAGCAACCGCGTCATCGTCGAGGACCTCCAGGGCCTCGGGCTCTCCTACGACCTGTTCACCCGCACCACGACGGGCAACCACTACGGCGTGGTGCAGGAGATGTTCTCGACCTGCCTGCGCAACGGCTACATGGTCGAGCAGACCTCGCTGTCGGCGATCAGCCCGTCGACCGGCCGCACCCTGCCCGACCGCTACATCGAGGGCACTTGCCCGATCTGCAAGTACGCCGACGCGCGCGGCGACCAGTGCGACAACTGCGGCAACCAGCTGGACCCGACCGACCTGCTCGAGCCGCGCTCGAAGATCAACGGGGAGACCCCGCAGTTCGTCGAGACCCAGCACTGGTTCCTCGACCTGCCGGCCGTGGCCGACGCGCTGGGGGAGTGGCTGGACGGCCGCGAGGCCTCGGGCACGTGGCGTCCCAACGTCATCAAGTTCTCCCAGAACATCCTCGAGGAGATCCGTCCGCGCGCCATGACGCGCGACATCGACTGGGGCATCCCGGTGCCGGGCTGGGAGGACCAGCCCAACAAGCGGCTCTACGTCTGGTTCGACGCCGTCATCGGGTACCTCTCGGCCTCGATCGAGTGGGCCCGTCGACTCGGCGAGCCCGAGAAGTGGCGCGAGTGGTGGAACGACGCCGACGCCGAGGCGTTCTACTTCATGGGCAAGGACAACATCGTCTTCCACTCCCAGATCTGGCCCGCCGAGCTCCTGGCGCACAACGGCCAGGGCGAGCGGGGCGGGGAGCCGGGCGCCTTCGGGGTGCTCAACCTGCCCACCGAGGTCGTCTCGAGCGAGTTCCTCACCTTCGGCGACGCCCAGTTCTCCACCAGCCGCGGGCACGTGATCTACGTGCGTGACATGCTCGAGCGCTACGGCCCGGACCCGCTGCGCTACTTCATCTGCGCCGCCGGCCCGGAGACCTCCGACGCCGCGTTCACCTGGGCCGACTTCGTGACCCGCAACAACTCCGAGCTGGTCGCCGGCTGGGGCAACCTGGTCAACCGCACCGCCACGATGGTCGCCAAGAACTTCGGCGAGGTGCCCGCGGCCGGCCCGCTGGAGGAGGTCGACGAGACCGTGCTCGCCACCGTCCGAGGCGGCTTCGAGTCGGTCGGCTCGCTCATCGAGCGGCACCGGCTGCGGGCCGCGATCGCCGAGGCGATGCGGGTCGTCGGCGAGGTGAACAAGTACCTCACGGTCACCGAGCCCTACAAGATGAAGGACGAGTCCCAGCGCGAGCGGCTGGCCACGGTCCTGCACGTGGCGCTGCAGTGCGTGAGCGACTGCAACACCCTGCTCGCGCCGTTCCTCCCGCACGCCGCCAACAAGGTGCACGCCGTCCTCGGCGGCGAGGGCGAGAAGTTCCCGATGCCGGTCATCGAGCAGGTCGACGAGCTCGAGCCCGACAACGGCGCCGGCCTGACGACGTACCCCGTCATCACCGGCGACTACTCCGCCACCCCGGCCTGGGAGTCCCGCCCCATCGTCGTCGGCACCCCCATTGCCAAGCCGACCCCGGTCTTCACCAAGCTCGACCCGTCGGTGGTGGAGGAGGAGCTCGCCCGTCTCGACGCCTGACCGCCTCGACGCCTGACCGCCGAGAGGTCGCTCGCGCACGGCCGAAGGGTCGCTCGCGCACGCCTTCCGGCGACCCCTCGGATAGTTTCTGCCCATGGCCGCTGAGATGTACCTCCCGCGCTTCTTCATCAAGCAGAAGTTCGCGATGACGACCAACCGCTACGAGATCTACGCGGCGAACCCGGACGGGACCGAGGGCCAGCTGATGGCCGTGGCGCAGCAGAAGCGACTGGCGTTCAAGGAGGAGGTCACCTTCTACACCGACGACTCCAAGACCCGTCCGGTCTTCTCCTTCAAGGCGCGCAAGAAGCTCGACCTCAACGCCGGCTACGACATCTACGACGAGCAGCGGCGCCAGATCGGCTTCTTCCGCAAGGACTTCGGCGCCAGCCTGCTGCGCTCGACCTACCACGTGGAGGGCCCCGGCTTCGCCGGCACCGGACAGGAGCGCAGCCAGGGCGTGGCCCTCCTGCGCCGCTTCATGGACCTGCCCTTCCTCACCATCCACTTCGACTTCACCTCCACCGAAGGCACCCCGCTGATGAGCTCGGAGCGGCAGTTCAAGCTGCGCGACCGCTACACGATCGACGTCCCCGACCAGCGCGTGGACTTCCGGGTCGCCGCTGCCATCGGCGTGGGGCTCGACGCGCTGATGCAGCGCTGAGGAGGGGGAGCACGGTGCTGCACCCGCAGGCCCGGCGGGCGGTCGAGGTCGCCGCCGGCGAGCCGAAGGTCTTCGACGAGAGCTTCGACATCGAGGCCTCGCGTCGTGCTGCCCGCGCGGAGGCCGCCGCGCACCCGCGCGTCTCCGTGGCCGAGGTCCGCGATCTCGACGCCGGGGGAGTGCCGTGCCGGCTCTACCGCCCTGACGGCGCGGCACCGGGCGTGGTCGTGCACCTGCACGGGGGCGGCTTCGTCTTCCACGACGTCGACGTGCACGACAACCTCGCGCGGGCGTTGGTCGTGCGCTCGGGTCGCGCCGTCCTGAGCGTCGACTACCGCCGCCCGCCCGAGCACCGCTTCCCCGCCGCCCCCGACGACGTCGACACCGTGCTGGCCTGGCTGGCTGACCACGCCGGGAACGAGGGGCTGGCCGGCCCGGTGGGCCTGCACGGCGACTCTGCCGGCGGCAACCTCGCCCTCGTCGGCGCACTGCGCAACCCCGGCCGGGTGCAGGCACTCGCGTTGGTCTACCCGTTCCTCGACCCCACCGCCGGCTTCGACTCCTACCGCACCGCCGCCGACGGCTTCGACCCCCGCGAGGCCGCCTGGTACTGGCAGCAGTACGCCGCTTCGCCCGACGACCTGCGCGACCCCGACCTCGCCCCGCTGCTCAGCGAGCGGCTGTCCATGCTGCCGCCGACCC
>LULK01001847.1_pt1 | contig 10042 bp, 8 predicted proteins | sample 728181 | NCBI WGS metagenome assembly LULK01 (sample SAMN03860291, study PRJNA289734) | marine metagenome | biome: seawater column; feature: ocean; material: water; isolation source: Red Sea water column Station 169 - depth 10m | place: Saudi Arabia: Red Sea | collected 2011-10-15 | depth 10 m | reverse complement strand
AAAACATTTTAATATTTAAGTATTTAATTAGAAAGAGGGGTTTTAAAGGCTAAAACAGTGACTAATTTGGGTCAAATTTAGAAATACTATATTAGAAAATAACATTTTATAGTATCAATTAGTTATGTTTGAAAAATTAGAAGATTTAGCAAAAAATAATAAAAAAATTTCCGATTTTCATATTAGAGCAGGCTCTCCATTAGCTTACAGGCAAACAGGTGAAATTATAATGGTCCAAGATGTAATGGTTACTGCTCAAGATTTAAAAGATTTGTTATCTATGAATTGTAACGAAGGAGAGTTGGAAAAGTTTGAAACTACTCATGAACTTGATAGTGCTATAAACTTAGGAGGGTTAAGATTTAGAGCAAACTTTTATAAAACAATAAATGGACCCGCTTGTGTTTGTAGAAGAGTAGAAAGTAAAATTCCAGATATGGAACAATTTAGCCTTCCACAAGTTCTTTATGATATAATAGATATGCATAAAGGTTTAGTTTTAGTAACCGGCCCTACTGGATCAGGAAAATCAACCACACTTGCTGCAATAGTAAATGAAATTAATAAAACACGAACGGCAAATATTATAACTGTAGAAGATCCGGTTGAATTTATTCACAAAGATAGCAAAAGCATCGTTTCTCACAGAGAGGTTGGAAAACAAACTCAATCTTTTGCTGCTGCACTAAAAGCAGCATTAAGAGAAGATCCAGATGTAATTTTAGTTGGAGAGATGAGAGATTTGGAAACTGTAAGTTTAGCATTAACAGCTGCTGAAACAGGACACTTGGTTTTTGGAACATTGCACACTAGTGGTGCGCCAAGCACCATTAATAGGATCATCGACGTATTTCCTCCTGAACAACAAGCACAGATAAGAGCACAAATTTCAACTTCATTGAAAATGGTTGTTACACAGAGGTTGTTTAAAACTAAGGATGGTCAAGGAAGATGTGGTGCATTTGAAGTAATAGCAAAGATTCACCAAATTCCAAGCATAATGCAAACTGCGGTTAGAGAAGGAATGATTACGATGGATAAATCAATTCAAGAACTTGTAACTTCAGGAAAGATAGATGCTAGCGCAGCAAAAGCGGAACATTAAAGGGTTTAGTTTAATAGAACTTTTGGTCGTACTTGCACTTATTGGTGTAGTAGCTGGAGTGGGTTTTCCTCAATTTTCAAAATGGAGCAAAGACAGAAAGATAAGGTCTCAACACGAAAAGATTGGAACATATCTTACATCAGCTGTTAGTCATGTTGAAAGAGGAAGTTATCCTTATATTCAAATTAAGTTTTCTATAGTTAGTAAAGAAAATACAGTAATGGTTACAGGTTTGCCGCAAGAAAAATTTTCATTCCTTTTAAATCAAGGTACTGATTTAGATTGTTCAGATGATAATTTTAGTAATACTAATGGTGGAATAGAATTATTAAATGAAACTTTGTCCGATAAAATTGAAATTTTTCCATCTATAAATGATGACAAAAAATTTTTTTCTATTTGTTTTTCTAAAGGAGGAAAATATTTCAAAAAAACTGGTAATGCCGTTGGAGTAGGAGTAGGACCTGTTGGTTTTGAAAGTTTAAAAACTCCAAGCTATAACTATATCGTTATTTGTTCCTCTGGATCAACTTGCGATCCAACAACTCCAGCTCTTGACAAATTCACATATGGTATAAAATACTCAAGATTTGGACTAATAGAAAAATATAAATGGAGCGAAGTTAATGGTAAGTGGAATAGCAGATAAAAGCAGAAAAAGACTATCCGAAAAAGGTATTTCACTTTTAGAAGGATTGGTTTCCACTGCTATTATTGGCATAGGTTTTATTGCAGTTTTTCAAATGGTTCAGTATTCGGTCAGATCTATTGATGTTTCTGGTGAAAGAACTAAAGCAAATTATATTGCTGGTACAATTGCAGAGGATATCTATGCTTTTAAAAATCAAGAGGCTAGTAACAAAACATTTATGGACTCTCTAAAAGATACTGAATGGAAGTCAGATAAATGTGAAGCAAAAAGTGCACACACATTTACAGACTCAACAGCTGACGTTAATATTCGTAAAAAATGGTCTTCAAGGGTATCAAAAAATTATCTTAAATGTGTTGATGATACTGATAAAAAAAATTTACAAGTTATTCAGCTGTGTCACAGTGGTTGTACTAAATCAAAAAATTTATATTTTGATAAAATGTACATAGGTCGAATGGAAATTAATATGCAAAAAGCTACTAAGAAAAAATATTTATATTTTCAAATTAAATAATGAAAAGAAAATTTAGAAAAATTGCTGGTCTAACCCTAATTGAAATATTGATTGCAATAGTAATTTCAAGCTTGATGATGCTAGCTATGTTTACATCTTATACAATTGTAAATAGCACTTATCGACAAGTAACAGATCGTGCGAAAATTTCACAAGCTGGTAGAGATTTAGTTGGTCAAGTTTTAAGAGAAATTAGAATGGCAGGTTTTAAATATCTTAACGATGATATTGCTGCAAACGATGAACATAATCCTATTAAAATAACATCTGGAACTGGTTTAGGGGGGACGTGCGATAAGTTAGAAATTGTTTATGGTGGTGTAGACTATGATAAAGATAAACCTGACGGACAACGATATACTTTTACGAGATATAAAATAACTTATGAATGCGAAAAATCAATACAAACAGTAGGTGATGGGTTTAAAATACTTAAATCAAAACATAAATGGCAAACCGGATCAGGATGGACTATCGCCCCAAATGGAAAATCAGATAGTACTCTTTATGAGCGGGAAGATGTTTTAGATTATGTACAGGACTTTGTATTTGTACCTCACGACGAAAAAGGCAAAATAATAACAAGTTCTTTACCTTATGCTCCTGACAAAAGTAGAGCCTTAGATGTTAGAACTGTTGATGTTGGTTTAATTTTAAGATCTACAAAAGAGTTTTACAAAAAAGATAAAAAAGCAAGTGGCGTAATTAGAAAAATTGTTTCTTTAACTAGTGGGAGAGATATTGCTGAGGAAGATAAATATTTAAGAGATATTATAACAGTAACCGCAAATGCTAGAAATGTAGGATTAGAATAATGAAAAATAATAATGAAGAAGGTTTTGCATTAGTTCTTATGTAATTAATCAATTTTTAGGTCCTTACAAAAGCGATGGATCAAGAGATACAACAAAAAGAAGATTGTTACCAAATAATCTTAAAGATGATGGGACTCCAGTTAACTTATTTAAAAATGTAGTTTCAGGTACCCCAAATTTACAACCTTGCTTTAATAGTTTTCAAGATTTAGATCAGCAATCTTTTGTAAGCGTTAAAGGCCCTCCTCCAGCAGATCAATTAAATGCAACTCATAGCGATGTAAAATTTAGCCAAAAATACTACGACTTTTTGACTAGTAGTGTTGTTAAAAATGACGATAAAAAAAGAGTAGAAAAGTATTATTTTCAGTATTTCTTAACCCAAGTTGGATCTGCTCCATTTAAAGGATATGGCACAAGTATTAAAAAAGATGCAACAGACTCTGGTTCAGATGGTATGGCATATAGGATTTATGGTTGCGGTTTATTTGCACCTGATGGGGTTAATAACCCACAAATAGTTGTTCCACTTGAAAGTACTTTGATACTTCCGAGGTAAAGTACCCGATTTGAACAACTAAATATCAATAATTCTCTAAAATTTAAGGTTTTCAGACTTTGTCTCACTATTTAATTCTTAAAATTTCCCTTAATATAAAGAGTAATGAAAATTAATTTTCATAAAATAATATTTTTTTTCCTAAGTATATTTTTACTCAATTTTTCAATTGTTGAAGCTAAATGCAAATTCATCATGGATTTAGGTGGAAGATACATAAAATTTCACGAAAAAAAATATGGTCCCCTACCCGAAGATGATACTGGTTATGCTGAAGTTGAATTTTTAGCTCCAGATCTTTGTCCAAACGACAACTTTGATGATAACTTTATAATCAGACATATTTTTTTAGATAAAAAATTAATGGCTATTCTATTTTATGTGAATAACTCTATAGATAATTCTGCAACTGAGAGTATGAAGTTGATGAATTATGCAAAAAGAAATTACGGTGATTTTGATACTGGTGGTAATCCTAAATATTTTAACAATTTCCATACCTGGGAAAGAGTTAGAAAATTTATAGTTTACGAACGAAATCTAAGTCAAGAAACATGGAGAGAGGAAATTTATATTTCCAATGACAAGTTCTGGGATCAGCTTAGTAGACACACAAGTTTAATGGAGATGGGTGGAAACCCAGATGAAGATGAAACAAATTAAAATATTAATTGTTAATGTATTTTTGTTAACTTGCTTAATAATTTCAAATTCGTATTCAAAGGCTTTACCTCCAGGATCAGGAACAGCAGATGTTCCAGCTAACGTCTTAATTTTGTTAGACAAATCTGGAAGCATGTCGTGGTCGTCTGTTACTGGTGCAAATATAGGTGTTCCATATACCGTTACACCTATATCAAATACTGGAAATTATATTACTCATAATGGTAGCGTTTTTACGGGAGTTAATCATTCAGCCAATGCCAAAACATCTATTGTAAAGACAAAACAATCCTATGCAATAAGACGAAGTTCAAATCCTGAGTGCTCAACCTATTATAGTTATGGCAAAAATGTTTTATATCATAATAGTGAAATCTATTTTATTGGAAAAACTCATCGGAGGGGCAATTCAACACTTTGTAAAGTGAACACTACAACAGCTACCGTTACACAAATTAAAAAGTTTTCTAATCGATATTCTAAATTAGGTATGCAAAAGCATGACAACATTATCTTTGCACACAACCTCTGCTCTTGTAAAATTTTCTAGAAGTGGATTAAATTGTCCAACTAATAATCCATCGCTTACTAAAACAGGATACGTGCATGAATTGTTTAATAATATAGCAATGGTAGCTCATCCATTCAATGATGATATTATTTATGCTTTAGACAGAAGCAGTAGATTAGTTAAAGTTAATTTTAAGACAATGCCGTATACAATAGAGAGAGTTGGACGTAACGGGAGAGTAAATGCCCAGAATTATAATCCAACTTCAAAAGCTGCTATACGTTTCGCTCGACCTAGAGACATAAAAATTGATACTGATTTAAATAGAATATTTGTAGCAGACAGCGATAATCGAATGGTTCAAACTTTTGGTCTTAGTTTAAATTATCTTGATCACTCGGGTTATGCTGTAAGACGAAGCAGAATGGCAGGAGCTCAAGAAGCCATTCAAGCTATTGTAACAGATAGTAGTTTAGGATCCTCAGTAAACTTTGGATTTGGATACTGGTCACATGATGCATCAGGTACAATTTATTATGGTTACAGACAATACAATCGAAATTATAAGAGATGTAGTACTTATATTGGAAATCCTTCTTGGTTAACACGTAATCACTGGCTAGTTAGACGTAACTTATGGTGTTATAAACCAAATCAGGCAGCTGCTGGATATACTAGTTGGAATACATCTAAGGATGAAGCTGTGCCTTGTGACAATCAAAATTGCTTAAAGATCAAAGTTAACAGAGATGGTGCGAAGAAAATTAATCAATATATAAGATCGGTCAGAGCAGGTGGAGGTACAGATGCAAATACTTGGGCATCCATTGCTAAAGATTATTATTTATCTAAGGATACCCCCATTGATAGCAATAGCCCTTGTCAAGGGTCGTATGTAATCGTAATCGGTGATGGGGATTGGTATAATCAAACTCAAGCTGTTGCTAAAGTCAAAGATCTTTTAAAAAAAAATATCAAAACTTTTACAATAGCTTATGGAGGAAGTGTCAGAGGGTCTGGTTTGCGAGCATTTAATACAATTGCAAAAGAAGGAGGCACCGATCGAGTTATCAAAGCAGACACACCAGATCAATTAAAAGCACAATTAAGTGCTGCAATAAGATCAGTGATTGCCACAACACAATCCTTTACGGCTCCAGCGATTACAGCAAAAGTAAATCAAGGTGGTTCATTATTTCAAGCACAATTTAAGTACCAGAAAAATATGGAGTGGCGAGGTACTTTAACTAGAACTGCAATTTCAGCAGAAGGTGACTTGGATGATTTAGATAAAAAAAATTGGAATGCAAGTCAAGTAGTGCCATCACCTAATGCAAGAAAAATTTGGGGAATAATTCCAGGCACCGATTACAAAACAGATTATAATAATTATGTAGAGAGTAACTCGTCATTAATTAAAGCTCAATTTGATTTGTTTGGACTTGAGGTTGGAGATTACCATAGAAAAACTCCTAAAGTAACAGGCGTGACTGGCAATACTCGTTGTAGTTCAAAAGGAGATAGCACGTCTACTATTGCTGATGGAAATGCTGATGATATCAAAGGGTTAATAAATTTTTCAAGAGGGACTGATTATTTTGATTACGATGGGGATTGTAAATTAAAAGGTGAAAGAGTAGCTGCACCGTATATAGATAAAAACGGAAAAACTATTTTTGGCAGAAAAAATTATTTAGGAGATATTTTCCACTCTGAAATGGTAGTTGTCGGAGCACCATCTGCAGATACTTCGTTTACATCTCAAAATCAAGAATCCTACTGGAGATCAATAAAAGGATATGATGCTTGGGCAAAATCTTTAGCAGGAAGAGAAGAAAGAATTTATGTAGGGGGTAATGATGGTATGTTACATTCTTTCGATAGTGAGACTGGAAAGGAGAAATGGGCATTTATACCTCCATTTGTAATGTCGAAATTGCCTTTACTGGTTAACGAAAATTTAAACAATGACCTTGCACAACAAAAAGGTGGAACAAATGCCATTTACGGAGTTGACGGATCACCAGTTGTCCATGACATGTTTTTTAAAAGCCCACTAGGCACTTCAGAGAATTGGCACACGATTTTAATGGTACCTTATGGAAGAGGTGGTAATGGATTTACAGTTTTAGATATAACTGACCCTGATAAACCCCTTCATTTATACAGTGTTTATAACGATCATGTTAGAAATAAAGTTTATGTAATGAACCATTTAGATGCTTTGTCTGAATATGAATATATTGACGATACTTATTCCATAGCAGAATTAGAGGAAAGTATTGCTGTTCAAGATAACTATAATAATGACAACAACATTAATGACGAATGTAAATCAGATACAACCACATCATGCTATGAAGGAAGAACTTGGACTTTTCCTATTGCGGGTTTATCAAAATCTGATTTTATAATTTCACTTAACAATAAAAATATACCAAACTTTACGGTACAAGCTTCATCCTCTGGTAAAACAGAAATCACACTACCAACTCAAATATTTTATCAAGCAAATGGTGACAGAGCCCAATCAACAGATACACTTGTTATTAAGTTAACAAATGCAGCAATTAATAGATTAAGTATTAACTTGCCAGAGGAATACAATTATAAAGAATTGGGAGAAACTTGGTCAGCTCCTAGAATATTTAGATTACCGACTGATGGTCCAAAAGATAAAAATATTCAAGATGATGTTTATGTTGCTGTTATGGGAGGTGGATATGGAGGAAGAGACGATGGAGTTGGATCTGCTTTATTTGTGATTAATTTACAGGATAATGCAACACCAGGTAAAGTTGAAAAAGTGATTGAGGTAAGAGACAATCCATCGATAGATATTATTAATTCTATTCCAGGAAGTCCTGTTGTAATTACTGCGGATACAAGTAGAGGAATTAAGTATACAGGTGCTTTAGTTTATACAAATGATTTTGAAGGAAAAATTACTAAATACAACCTAACAAACATGGAAGATGATGGATCAAGAAATCCTATAAAATTGTATGATCATACAACATTGTTAAGTATTGATGCGAGTACGATAAACGGACGTTATCAATATCATTCAATGGACGCTGGGATTGGAAAAACTTCAAAAAATATGTGGTTATTCTCTGGAACAGGTGATTATGAGAGACTAACTTATAGAGATACTAAATTAAATAATATTATGTATGGTTATAGAGATACTGATTTTCCTTTATACAAAAACAGAAATGATGCTACAGCTGACTTATTAAAACTTGATAGATGCAGCAATACAACTAACGACTCGACAAAAGTTGATTGTCCATTAACAACAAATAAATTTGGTAGAAAATCAAGAGCTAAAAAAGATCAAGGCTGGTTCATTGAGTTACCGAGTAGCCAAAAAATTACTGCAGAACCAACCCTTTCAAATGGTCTGGTTTATTTCCCAATATTTGAACCATCTCAGTCTGCTAATAAATGTAGTTTGGGTCTTGCTTTGATTTGTGCTGTAGATGATGAATGCGGAACAAATGTATCAACTCAATTAAATGGAAATAAATCTCTAAAAAGTCAAACAATTGATGGAAAAGTTTATGCCGGCAAAACTTGTAAGGCTGTTGGATTAGGAGTTCTTTCAAGAATAGTTGTTTTTGCAAACAAAATGTTTGCAAACATTGCTGGAAAATCAACACAATTGAAAGAAGACTTAGTAATTATTGATAGTGGTATGGGAGATGTAAGTAGTTTTAGAAATTCTTGGAGAGAAGGAAATTTCTAGTTTAACAATTTTTTAAGCTTATCTTTCACTTTATCTTTAGTTTGATTTATTTCTTCTTTAATTTTTTCTTTTATTTTGTTTTCATCAATATTCTTTAGTTTATCTATGGCGTTACCACTATTGCCAGATAAAACCTTATTTTTTACAGATTTTAACGCTTTATTGAATATGTCTTTTAGGATTGTTTTGTAGTCCTTGCTATCTTTTGTGTTTCCAACATTTTCAAAACTCATGTCTTTTAGACTAATCTGTTGATTTATATTTAGTTTTTCAGAATTTGCAGAAATTTTTGCATTTTTTATATCTAATTTTTTAATTATGAATTCTTTTGAGCTAGATGAGCTACTGTTGTTACCTTTTGATATATTTTCTTTTAAAGGTTTTACGTTGTCTTCGACTTTTAAACTTTTATTTAATGTGAAGAAATAATTTATATTGATCCCATCAATAATTATTTGATCGATTTCAATTTTATCGCTAAATATGGATGAAGTATTTAATTTTGCGAAAACCCTATCAATAATTAAAAGTTTTCCTGGAAAGTTTTTATTTTGTATTTCAAGTTTTTCAATTTCCGCTCCCCCTCCTAAATATTTTACTTCTAAACTTTGTATTTTTACATCTGTTCCAAGAGTAGTCGATAGGTTGCTTTCTAGAGATCTTTTAATAATTCCATCTCCTACAAACTCCACTAGAAAATAAATTAAAACTGAAATTAAAATAATGATTGAAAATGCTTTTTTCATTTAAAATTATTTTGATGACATAAGAGTTCTCAGAATTGTTGTCAATTGAATATTTTTATTTTTATACCTATAATTTTCATATAAATTAAAGAAAGATTGATATTTAATCTTATATTTTGATTTAAGTCTTTTGATTACTTCTTGATGCGTATCAGAATTTAAAATTCTGCTTTCTTTTTTACTCACTAAAATTATATATTTGAAAGTTATAGTAAAAAAATTTGCCTTATTAATTTTTAAGATTAATTTAATTATAATAAATATTAATATTGGTGCGAATATCCAATATAAAATTTTTGAAAATTTAAAATTAATCAAATCGTTTATAAATGATTTTCTTTTATCATCATCATATGACAACAAATGTTTTGTCCAAATAAAATCTACATAATTAATGTAGTAACCAATATTTGTAAAAATTTCTAAAGTAAATTTTGAGCTAATTTCATCTTCCTCTTCATTAAACATATTATTTAAACTATTCCTTATATTTTCACTTGAAATTACAGATGTTGGATCCACTCTAACCCAACCCCTACCATCTAACCAAACTTCAGCCCAAGCATGAGTATCTTTTTGTTTAAATTCGAAAAAATCACCAACTGTATTTAATTCTCCTCCATAATAACCAGAAACTATTCTACTGGGTATGTTGGCCAATCTTGCAAGTAAAACAAATGTACCTGCAAAATATTCACAGTACCCTTCTTTGTTTCTAAAAAA
>LULK01000719.1_pt1 | contig 10086 bp, 9 predicted proteins | sample 728181 | NCBI WGS metagenome assembly LULK01 (sample SAMN03860291, study PRJNA289734) | marine metagenome | biome: seawater column; feature: ocean; material: water; isolation source: Red Sea water column Station 169 - depth 10m | place: Saudi Arabia: Red Sea | collected 2011-10-15 | depth 10 m | reverse complement strand
GCTCTATGGTCTATCTATTTTGGATTAACTATCTTATGTACAATTCTCTATGCTATTGCAGGAATGAGTTTTTTTGATGCTGTCTCTCACGCAATGTCTACAGTTTCAATCGGAGGTTTTTCTACTTACAACAATAGCATTGGCCACTTTAATAACCTTACTATTGAAATAATATGTATGGTGTTTATGCTTCTATCAGCAATGAGTTTTGCGCTTCATTATTTTTCTATATACAAAAGCAAGTCGCTTAAGTATTTCTATGATCCAGAGCTTAAATTTTTTGTATCAATATTATTAATTATTTTTATACTCGCCTTATCAATTAATATCCTGTCAGGTCAATCTAATTTATCGCTTAGGGAACTTGCATTCCACACCGTCTCAACAGTAACGACCACTGGCTTCGGAGTATCTGATACATCTACATGGTCATTCTCAATTTCATTTTTACTATTAATTGGTGCTTTTGTAGGAGCATGCTCTGGATCAGTTGGAGGTGGAGTAAAGTCATGGAGAGTCATGATTATGCTTAATCATGCATACTCTAATATTGTAAAGATGATTCACCCAAACTCTGTTGTAACTTTAAAGGTTGGAACTAAAAGCGTTGATGATAATGTTGCAACTTCTGTTTGGGGATTCTTTTCTATATATGTTATATCATTTGTTATTTTGCTTTTGGCTGTATTAATATCTGGCCTTGATCTTGAAACTGCTTTTTCTTCGGTAGGAGCCTGTTTAAATAACTTAGGTCCAGGGCTAGGCATGGTTTCAGATAATTATTCTGAAATTAATTCTTTTGCTAAGGGCGTTCTTGCTTTTTCAATGCTTCTTGGAAGACTAGAGATTTTTACATTATTAATAATCTTAACGCCGATGTTCTGGGCTAAATAGTCAAATATTTTTGTAAGGGTCTAAACTTGGGTCTGGACTTCTTCTAAATCTTTTATATTCCCACGCGTAATCAATAGGTCTTTTATTAATAATTCTTTCAATATCATTATTTAATAATAGTTTGTGCTTACTATCGTTGTAAATATTACTATTACAGCATTCTATTGATATTGATAAAAAATTAGTTGGAGTTGAATTAATATATAAATACATGACAATCGCTTTAGTTTTTGCAGCCAATGACTGAACAAGCGTTGTAGAATAAGCGTCTCTTCCGTAAAAATTTAAATACTCTCCCATTCCTCTTTTGGGAACCTGATCAGCTGCAAAACAAACCGCTTTTTTATTATTCAAGGCTTTCAGCACCTTTCTTACACCAAGCATCGAGGTCTCATAACATAATGCCCCGTTATGCTCTCTGTTTCTTTTTACAAAGTTATCTAGATGTTTATTCTTAACTCTTTTGTACAAGCTCACTGTTCTTATTTGCGAATTGATCCACTTCAACAACATATCTACACTTCTATTATGGATAGAAACTGCGATAAGACCTTTACCTTCATCATACTTATTTTTTAAAAGAAAATTATTTTTTACTTTAAAGATCTTGCTGCAAGTCATGATGTGAGTTCTACCCCAAGTATAAAAAGTTTCATATACTGAAATCAAAGATTCGCGAATGCTTAGTTTTGATAGTTGTTCAATGTTATCAATACTTAAATCTGGATAAGCAATCTTTAGGTTCACCTTAGTTACTTTATAAAAGTTAAAAAATTTATAAATTTTTAAATAAATGTAAACATCTACCATTATTACAATGAAGCTTTTAGGGATTAAGGAAATTACATAAAAAAGTGTCTTCATTGTGAGCTTATTTTATAAGCATGATATATAATCTCAAGTATATTTAAGTTATTAAAACATTGTAATCATTTCATAATGAATATAATGCATATTAATAGACATATGTCTACTTTATGGAGAAGTTAATTGCCTGCTAGCAAAATGGATGAATTGGTTGCATTGTGCAAACGAAGAGGATTTATTTATCAATCTGCTGAAATTTATGGTGGCTTACAGGGTGTTTATGACTATGGGCCACTTGGTGTTGAACTAAAAAATAACCTTAAATCTGCCTGGTGGCAGTCAATGGTCTATGAAAACGATGATATTGAAGGATTAGACGCTTCAATTCTCACAAAATCTATGATTCTTGATTATTCTGGCCATACAGAGACTTTTTCTGATCCTATGGTTGATTGTAAATCATGTGGTCAAAGATTTAGAGAGGATCAAGTTCCAGAATCTTGTGCAAAAAAAGATCTAACAGAAGCAAGACAATTTAACTTAATGTTTAAAACCAATGTAGGTCCAGTAGATGATGAAAGTAGTTACGCATATTTAAGACCAGAAACAGCTCAACATATATTTACCAATTTTAAGAATGTTGTTGATTCTACATCTAGAAACTTACCTTTTGGAATTGCACAGATTGGTAAAGCTTTTAGGAATGAAATTACTCCAAGAAACTTTATATTTAGAGTGAGAGAATTTGAACAAATGGAACTTGAGTACTTTGTAGCACCGGGCGATGATGACGCAGCACATAGCTCATGGGTACAAAAAAGATTAAAATGGTGGGAAAAACAAGGTGTACCCATAGAAACAATTGAATTATATGAAGTACCCACAGATGAGCTAGCACATTATTCAAAAAAGACTGTTGATTTGATGTATAAGTTTCCACACGGTCTTGAAGAGTTAGAAGGAATCGCAAATAGAACGGATTTTGACCTTGGATCGCACTCAAAAAAACAAGGTGAATTAAACATTAACGCTAAAGTTAAATTAAATAAAGACTCGAATAGCAAGCTAACAATAAAAAATAATGATGGCGGCATGGTTGTTCCTTTTGTGATAGAGCCAAGTGCAGGAGTTGAAAGAGGCATGCTTGCTGTGCTTAATGAAGCATTTACAATTGAAAGTCTACCTGACAATAAAAGTAGGCTTGTTCTAAAATTAAAGCCTCATCTTGCTCCAATAAAAGCGGCAATAATACCTCTCAAGAAAAATGATAAAAATTTAGTGGGTCTGGCAAAAAAAATCAGATCTACCCTTCAAGAATTAGGATTAGGAAGAATTGTTCTTGAAAATACTGGAAATATTGGTAAAAGTTACAGAAAACAGGATGAAATTGGAACCCCTTTATGCATTACAGTCGATTTTGAAACACTAGAAGATAATAGTGTCACTTTACGCGATAGGGATTCTATGAAACAAGTAAGAATAAATATTAAAGATTTAGTAAAAATATTCATGGAGAAGATCAAATAATTGTAATAACAACAATTAGAAGTCTTATATTTAATATATTCTTTTATTTTTTTACTATTTTTTGTTGCTTACTAATAGTGCTTCTCTATCCATTCTTTAAAACCAATTTATTACAAATCTTCGCTAAATACTGCATATTTATTATTTTGTATGCTTTAAAAGCCATATGTGGCATATCCTGGAAGGTAGAAGGTATAGAAAATATACCTGAAGGGCCGTGTATTTTTGCAGCCAATCATCAAGGCGTATGGGAATCTTTTTTCTTACAAACAATAAATATCCCCACTTCAAGCATAATTAAAAGGGAACTACTATTTATACCTTTTTTTGGTTGGGCTCTCGCTTGTTTGAAGCCTATTCACTTGAGAAGATCTAATAAATTTAAAAGTCTTAAAACAGTTATTATCAAAGGCTCAAAAAAACTATCAAATAATACTTCTTTGATTATATTTCCGGAGGGTACTAGATCGTTGCCACAAAACGGTTTAAAAAACTTTTCATCCAGTTGTGGCGTTCTTAGTGTTAAAAACAACGTTCCTGTTATACCAATATGTCATAATTCTGGGCTGTTCTGGAAAAATAAAAGATTTAATAAAGAACCTGGCATTATTAAAGTTAGAATTGGTCCTGCAATTTATGGCGAAAATCCAAAAAATATAACCAAAAGTGTTAAAAACTGGATTGAATCAAACTTTATAGAAATACATTAGATGTCTAATTCTTTCACAGAAAGTGCGTTTTTGTCTATAAAATCTCTACGCGGTTCAACATCATCACCCATAAGGACCTCAAATGATTCATTTGCATCTTGAACGTCTTTAATATCAACACGCATCATTCTTCTATTTTCAGGATCCATTGTTGTTGTCCATAACTGCTCGGGATTCATCTCTCCAAGACCTTTATATCTCTGAACTTCAAGTCCTCTTGTTCCGTTTTTTGATAGTTTTTTTATTGCTTCTTCTTTTTCGTCTTCATCTGAAGCATATATGTGCTCTTTTCCCTTGGTAATCTTATATAAAGGTGGTAAAGCAATATATATATGGCCTTTATCAACTATTTCATACATCTGCCTATAAAAAAATGTTAAGAGAAGTGTTCTAATGTGTGATCCGTCAACGTCCGCATCAGTCATTATTATGATTCTATGGTATCTTAATTTTTCTATATCAAAGTCTTCCTCTCCAATTCCACAACCCAATGCCTTAATAAGAGTTCCAACTTCTGCAGAGCCTAAAACTTTGTCTATCCTAGCTTTTTCTACGTTTATAATTTTTCCTTTAAGGGGTAATATTGCTTGATTCTTCCGATTTCTTCCCTGTTTTGCTGATCCACCTGCAGAATCACCCTCAACTATATAAATTTCTGATAGTTTTGGGTCTTTTTCTTGGCAATCTGCAAGCTTCCCGGGCAATCCGGCAATCTCTAATACGCCTTTTCTTCTTGTCATTTCCCTAGCTTTTCTTGCTGCCTCTCTTGCCAATGCTGCTTCAGATACTTTTGAGATAATGCTCATTGCATCTTTTGGGTTTTCTAAAAGAAAATCGTTAAAATATTTACTAAACACAGAACTAACTACACTTTCTACCTCTGATGAGACTAATTTTTCTTTTGTTTGTGAAGAAAATTTGGGATCAGGCACTTTTACTGAAATAATAGCCATCAAACCCTCTCTAACATCCTCTCCAAGAAGGTCGGTTGGTGTTTTTTTAGCATTTTCTTTTTTAATGAAAGACTTTAACACTCTAGTTAGACTACCCCTAAAACCAGCTAAATGAGTTCCTCCATCTTTTTGAGGAATATTATTTGTATAACATAGTACGTTTTCTGAATATGAATCTGTCCACTGCATTGCTATTTCTACACCAACATCATTTTCTGTTGCTGAACATTCAAAGACTTCAGAAACTTCCTGCTTCCTTCCTCTTAAATATTTAACATAACTTGACAGCCCACCATTGTTTTTAAATTTCTTAGATTTGCCACTTCTTTTATCTTCTACTGTGATTGAAACTCCGGCATTTAAAAATGAGAGCTCCTGTATCCTTTTATGTATTTTTTCAATATCAAAATTTGTTGAAGTAAATATTTTATTTGAAGGGTAAAAGGTAATTTTTGTTCCTGTTGTTTCAGATTTTTTAACTTTTTTTAATTTTGCTTTTGGCTTGCCTTCATTATATTCTTGGAAATATTCGCCGCCATCTCGATGCACTTCTAAGATTAGTTTTTTTGAAAGAGCGTTTACAACTGATACACCTACGCCATGAAGCCCTCCCGAAACCTTATATGAGTTGTCATCAAATTTTCCTCCAGAGTGAAGGGTAGTTAAAATTAATTGAGCAGCAGATACTCCTTCTTTTTTGTGAACGTCAACAGGAATTCCTCTTCCATTATCTTCAACCGTAACAGATTCATCTTTATTAATTTTCACAAAAATTTCTGAACAGTGTCCTGCCATTGCCTCATCAATACAGTTGTCAAGAACTTCAAAAACCATATGATGTAAACCAGAACCATCATCAGTATCCCCAATGTACATACCTGGTCTTTTTTTGACTGCCTCTAAACCTTTTAGAACTTGAATGTTGGAAGAATCATATTTGGCTTTATTATTTTTTTTTGCCATTTTTATCTCAATTGTTCCACGTGGAACATTTTAAACTGATTTAAACTATCAGCTATTTTACTACTAAAAGTATCATCTATACAGGAAAAGATAATCTGATTTTTACTATGCTGAAGGATCTTTATTAACAGATCAAAAACTCTTTCATCAAGCTCTGATTTTATGTCATCAATTATTAAAACTGGGTCGATGTTATATTCTTTCTTTAATACTTCATTCTGTGCACAAGACCACAAAATGGAAAAAAATTTCTGTTCGCCACGAGAGAGAATTTGTTTTGCATCTATATTATTTATGAAGAATTTAATATCAGATTTATGTGGACCAAATAAAGTAGTCTTTCTTCTTTTGTCATTATAAATATTATCCTCTAATATATTTAGAAGGGTATGATTTTTTTCCCAACCTTGAAAAAAAGAAATTTCAATATATTTAAGAAAATCAAATACATTGATTGCGCCAATTGAATTTAAAATAATTCTGAAGTTGTTTAATGTTTTTTCAAAAAACAAACGCCTTAGTTCTGTTAGAGAATTACCATAATGAATTAATTGTTTATTCCATGCATAAATATCTGATATACGGTTATTTTTTAAGGTACTATTTCTTTGTTTAAGTGCTCTATAATATGCAAACCAATTTGCTAAAAATTGTTCATCACAAATTGCTGCTGACCTATCTAAAAGTTTTCTTCTAAAGTCAGGAGACGCATTTGCAAATGAAAATGTGGTATTGTGAATTGGAGTACAAGGAAATTTTTTTAATAGTTTGTTGGAAGCAATTTTTTTATTGTTCAACACAACATTGATTGGCTTGTCTATGATCTTATTAATTTCAATAACATCGCCTTTCGTTCCATCATAACCTCTCAATGAAAATTTATTATTGTTATGTTTTATTAGCGCAGCAAGATTTGTGCTCTTGAAAGACTTGCCGCTTGAAAATAAATATATTGCTTCAAGTAAGGATGTTTTACCAGACCCATTCGACCCATAAAAAAAATTAACTCCAGGTGATAGTGATAATTCAAGACTTTCAAAGCATCTAAAATTTGTTATAGATAATTTTGATAATGGCACTTTAAACCAATAGAGGCATTACTACATATTTTAAGCTTTCATTGTTTGGCTCTGTAATAAGACAGCTTCTTTCTGAACCAAAGAAATTAATCTCAATCTCTTCAGAGTTGAGGGAGGACAAAATTTCTTGAAAGTAATTTACGTTGAATGCTATGTCGATACTTTCTCCACCATATGAACAAGCTAAGCTTTCTTCGCCTCGTTCTTTTTCAGGGTTGTTGGCTGAAATATTGATGGTGTTTTTTTCTGTAATAAACCTAACCCCTTTATGATCTCCGCCAGACAAAACGCTGACTCTGCTTAGGCTGTCTGAAAAATCTTTTCTGTTAATTATCATTGTTGAGCTTTCACCAAAAGGGATAACTTGCTCATGGTCTGGAAATTTTCCCTCAATTAACTTGCTAACAAATTTTGTTCCACCGGCGTCAACTGAGATCGATGTTGAGCCGAGTTTAATAATAATGTTCTCAGATGTTTCAGACACCAGCTTTCCAATTTCGTTAATTGATTTTTTTGGAACTATGCCGTTTATGCTATCGGGTAAAGCTTCGTTGAGCACAGCGTTTGCAACTGCCAGTCTACTTCCATCGGTTGCAACAGCTGTAATAGTTTTATCGTCTACAATTAAATTAAGTCCGGATAAATAATCTCGCCAACTATCATTTCCCATTGCAAAAGATGTGCTTCCGATTAATGATTTAATATTTGATGAAGAAATGTTTATCTCTGAAAGTGAGTCCTCGGCTTCGAATTTTGGAAAATCTTCGCTTGGGAGTGTGGTTAAATTATATTTACCAGAGCCTGCTTCAATTTTAAGATCTGTACCATCTAAATAAAAATGTATTTCAGAGGCATCAGGTAACAGTCGACAAAGATCACTTAGCTTGCGCGCTGGTGCGGTTGTTAGCCCGCCGCTTTTGAAATTAGCTATAACACAGGTTGTGGAAACTTCTGATTCTAGGTCTGTGGCTGTGAGTTTTAATGAAGACTCGTCTACATTAATTAATACATTTGAGAGTATTGGCAGGGTTTGCCTTTTTTCAACAACGCCCAATGTAAAATTGAGAGCTTTGACCATATCTTCTTTGGATATAGTAAAATCCATCAGTTGGTTAAGGCCCTGTTTAGATTTCGATAGTCTTCCTCGTGTGAGGGACTTTCTTTTCTAAGCTCTAATATTTTTTTGCATGCATGAAGAACAGTTGTGTGATCTCTTCCATTAAAAGCCTCGCCTATTTCAGGCAAACTGTGGTTTGTTAGCTCCTTTGTGAGTGCCATAGCCATCTGTCTTGGTCTTGTAATTGACCTGCTTCTTCTTTTGGAAAGAAGGTCTGAGAGTTTTATATTGTAATATTCAGCAACTGTTTTTTGGATGTTTTCAATGCTTACCATTTTCGCCGAAATAACAAACAAGTCTTTCAGTGCGTCTTTCACCAAGGCGAGGTCCACCTCTTGGTTGGTAAATCTTGCATTGGCAACAACCCTTTTAAGAGCGCCTTCAAGCTCCCTAATGTTTGATCTAATTCTTTGTGCAATATAAATTGCGCAATCATCAGGCATTGATATCCCCATGGATACAGATTTGCTTAAAAGCACTGCCGCTCTTGTTTCAAGCTCGGGAGGATCAATAACAACCGGCAACCCCCAACCCAATCTGGATTTTAATCTTTCCTCAAGACCCTCTATTTCTTTTGGGTATTTGTCACAAGTCAATATCATTTGGTTGTTTCTATCAAGCAAGGCATTAAAGGTGTGAAAGAACTCCTCTTGTGATTGCTCTTTTCCGGCAAAAAACTGAATGTCGTCAATCAATAAAGCATCCGCATTTCTGTAGAAAGACTTAAACTCATTCATTGCTCCAAGCTGAAGAGCTTTTACCATGTCAGAAACAAACTTTTCAGAGTGTACGTATACTATTCTCTTTTTTGGTTCATTTTTTAAAATTTCATTTCCAACAGCATGCATTAAGTGAGTTTTTCCAAGACCAACTCCACCATAAATAAATAGCGGGTTATAGTCGCCTTTTGGGTTTGCGGCAACCTGTTTTGCTGCTGCTAGAGCTAAATGGTTTGACTTTCCTTCAACAAAGGAGTCAAAAGTGTAGCTGTCAACAAGCCTAACCTCAGAACCTTTGTTGTTTTTATATTTGTCTACAAAGCTTTCTTTTGTATGTGTTTTGAATATTAGGTTTATTTTTTGTTTTGAGTATTTTTTTACAAGACCCTGAATGCTGTTTGCAAAGTTTTTTTCTATGTAGTCGAGAATAAAGTCATTTGGGGCTACTAGCTCAAGTGTGTTCTTCTTTTTACTTGCCTTTAGCGGCCTGATCCAAGTGTTATATTCGTCTTGAGATAAAGAGCTCTCAAGATTTTTAGAACACTTGCTCCATAACTCTAACTGTTCCAATTAATGTCTCCTGATGTTTTGATAGTCTATTAAAAAATTAACAAGATATCTACAGAATAAATGCAAGAATATTCTGTGGATAACTTGTACATAAATAAATATTATAAATTTTCTTTTTTTATGGCTTTAAACAAATATTGGGCTATAATTCGCAACACTTTTAGTGAGTGTATTATGAAAAGAACATTTCAACCAAGCAATATCAAAAGAAAAAGAACACACGGCTTTAGAGCTAGAATGAAGACTAGCGGCGGCAGAGCTGTGATAAATGCTAGAAGGGCAAAAGGAAGGAAAAAGCTTTCAGCCTAGCGCAATGAAAGAAGAGTCCTTTAACACAAAAAAAATGAGGCTCCAAGAGCCAGCTGATTTTAAACAAACATTTAAAGCTGGAAACAAAATATTTTCAAAATCCTTTCATGTCTATTTTAACCAAAATAATTATTCGTGGGCTAGATTAGGCGTTAACGTGGCCAAGAGAGTTGTCAGTAAGGCCTCGGAAAGAAATAACATTAAGAGAAAAATTCGTGAAAAATTTAGAAGAAGGTGTTACAAAAATTATGATATTGTTTTCGTTTTAAAGAGATATGATGTAGATTTAATTAATGAAGAAATTGAATATGTTTTTAGAGAAATTGATAAAAAAACTTAGCCCTGCCAACCTCTTTATTTTTTTAATAAAGGTTTATCAAATATTATTTAGACCATATGTTGGCCATAATTGCCGATTTACCCCAAGCTGCTCAGATT
>LULK01001264.1_pt1 | contig 10124 bp, 10 predicted proteins | sample 728181 | NCBI WGS metagenome assembly LULK01 (sample SAMN03860291, study PRJNA289734) | marine metagenome | biome: seawater column; feature: ocean; material: water; isolation source: Red Sea water column Station 169 - depth 10m | place: Saudi Arabia: Red Sea | collected 2011-10-15 | depth 10 m | reverse complement strand
AGATGAAGAAAATTAACTCTGATTCAATCGGTCAGAATAGAAGATCATCTGAGTCCTCAAAAAAGGTAGCAAGGAAGAATCATAATCTTAAACTTTTTTCATTAGCATATGAAACTCAACGATATTGGGATGAGTTGAATGCTAAGTTATTTTTGGATAGATACGAATTAACTAAGTTACTTTCATCTCTTGAACCGGAAACGGAAAAGTATAAAGAGACTAAAGAGGAGTTGAAGAAGGCAGAGTTGATGTATAAAGATGTTTTATTGCAACTTGATTTTACTTCTTCTTTTTCGGGTCGAGGTGATAATCCTTTTGTTCTTGAAGATGAGTGGATAAATAGACCTTGGGATCAAAAGCCTTGGGATAAAGTCTAGTCCTCAGATAATCTTCTTTTACTTGAGGAAACAAAGAAAAGATAAATGCCGGATAAGGCGCTTATAAGAGCAAGAACAGAAAATACTTTTAAGAAAATATTTCCTATATCATCTCTCTCATTCCAGTCCATGATGTGGACACCCCACATAAAGTCCCAAATTCTCCATTGATTAGACCTGATTGCGACAATTTCTTCTGTGTATGGATCCACATATACATTTATTTCTTCTTTTGCATCGTTAAGTGCTTCAATTTTATATAAAGGCAATGATCTACCTCTATATTCTGAGCCAGGTTTATCTTCGGTTATTTCTGTAACTGAATTAGGCTTTAAAAAGGTTTTATTTTGGACCAAAGATAGAGCTTTTTGTGGTTCAATCTTTTGGGTCTTTGGCACCTCTTTTACAGCTACAGTTTTTAAGTATTGACTCCCTCTCACTTCTTCGATTTTATTAAAGGAAAAATAAATACCTGATATGGTCCATAAGAGAAGTTGAACCGAAATAGCCAAGCTCAGATATTTATGTATCTTTCTGGAGGAGCCTTTCAAACTAACTTTTTATATAGCCTTTTGTAGTTTGGAAGAGCCAATTTTTTCAGCCTCAGCCATTATTCTATCTATCAATTCCTTTACTGTTGGGATCTCAGACACCAATCCAGCTACCATGCCACAAGACCAAGCCCCTGCTTCTGGCTCTCCATCCATCATAACTTTTGGATAAACTCCGGCTACTTCATCGATGATATCTTCAAATTTAAGTTCGTCTCCATAAGCCTTTTCCTTGGCCATCAGGCTTTCTACAGCCGGATTATTTAACACTCTTTCTGTGTTTGTAAGAGATCTCATTATTAGTCTTGTATCTAACTCACTGGCATTAACAATAGCTTCTTTAACATTCTGATGAACAGGGGCATCTTTAGTAGCTATGAAACGCGTCCCCATGTTCATGCCCTCAGCACCCAAGGCCATTGCGGCTATAAGACTTCTAGCATCAGCCATTCCTCCAGAGGCAACAAAGGGAATATCGAGTTCATCAGCTGCCCTTGGCAGTAGTATAAAATTCGGAATATCATCTTCACCAGGATGACCTCCACATTCAAAGCCGTCGACTGATACAGCATCACAGCCTATGTCTTGAGCTTTAATAGAATGTCTTACTGATGTGCACTTATGAATAACCTTAATACCTGCGTCTTTCATAGCTGGCATATATACGGCCGGATTTCTACCGGCTGTTTCAACAACCTTTACACCATTATTAATGATAACTTCAATTAGTCCTGGGTAATCCGGAGGTGTCAACGAAGGTAAGAAAGTTAAATTCACTCCAAAAGGTTTATCTGTGAGTTCTTGGCATTTTTTTATTTCTGCATCAAGTTTGTCAGGTGTACCTTGAGTAAGGCCTGTAATAATTCCAAGGCCACCTGCATTTGATACTGCAGCAGCAAGTTCTGCAAATCCTACATAGTGCATTCCACCTTGGATAATAGGATGCTCTATCCCAAAAAGTTCAGTTATTTGTGTTTTCATTTCTCCTCCATAAATTTAGAAACTTAGTATATAGATTGATTCATTTAATGTGTCATTTGTTTCCAGAGATATCGCAAGGCGATTAATGCTGGGATGTAATATCCACAAAGGAAAATAATGATGAATGCGACATCACTCACTGGATCTCTAAAAAACCAAAAGGCTGGTCCATCAATTAAGTCGGTAAAAAACCTGATAAAAATGAGTATGAATAGCATAGGAGCACTTTTTAGAAAGTAAGCAATAATAAAAGCAAAACCCACAGCAAGATTTCTGGCGGTATAAATCCAATCACCCAAAATTGTCGATGTTGCATTAATATCACCTAAAAATGATGGATCAGTTAATGCCCAATATGGCCCCAAAAACATCGGCCATACTTCCATGAAAAGAATTATAGTTAACCACCAAGGTATAGGAGTTTTTTCGGATAGTTGATTCATTCGTATAAAAAAATTGTCAAAAATATAATTTAATTATTTTTTGATCAATTTGACCAATAAATATATTCATCACCTTCTTCATAAATTTGACCATCATACTTGTCGATTAAAATAGGTGCCTCATAAGCTGAAGGGAACAGAGGATCTTTTTGTTCAGAGTTGAATTCACTTAAAAGTTCTTCAATCATACGAGCCTCTTCGGGGTGTTTTTCAATAAGATTTGTTTCTTCTAATGGATCTATAGACGTATCAAACAACCAACGAAAATTTTCTTTTTTACTGATTATGTATTTCCATTTGCCATGTAAGACAGATTGATGATTTCCTGACCGCCAGAAAAGTGTTTCGTGAGGTTCATTAGAATTTTCTTTTTTTATAAATGGCATTAAGTTCACACCATCTATCTTACTTTCCTTTGATAGCTCGGCTTTTGCTGCTGCAGCAATTGTAGGAAAGATATCAAAGTGATGTACTGCACTATCAGATATTTGATTGGGATTTATCTCATCAGGCCAACTAGCAATAAAAGGCACTCTTATGCCGCCCTCAAAAAAACTAATCTTCCAACCTCTGTATGGTTTATTTACATCTTCTAGCTCAATGTAGTTAGCTCCTCCGTTATCACTTGTAAATATGATCAAAGTTTTTCCATAAATATCTAGTTCTTTTAATTTTTTGATAATCAATCCAACACTTCTATCCAGGGCCGCTATCATTCCTGAGTAAACTTGTAAATTATGCTCTGACATATGGCTCATCTTTTCGACATCACTTCTTAAGGCTTGAAGAGGATTATGGATCGCCCAATGACTTAGATACAGGAAAAAAGGTCTATTTTTGTTTTTATCAATGACTTTTAGAGCTTCTTGGGTGTAGTAGTCTGTTACATATCCTTCTGGTTTAAAAAGATCTCCCCCATTGAATTTTGAAATAATAGCCACCCTGTAATGACAAAGAATCATGAAATCCTTGGCTTTGAGGATCCATGCCATATGCATGACCTAGATGCCATTTTCCAATATGGGCTGTGTAATATCCTGAATTTTTTAAAATCTCGGCAATTGTTATCTGCTCACTTGGCATACCCTGCTCTAAAAAAGGTGGCAGGTTTGTTGCTATTTCTCTATCAATTCTTCCTCGCAAAGCCGCATCATCTTCTTGTACAAGCCAATTTAGTACTGTTCTTCCAGCATCAGGAACAGGTGTAAACTCAAAACCAAATCTTGTTGGATATTTGCCAGTCATAATGGAGGCTCTTGAAGGAGAACATGTTGCATTAGCAGCATAGCCTCTGGAAAACCATATTCCACTCTCGGCTAGTGAATCTATATGGGGAGTCTGAAGAGTTCCATCAGCTGCTCCACCATTATGAAGCGAAATGTCGTTATATCCCATATCATCAGCCAAAATTAAAATAATGTTTGGCCTTGTGTCATAGATATTAAGATTTTGGGGGGGACCCTCTGCCCAATTAGTCGGTATATTTTCTTGTACTGGATTAATCAAGTTCATCACTTTTGGCATCATCCAAACTATTACGTTTACCTTATATTCCCAAAGAAGGAGTCCTGAAACTAATATTATTGATAATGCATAGAAAAGCTTTCTCATGATTCAGTTCTACTTAACCTTTTCTCTAGTTGATAGTATTAAAAATATTATTAGGAGAAAAACTACATACGGAGCCCCTACAGCTCCGGGTGTCATGCCAGATGTATAGATACCACCATCTACAACAGATTTCTCCATAAAAGGATACACAAAAAGTCTAACTGACCATTCAGTTAACCAAAATATAAACATCAAAGGGATTAATGATTTATATCTTAAAATTACTACCCAAGACATCCCGCAGAAAATTAATTGAGCCAAGCCCCACAAGGAGAAAAACATGTAAATTAGCGGCATTGGATCTGGATCACCTGATAAAACGATAAAGTTTGCAATATTATGCATTCCATACTCTTCAAAAAACATATGAATTACTGATCTCCAAGTCATAAGGCACACAAATGCCACAAAGAACCACAGTGCAAGTCTGCTACCTCGATATGTATTGTCTGCAGTAGAGGGCAGCAGATTTAGGTTGAACATATTTAGAGTTTCAATGTCCCTAGTTCTGAGCAAGTTTGATTAAACTCTTTAATCGTATCTTGGATAATTTCTTCAGCTGACTTTAGGCCGTCTATTAATCCTACCGATTGTCCTGAAAGTGCTGGTGCCGCGTTCATATCACCACCAAAATATAGATCTTGTATTTTACCCATTGCTGACATATCCATTTCTCCAGCTTCCAAAATCTCTTTCGTGAACTCCGTTCTTAGTGCTCTAATTACGGGTTTGGAAGTTTTATTTAATATCCAAGTTCCATTGAGGGAAGAGTCAAAGATATAATTTTTAAAATTCTCATGCACTGGACTTTCTTTACTGGAAACAAATCTTGTTCCCATTTGAATTCCTTCAGCTCCTACAGCAAAAGCTGCTGCCATACCAGCACCATCTGCAATTCCGCCTGCTGCTATTATTGGCAAATCTATTTTTTTTCTGATGGCTTGTATTAAAACGAAAAGACCAACTTCCTCTGGACTCTTAAATCCTCCTCCTTCAGTTCCTTCCACCACAAGTCCATCAACACCACAATCTGCTGCTTTTATTGCCCCTTCAACACTTGGCACTGCATGATAAACAGTGATGCCTGCATATTTGAGTATGTCTATATATTTAGAGGGATCGCCAGCTGAAGTCGTTACAAACTTCACTCCGTGTTGAACACAAAACTCTACCATACTCTCATCCCTTAAGAAAAGGAGCGGTAGATTGACTCCAAAAGGTTTATCAGTCAGTTCTGACATTTTTTCTATTTCAGCTTTACAGTTATCAACTTCACCAGAAGAAGTTTCAATCACTCCGAAGCCTCCCGCGTTGCAAACTGCAGAAGCCAATTGACTTCTTGCAATCCAACCCATTGGCGCTTGAATTATTGGATATTTTGACCCCGTATGTTCCGTTACTCTGTTCATTAGTTTTCCTTAATAAAGTTGATTAATAATTCTGAAAGTTCTTTTGGTCTTGTCCATTGATAAAAATGACCACCTCCAATTTGAGGAGCGCTTTTTGCTTTTGGGCACATTTCCAATACGTCCTTTTCAATTCCATTTGTGACAGGATCATCTCCTGCGAAGACACTAAGAAAAGGTTTATCCCAGGAAGAGAAAAACTCTCTTGCTTTTCTTTGCGCCTCTAATGATTCATCGGGAATTGTCGGTACATGACTTGGCATGGCTCTTGGACCCATTTTATAACTTGGGTCGGGAAAAGGTGCTTCGTAGGCCTTGGCTATGTAAGACTTGAAAGGTGATGCACTATATTTTCCTAATAAGATAAAAATATAATTTAACGCCAGTGCAACTAAAGATCTTTTATCCATTTGCATAGATTGTATAAATCCTATTGGTAAATCCTCAGTATCCCAACAAAATTTTTGCCAGTACATAAATTTGAGTCCTGGATGAGTTTTGCCACTATCCATTTGGCGTATTTCTTTTGACATAGAGAGGGGGTGGAGTTTTATATTACTTTCTCTAAAGGCTTTTATTTCTTCAATAACTTCTTCAGATACATCAGGATTATAAGGAAGTCCGGTATTACCCATCGAGACTTTCAAGAATCTATCAGGTTCACGAGCAACTATCCTTAATCCAATCAAACCTCCCCAGTCCTGACCAAAAAAAGTTAGGTTCTGAAAATCATTCGCTTTCAGCCAATCTACCATCCAATCAACTTGATTTTGGTAACTGTAGTCTTCTCTAGCAGCAGGTTTATCAGATTTTCCATAACCTGGTAAATCAGGTGCGATAACTCTTATTCCTGCTTCCGTTAAGAAAGGTATCATCTTCGAGTAAAGGTAGCACCAAACTGGTTGACCATGCATCGCCAACAAAATAGGTCCATCTCTTGGTCCTTCATCTATATGATGTATTCGCAGATCTGAACCATCGCTAGTTTTTATATTTGTGTAATGCGGTGTGTATGGAAAATCAGTTATCTTTTCAAATCTCTCATCGGGAGTTCTTAATATTTTCATATTTATTTTTCTTTCAATAATAAATTTTCACAGCCTGTTCCCTCAAATAGATCTAGTAATCTCTTTTGATCAATCTCAGTTAAAGAATAAAATTCTTGGTTGATCCATTGGAGACACTTGCCTTGATAATTAAAAGTTTTTTGACTCCAGACAGACCCGTCTATTTCTGTTTCCCAAGTCTCATTACCATTTTTTAAAGCCTCATTATTTGCTAAAAGTGCAGGCACATATACATGTCCTATTTCTTTTAATAAAGACAACATACTTTCTGGAAGTAAGTCAAAAGTCTCCCATGTATTTTTTTCTAGATTTATTCCTGATAGATCTTCCATGCTATTTATCCACGCAACAGTTCTTAGAGATTCTTCGTGTGCAATTTTTCTAGAAGTTGGATCTAAGCCAATTAACTGAGTGAGTTGACCATATACTGCAAAGTCTGCTGAGCTTGGCCTTTGTCCAAATAGAAAAGGTAAATTACTCAAATGATTCTCCATGATACCTAGAAACCGTTTGTAACTGCTCTCTATGATTGGGGCAGTTATATCATTTGAGCCCACTACCCAAAGCCTTTCTATTTGTCTTGAACCGATTCCTTCCTTAAAGATTTTCCAAAGATCTTCTTTGAGATCTACTTTATGATTCAATGGCAGGATAGATGAAGCATTATCAGCATCCTCGTCGAAATGCCAACGGTAATGAAACATGTATTTGGTTACCCACTCATCTCCAAAATCCTCTAGTAGATAATTTAGGAAACAAAGCGCGGGATCTTCTGGTATAACACTCCTACCTTCAAATTCTTTTTCAAGTCTTCTGATAATAGGAGTTGAGTCAGTGACAGTCTGAAGATGGCCCTTTTCATCTCTCATAAGGAAGGTGGGAAGAAGAACAGGCTTAGGAGGGTCTATGCCAAGTTCCTCGAATGCACCGCCGCTTTCTAAAAGTTCTCCAGGATTACCCCAGATCATTTCATAAGGTATGTGTCTATATCTTAATAGTGCAAGCATCTTCCTTGTATAAGGAGATGGTGGAGCACCTATAAGGATAACTTTTTCTTTAGATAACACCTTAAGATTCCTTACATATCTTCTACAGAAGTTTCGATATTTAATTGTCCTTCAAGGCCTGCAACTCTGTGCTGTGCACTTTGTATGTAATCAGGATCTGAAATCATTTCCAGCATTGCCTTTCTGGATGGGTACATAGCTATGGCTACTTTGTCCCATAAATCTTCAACTTCGCCCAGCATTAGCCTATCAACATTACCTCCAAAAATTGGTTTCCCACCAACTTTGGCTAAGTGCCCAACAACTTCTTCACCATAAATGGCATATGCCTCTTCACCTGAAAGGTCTGTTTCTCTTTTATCTGGATATTGCGCCTTGTCTTTAAATTTAAGAAGATTCACCATAAAAATTGGCTTATCTTCTTCTTGATCATTGAACCCTTTAAGTTGTTCTTCATTGGGCATAACTGCATTTTTAACTTCCATAAACTTCTCCAAGTTTTACAACATATCTTATGTCATTAGTAAGGTTTTAAATATAAACAAAATAAGGTAACTTGAACATATGAAAAATAAACAAGTAATTATCAATAGTCTTCCTGAAGGTAAATTAACTGAGAGTAATTACAGGCTAGTTGAGTCTGAAATACCCGAAATTTCTTCTGATCAGGTTTTGGTTAAAACAATATCTTTTGCGATAACTGCTGGCACTCGTGCAGGTCTCCAAGGTAGCGCTAGTTACGCAGGAGCCCCGACTACAGGAATTGTTATGAACTGCACAGGCATTGGAGAAATTGTAAAGAGTAATTCAGAAGAATATCCAATCGGTAAAAATGTGCTTACTCAAACAGGTTGGCAAGAGTATTCGGCCCAAAATATTCAGTCTTTGACTCTTCTTAGAGATACCGTCGCACCTTCTTTATATTTGGGCCCTTTAGGTATCAATGGATTGACTGCATACTTCGGTCTCCTTGAAATCGGACAACCACAAGAAGGGGAGACTGTTATGATCTCGGCAGCCGCAGGATCTGTTGGACATATGGTGGGACAAATTGCCAAGATCAAAGGCTGCAGTGTCATTGGAGTTTGTGGAAGTGACGATAAATGTGAAAAACTTATTGATGATTTAGGTTTTGATGCTGCTGTAAATTATAAAGACGCTAATTTCAGACAAAATTTAAAGGAAGCAACTCCTAATGGAGTAGATGTTTATTTTGATAATACTGGTGGCATGATTTTAGGTTCGGCATTATTTAGATTAAATTCGGGTGGCAGAATAGCTTGCTGTGGGGTTGTTTCGCAATATGACACTAGCACACCAGAACCGGGACCAAGAGGGATACCGGGGCTACTGGTTAATAAAAGTGTCAGAATGCAAGGATTTCTCGTATTCGATTTTGCAGATAAATACGAAGAAGCCACGAATGATTTGATTGGGTGGATTGATTCGGGTCAACTCAAAGTACTTACTGATGAGCTTGAAGGCTTAGAAAAGGCTCCTAAAGGTTTCGTAGATTTATTAGCTGGTGGGAATATCGGCACGAGGATAGTTAATATTTAAAGATTATGAATTCGGCAGATGCTTTATTGAAGACTTTAATTGCTAATGGGCTTGAGGTTGTCTTTGCTAATCCAGGCACTTCAGAGATGCACTTAGTTGCTGCGATAGACCATCATCCCGAAATAAGACCAGTTTTGGGTCTTTTTGAAGGTGTTGTTTCAGGTGCTGCGGATGGTTATGCAAGGATGTCGGGTAAGGCAGCTGCAAATTTACTACATTTAGGCCCCGGATTAGGAAATGCTTTTGCAAATATTCACAATGCAAAAAAAGCCAGAACACCTATGTTAAATATTGTTGGCGATCATGCTACCTATCACCTTAAATATGATGCACCTTTGACCTCCGATCTAGATGGTCTTGCTAAAACTAGTTCAGATTGGGTAGGTAGAAGTAAGTCTCCAGATGACTTATCAGATCTTGGAGCGCAAGCCTGGCAGGCTGCTCATAAATATCCAGGTCAAATCGCAACTATGCTTGTGCCAGCCGATTCAGCTTGGGGCGAGACTGAGAAATTAGGTAAAGAACTTGTGAGCGAAGGCCCTTTAGATATAGATAATTCTCTTCTTACCGATGCATATAATGTTTTGTCTTCAAAAAAAAATACCATGTTGTTTATAGGAGGAGATTGTCTAGATGAGGATTCTGTAACTTTAGCTGGAAAAATTGCCACAAAAACTGGATGTCGTTTAGCTACAGATACTTTCGTTATAAGACACAGGAGAGGAACCGGATTGACTAAGGTAGAGCCAATTCCTTATTTTGCTGAAATGGCTGAGGAATATTTAAGAGGTGTTGAATCTATTGTTTTTATAGGGACTAAGCCACCAGTATCTTTTTTTGCTTACCCAGGAAAGAAAAGCTATCTGTCTCCAGAGAATGCTGAACTTATAGAATTAGCGACGCCTTATCAAGATGGAAAATCCTCACTTTATCAATTAAGTGAAATGTTAAAAACTGATAAGATTGATAAATCATTAATTCCTGACGGAATAATAGATGCACCATCAAATGGTGAGCTGAATGCATCAAACCTTGGCCCTTTATTTGCGAGCTTACTTCCAGAAGATGCCGTTGTTTGTGACGAAGCAGCCACATCTGGATTTTTTGTTACTCCTCATGCC
>LULK01001258.1_pt1 | contig 10133 bp, 17 predicted proteins | sample 728181 | NCBI WGS metagenome assembly LULK01 (sample SAMN03860291, study PRJNA289734) | marine metagenome | biome: seawater column; feature: ocean; material: water; isolation source: Red Sea water column Station 169 - depth 10m | place: Saudi Arabia: Red Sea | collected 2011-10-15 | depth 10 m | reverse complement strand
GCTTGGACTTTGGGAGAATCCGTTTGGGATGGTAACAGAGAACAGCCGCTAAGAACTAGCAGGATCGGTAATAAGTTCCAAGTTTTGCAAGACGCCTTTGGTGCCATTGTTAATTATCTTCTCAATGAGCTTTGGCTTTCGCAATGAAAGCACATCCAAGTTGTGTTTGGCGAACTTTTTTCTGATCTCGTTGACCTCTTCTACAGCCTTAGCGTGTTCTTCAGAAAGCGTGGTGACTCGTTGCATCACTTCTTCGGTTCTCTTTTGTTGATCCAATAGATCTTGGTTTTGTTTGGCTACAGTTTTTTCGAGCAGCTCGGCATTCGCTTGAGCTTGCCGCACCTGAACTAACAGGTTTTCTTTTTCTGCTTCTGCTTTGTCGTAATAGAGTTTGAAGCCGCCGAAAGTAAGTGCTAGGACGATTCCGAGACCAGCACTGATCTGCCAGCTCAAGGCTTCTTGGCCATATACGCACTGGCGCCAAAATATAATCCGACGATAGATGCTTGACTCAAAAACAACATATCACTGAGAGCAGCTAAGGTGTCCAAGCGACTGTCTGGGATAAAAGGAGCAAGAGGAAGAAGAGCGAACACGCACATGCTGATAACAGCAACCCAGGCCATTTTTCTCTGAGAGTCGGCTTTTTCTTCTTGGAGTTCAAGCTGTAGCATCTCCTGATGTTTGGCTAATTCCTCGTCGGTGACAGTGCCATCTCCGTCTGCATCATATTCCGCGTATCTTGATTTTGGTTCAAGCTTCTTCGCGTTCATACTTTTCCTCTTTGAGTTTTTCGACCTCCTCCTGAAGCTTATCTACAGCCTCCTCCAACAACTCTATTTTGAGGTCTTGTCTGCTATCGGCCGGTAACGATCCTAATTCACCGCGAGGCCATTTTATACGAAACTCGCTGTTGGCTTCTACATCTACCGACTGTAGATCCATATCGTGTTCGAGAAAGGTAACCCGCTCTATCAAACCAAAGTAAGCCCATGCTGCAACGGCCGTTGCTGCTAAAAGAGATATCAGATTAGCCAGCGGTATTCGTATCGCCGTGCCTTCATTAAGATCGAGCGAGTTGTTTTTTGTAGCCATCTAGACCGTTACCAATATCCTTTGGCCACTCACTTTGGGGGTCGCTTCACTAAGCTGCCCGTTTTTGAAAACATAAGTCTTAGCATCGTAAAAAGTTGTAACGACTTCACTCTTTCGATTGGTTTCTTGCGCTTGCATTCGCTCCACTTCTATCCTCTGAATCTGGTTTTTCTGATTAGGAGGTTGTGCATGTACGCTGTTTGGGAACGGAGGTATATCAGTCATCTTCCCTCTTAATAACTGGATCTCTAAAAATATATTTGCCTTTTCCTGCTTCACTTTGAGGAATCAACCTCACCTCGCAGTATGCATCAAACTTACTCGTCTTGCGACCAACCACATAGTTATGGATATGCGTAGACTGCATAACTAGTGCGTCACGATACTCTAGGCAGCTAGTAAGTTCTTGAAATGCAAGCTCGACCCCAGTTTTGTTTCCACCCGCATCTAGCATCACCAAAATAAAAATCATAAGCGTCATATGCGTCTTTTCTTTTTGATGGCTTGCGTTTTTTCAGCTTGTGGCGCGACCAGCTCCCATGTTAGTACATCCACATCGACTTGATGTGCTGTACCTAATACTCTGGGCATTGAGTTTCTAACGTAGATCATCGCTCCATAACCGCACTGTTGATGGTTGAACCTCAACCATTCCATTGCGACCTGGTGGCGTTTTGCCGGCGGGTTGACTAGCTTGAGTTTATTCCACTCTCTGAGATCGCAGAACAGATTCGGATTTTGTGGGTCGTATGCTAGTTTTTGCTTGCCTGTTGAATCATCAGCTCGATCAGAGTCTGTAGTTTCTGATCGCTGTCCCGTGCTGTCTGAGACATCTCGGCCAGGTTCTTCGATATCTGATCGATCGCCTGGGCGTTGAGCTTTCCCGTAGTATCGGCTTGCTCAACTTTGACTTTCATTTCAGCAACTTCTTCAGCGGTAGCTGCTGCTTCCGCTCTCATAGATCCCCATGCCAGAAGGCCCGATGCAGCCGCGAACACCAACGGCAAGGCCCAAGTAGGGATACGAATGTGACTCGCTTCGCTCACATCATCCTCCTAAATATATGGGAATCAACAGACTCCCGACCAAAAGAATGATCACGCTCCAACTCAGTCGCTCTAAGCGATCGAATCGGCGTGACCCTTGCTCCAACCTTTCTTCTATCCGCTTGTATCGTAGCGCACATTCGCGCTCATGGGTATGTATTTCCTGAAGGGCTGCTTGGGCCTTATCCATCTCCATCGCCTTTTCCAACCCTCGATCCATTAAGCCTCTTCGATGGTGGGCTTCACTTCTTTAGCTTTTCCTATATTCAAAGCTAAAGCTTCTAGGAATGGATAGACGTATTTGCCCATAAACTGATCGTCTTTTGGGGTAGGAGTAGCCGCACATACCGCAGAGGCAACCGTTACCACCGTAGTAGCAAGTGTGAGTATCTCCATCAAATCCATCATTTTTTCCTCCTACCACATCCAAGCGAGAACCATGTACGGCATCACCACCAGGACGACTAACAGTGTTTCGACGATCAGTGAGTCGCCTCATCTTCCCAAGGCTTCCCTTCAGAGGTCTCAACCACTTCATCAACTTGCCTTGATGCCACCTCTTCTAAAGCAGCATTCACTTTAGAACTGTAGTCTTGGAGCAAGACTTGCGCTTCGGCTAACTGTTCTTGCAGATTTGGAATGAGATTCTGCAATTGACTCAACCTTTGCATATTACGCTGAGTCTGAAAACTCAACTGTGACATAGGAATTTTTTTATCATTGAAAACGACTGTCGCTTCTTTTTGTTCTTCGCTCATCTATGCGCTCCAAGGTAGTCCATCTGATTGTGCAGCCCTCCGATCAATCTGTGCTTGAACCTTGGCTGTTCTTTCAGCTTCTATTCTAGCTTTATACTCATCGGCTGTCTCATCGCTTTCTTTGTTGGCTTCATAAATCCAACCTAAAACATCACTTTCTTTTAGATCGTCATACTTTATGAATCCACTGCCTGACGCATCATATTCAAAACGATTCTTACCGCCTTCGGTAGCTGTCTCTCCACCTTTGCCTGTGTTTTCGTCGTAAACCTCGTCACTAGCTGCTACTAATGACCAGTAAGCGAGTATCACCCCGCCATCTGCGTCTACATGAGTCATGTTATTAACTGACCAAGTACTTTTATTTTTGCGTGGTCTGGTCTAGTTTGTCCCTTTTTAGGATGATCTTCATCGTTGCCGTTTAAATCTTTTCGTGTATCGGGGTAAGTATCCAATTCATCTATGGTTGAACAAACAGTTCCTAATTCTGTATCGCTAGGAATCCCAGAGGAGTCGTGACTACCTGAGAACCCGTTGTAAGATACTGTAGACCCAGATACAGATATGGTTCCTTCTACTGTATTAGCCTGTCTAAACTCTATTAAGGTACCATCGCTATCATGTCTGTTTAAGATTAGAGGCTCGGTGGTACCGCCATCAGCAGTTACTACCAGCCTTCCTTGAGATACATCAAACGTAAGAGCAGCCGATGTAAGTTGTGTTACTGTCGTGGAACCCACTAAGAAATCACCACCTTCTGTGATACGGGCTCTTTCAGTGTTGTTCGTATGAAAAGACATTGGAATATTTGCAATATTCCTAATTTTTAATTCAGTAGAAAGACTTTGTAATTGAGAATGTGCAGTTCCACCATCATTGCTTTGAAAGTTTAGTTCCCCAATATCATCTGACGATCTACCTCGTATCCGAACTCCGTGTGCGCTTGAATTAGCCGTGATGTCTATAGGATGTGTCGGATTGCTTGCATTGATCCCTATAGAATTAGCCCCGGAGTCGACAACTAACATATGAGTATTATCGTTGCTCTCTACCCTAAAATCAGTATTAGCTTGAGATAATTCGTTTACTACGACCCCCGCTGTATTAACTCTCAGGTGTTCTAAAATACTTGCATCGTTAGATACCGCAAACGCCATAAATCCATCTTCAGAGCCGTTCGTTACGTTGTTTGAACCAGCTCTAATACGAGCAAAAGTAGTTTGTGTGCCAGCACTATCGTTGCCGTTAAAATCTATTGAACCTAGAACATCATCGTCTGCTGGAGAAGAGGAGTCATTCAAAAATTTAAGAGTAGAACCGCTACCATTACTGGTGTTGTTTAAGATTAAAGATGTCCCAAGAGAGGTGCTGTTATTACAAAAAACTGCCCCACTTGAAACAGAAAAGGTACTAAATGTTGATGTTCCGCTTTGAATTGTCCCGATACTAAAAGCACCAGAAGAAAAATCTAAAATTCCTCTGTTATTGTTATCAGCCCCTATAGACATTTGGGTAAGGACGTTAAAATTACTACCCATGCTGGCATCGTTGAGAATACCTACACGATCATTTCCTGCGTCTACAAAGATTGCATTTGTGTTGCCGTTTGACTCTACTCGAAAGTCTAAATCTGAACTGCCATCATTTATGGTCATTCCAGTAGACTCTACGCCTATATCGCCTTTGATCGTCCCGTCTAATCTAAAATCCATGACTGTGCCAGCGGATGATCCTGACCTATTCGCTGCAATGACTGTCGATGAATCTCTAGCTATAGCGAGTAGACTTCCAGAACTGTCAAAAAACTTTGTGCCTCCACCGCTAGATAATGTGTGTGGATTAGCTTCTGTTGTAGAGATGAAAAAATTTCCACTACTATCAATTCGCGCAGCCTCTGACCCAGCAGTATCAAAAGAGATGTGTGTGTCATGGTTGATTTGGATATTTGATGTGCCAGTAACAATTCTTACTGGATTATCTGGCCCCTCAATGGTGAAACGAGTGCTACTTTTACTGATCGTGCCGAAAGTAGTGTTATCTTTTCTTAAATCAAGAACAGTCCCATCATCAGAGGCTCTATTTAAAAATGCTACAGTTTGACCTGTAGCAGTGCCTTTGATCTGACCATCTTCAAACTCTACACCTTGGTTTGCTAAACCTGTGGAGCTTTTACCTACCATGACGCGATCATTCCCAGCATCAACGAACAGCATATGGGTGTTTGAGTCACTTTCTACGCGAAAATCTTGTGCAGACGTTGAAAACTCATTTACGACTACGCCATCAATTCCTACTTGCAGTGGTGTAACTAAACTACCTCCACTAACGACCGATAGTTGTAATTTACCGTCTTCGCTACCGTCAGTAACGTCGCTAGATTCTGCTCTGAATCTTACATAAGTCGTTTCGTTACCGGCACTATCATCCCCGTTAAAGAGGATCTGACCAAGCCTGTCATCGTCTGCTGGTGAGCTAGAGTCGTTAAAAAAAGTAAGTTGACTTCCATTTACGTTGCTTGTGTTTTTCAACTCAAGAGATGTTCCATCAGAAGAACCAAGACTCAACGTGGTTTTCCCAGCTACAGCTAAAGTGGACGACATATCCACGGTGCCATTTATATCAATAGCGGTTGCAGTCAGATCAATCTCATCGGTAGCACCAAGGGATAAAACCGTAGCACTCGATCCCTGAATAAACTGACTTGCATCATTGAACATCAACTTATTAGTGGAGTTCAACGTCAGACCAGAGCCATCGGTGTGAGTTAGTGTAGTATCATTATCTGCGCCGAAACCCAGTACAGCCGAATCACTGTCTAGTTTGAGATCGTTACTGACAGTGACAGCGGTAGATGCGTTAAGGTCAATGGTTGCCTCACCATCGATTCTAAGAACACCGTCACTAGATTGCTGTACGAAAGACGCAGCATCACCGAAAGTTAGCTTGTTGGTGCTGTTAAGAGTAAGGCCAGTTCCATCTGTATGCGTTAGCGTAGTATCAGCGTCAGCACCAAACTTTACGATTGCACCATCGGAGGAAAGAATCAGGTCATCGCCAACTGTGAGATCATCATCTACAAATAAATCTGGGATCGACAGGTCTTGAAACGCATCAACCATCGCGCCACCACTACCGGCCCCATCTGAATAAATCGCCTTAGTCTGGCCGTTGGGGATTGTGATTGTCGAGCCCGAACCTTGCTTGATGATGATCGATTGTGATCCACTGGTTGCATTCTCAATAAACCAAAGCTTAGAAACTGTGTTAGGACCAATCGTGATTGTGCAAGCGGAGTCCAGAGTTCCGGTATACTTTAGAAACAGGGATCGACCAGGGTCAGTAGAGCCATCCGCAATCGTCGTTGTATGCGTGTCGGCATTGGTGGTAATCGCTTCTGTACCGAAAGAGAACGACTCAGCAATGAGCTCGAGGTTAGTATTGGTGGTCGTGCCCCATGTGCCCGAACCTTCGCCTGTGGCAAGCTCGGTGAGTCTAAGATCGTTTACGAATGTGGCCATAATAAATCCCTATGCTGCATCTCGACCCGCGTCTAGTTCTTCAAATCCTGGAGATTGACTCGTGGATATATCAGAGAAGCTCGGACTTTGAGTCGTACTAATATTACTATAGTTTGGTGTCTGGCTTGTGTCTATCTCGCCATACACGAGAATCGAGCCAACATCAACCGTGGCTCCTAGTCCTGTTGGTTGGACTATACTCTTTGCTACCGTGGTCGCTACACCCACACTTGAGGTGAGCTGGAAACCATCGACCGATATATTGTTGTCACCCTTGGTGGTGACCGATCCCAACCCAGAAGTCATACCCTGGCCGGTGGGTGATACGTTTGCTTTCGCTGTCGTCGATACAGAGCCAACCCCACTCGTCATACCAGTGATGACCGGTGCGTTGACGATCGCTCGTGCTACGACTGTTGTTTGGCCAACCGCTGAAGTGACACCTTGACCTGTCGGCGAGACATTCGCTTTAGCAGTTATAGAGACTGAAGCGTTGAGAGCTGTCGTTGCTTGTTGGCCACTGGGAGAGGCGGTCGCTTTGGCCACCACCGTGACCGAGCCAACTCCGGTGGTCATGCCAAGACCGGTGACAGTTACATTGGCTTTGGCTACTACAGTAGGAGTGCCAAGGGCAGAAGTGGCGCCTTGGCCGGTGGGCTCAACTGGGATCGCTTCATTCCAAGCGCCTTGGCCCCAGGTGCCACGGCCCCAGCCGGTTATATTAGCCATCTAGCTTAGATTCGGCGTCCTTCAGAAATGCAACAGCCCTGGTCATGATATCTTTGACTGCATCAGTCATAAAATCCGTTGCCAGGGACTGCTCCATTTCCTTGATCGCTTCCTGAATATCTTCCAGTGCAGTCATGTCGCGCTCGATTATGAGAACGCTTGATTATGTCTGAAAGATAATCAGATTGCTAAGCACAATTCTCCAAAAGTTGTTTGCCCTGAAACTTGCGATGCACGATCCGCTTAACCTTCTCTTTGTACATCTTGGCGCCTGGGTAAACCGAGTTGATCTCGTCCGCGATCTTCTGCAACGACTTCTTGTTTTTCTTGTCGTTGTGCAGCTTCATAACATGTTGAAAGATAGGATACGTTTCTGGATCTGGGACCAAGCTGTATCGGCGCTTAGAGTTGCCGTGATACTCAACCTCTTTCTTGAAACCATACGGAGCACAACCACCTATCGAGTAACCTTTCGCTGCCCAGTGCAATTTGCCTGATGCAAACCGGTCTGCGATGGTGCCGCGCTCAAACTCTGCAAACGACGAGAGCTGAGTCATCATTTGCTTATTCTGGTAAGCGGCCATGTCGAACCTGGTCTCCAGGCCGCGAGACTTTTGGAAGCGAGGTGACACTACCGCGTTTTCTCCGAACTGCTCAGAAAAATAAATCGTTGCGTTTATCTCATCGAAAAACGGAAGTATGTTGAGCATGTCGGTGGTGCTACGGCTGAACCGATCAAGCCTAGTGCAAACAATCACATCATACTCCTCAAGAGCATTTAATAATTGTGACATCGCTGGACGGTCTGGATTTGCCTCACCGTTGATCAATGTAGGTATGGTTCCCGATACCCCGTCATCAGTGTAGAAGCCATCGACTTCGCAGTCGTAGACGCGGCGAACAAAATCGGTGATCTCTCGTTTCTGAGTGTGTAAGGAGATCCCGTTCTTAGCTTGCTCGTCTGTCGAGACTCTAAGATAGCCGTAGATCTTATGTACTCGCTGTATGGGTTCGATGCTCACTTGTTACCTCCAACATAACCTTGATGGTTCAGATCTTCGTGAATTTTTTTCCAATCGATATCAAGGGGAAATTTCTTGCCCTCATCGTCGCAGCTTTGTTGTGAAAGCACCCAATTGTCTTTGAGGATCTTCACACTAATATAAGCGTGTTGGCTCCCCTCATAAACTTTTTCTAAGTCGTACTTGTCGCAAGTCCTATTGACCTTGTTGTAAAAGTTTTTCTTTTGTCTGACTGTGTCAGCAATTTTGTCTGCCACTTGATGCACTCTTTCTGGAATCATTTTTTTACTCCTTAATATGATGCGCGAATCTTACTGTATCCCGTGTCGTTGATCAACATTATATAACACTTTACATAACGACATTACTTTGTTAGTTTCCCAAGGCCAACTATGGAGAAAAGGAGGCTTTCGAGTGTTTTTTGATGATATTCATGACGATGAACCGGTTACAAGATGGGCGTTGACTTTTATAGATAAAGAAGATGGATCCATCGCTTCGCACTATGGATTCTTTGAATCTCAAGAACAGGTATTAGCGTATGCAAATATGTTACGCCACGGAGATGCCGTTCCCCTTCAATCGAAGCGCGGTCGTGTAATACAAGGATCGGAACTAGAAGATTATATACTCAAGGCTACGCCAATCTATTATGTGTTCGGACCTCGTCAACTGAGAGGTCTTTCCGAATGGGAGAAAAGCCTGGAAGAATTTTTGCATTGAATCGGCCAAGGGTGCATTTACTCCGCGTCCTAAGAACACACGTTCCCGTCCGTGTGGGCCAAAAGGCGGGGTTTTTTGAGGAGAAACTATGAGCGATATGGAACTAGGTGATCTGAAGCAAGAGGTCATACACGCGATACAAAAGCCATACATCCGTTTGCACGGTTGTAACAGCATGAAGAACACACCCAGGTGGAAAGCGTTGGTGAAAAAGAACATCAAAAAGTGGACTAACAACTTGCAGTCTAGCGTCACTTATGAAATCACTAACGAAATACTGGATTATCTCCAGCCACAAGTAGAGAAAGGCAATCAGTCTCAGTTAAGAAAAGCGATCCTCAACGCAAGGCCTAGACATTACAACATGTGGGTAGAGATGGATCTCGAGGGTATATCTAATGTCAAAAACGGGCTAGAAGCTTTTTGGATTGAGACCAGGAACGAATTTACTGTCTATAGCAAATCAACTGGGAAAGTAAGCAAAAATTACGCGGGTTACAAGCGGCCTGTTGTTGGAGACATATTCAAAATAGATCACTACTATCAACCAAAAGACACAGACCAAGCTGCGGGTATCAACCCTAGTTTGATAGATACGGATATCTGGTGTGAAAAGGGCCAGATTATACCACCAGGTTCTCAAGAGGCTATGCCAAAAACATTTAAGAATCTTTGGTTTCTTGGATCACCGAATCATGAATTCTCCGAAGCCCTGGAACCTGTGATGGATCGTTTGTCAAGCCAATTCAATAGATTCATAGATCCTAACGCGAACCGCTTCGAGACCTTCCAGGATGAAAACTTTCAAACTCTGGAGCCAAGGAAGTATGCTCGGCTCATGGCGATACTCAGTCTTATGAATTTCGATTGGTTCGTTCAAGAACCGAAAGACATAGGGATACAAAGCCTAAAACTAAAAAAAGAAATCACGCCTTTTGATTCGCATCATCGCGTGGTCCTCAAGCTGCCGAAAACAAAAGGACGCATTATCAACCCGAAAGGGCCGAGGAGAACTGAGGCTTACGGAGTTAGACGCCACGAAGTCGCCGGTCACGAGAGAAACTATCGAGATGCACACGGCAACATTTACAAAACGATTTACATCAAACCTCATTGGAGAGGCGATGCAAGCCTGGGTACGATCACAAAAGATTATGTGGTCGAGAAGGACGATGACTGATGCAAAAATACTTTCAGACATTAGACAACGTGGGTAGATTGTTCCATGTGGAACAGTCGAAG
>LULK01001523.1_pt1 | contig 10134 bp, 7 predicted proteins | sample 728181 | NCBI WGS metagenome assembly LULK01 (sample SAMN03860291, study PRJNA289734) | marine metagenome | biome: seawater column; feature: ocean; material: water; isolation source: Red Sea water column Station 169 - depth 10m | place: Saudi Arabia: Red Sea | collected 2011-10-15 | depth 10 m | reverse complement strand
GTGTGAAAAACTTACAATTCCTCTTTCGGAGAGGTGGCTGAGTGGTTGAAAGCGCTCCCCTGCTAAGGGAGTATGTGGTAATCCTGCATCGAGGGTTCGAATCCCTCCCTCTCCGCCAGGAATTAAAAATACTGTAAAATTGAGTTATACATTATGAAAATATATTTAGTAATTATTTTGTTTTTGTCGAGCTTCAGTGTTGCTGAAAAGAATATCGAATCATACGAAGTTAAGATTATTGATGAATTTAAGATCAATAAATTATTGCCTGGAAAAATTACACCAAAAAGGCAATCCATACTTGGGTTTGAAATTTCTGGAAAATTGAAGAAAGTAGTTGTTGATATTGGTGATGAAGTTAACGCGGGAGATCTATTAGCAGAACTAGAAGATTCTGAAGCTTTGGCTAACTATAACGAAGCAAAAGCAAAACTTTCAATGTTCGAAAAAATCTTTGAAAGATCTTTATCTTTAAATAAAGATAATTTTATCTCTGATCAGGAATTAGAAAGGGCTGAATCTAATTTTTTAGTTGCGCAAGCTCAATTTGATAAAGCTTTAATAAAATTTCAACAAACTAAAATTCTAGCTCCTTATGATGGCATTATACAAAATAGGTTTTTAGACGAAGGCTCTATAATTAATGCTAGCATCCCAATAGTAGAAATCCTTGATTCAAAATTTGTTGAAGCAAAAGTTTCTCTGCCAAAATCTTTAATTAATATATTAGATATTGGAAAAGAGTATGAATTTTTGATTGAAAATAAAGAATACAAAGCCAAATTAACCAGAATTGCTCCTATGTCAGAAAAAGGCACCAAAAATAAATTAGGATTATTCGAATTTAATGGTTTTTTTAATCCTGGTGCAACTGCAAGATTAATTTTGAGTACTACTGAGTCAAAAAAAGGAGCTTGGGTTCCATTAAATTCTCTCTCTCAGTCAGAACAGGGACTTTGGAATCTATATACTGTTTCACCCAGTAATTTAGCTCAAAAAGACTACGTAGAGCTTATTCATATTGAAAATAATATGGCTTATGTTTCTGGAACAATTAAAGATGGAGATTTAGTTATCATTGGCGGAGCTTCTAAAGTAGCAGAAGGGCAAAATATAAATATTAATTAATGAAAAAAATAGTTGATTTATATTTAGATCGACCAAAAATCTTTCTTCTTTTTTTGTTATTTGTTGTGGTTGGAGGACTTTTATCCTTTGATTCATTACCAAGACAAGAAAATCCTCAATTGGCTGAAAGGTGGGGCGACATCACAGCTGTTTTACCTGGCGCTTCACCTGAGCGAATAGAAACTCAAATTTCGGATATCTTAGAAACAGAACTCAGAGAGATTGATGAAATAAAAATATTAAGTTCAAACTCGTCTACCGGAGTTGGACTAGTAGGAATCGAGCTCAAAGAAACCGTTAGCAAATCTCAAACAGATGAAGTTTGGTCAAAAATAGAAAATAAATTAAGAGAAACTTCTAATTTAGTTCCAGAAGGTACAAGGATTGGCCTCAATCATAGTGGACCTCCCACAACTCTTCTTTTTGCTCTCCAGTGGCTTGGAGATGGTGAACCTCAGATGATTATTCTCTCTCGATTAGCAAGTCAACTGAAAAGAAAGTTAGCAAATATCTCTAATTCAGAAAAATCTATAATTTATGGTGACACTAAAGAAGAAATTTATATTGGAGCAGATTTAGATTTATTAGCAGATGCTGGAATGAATATTCAGGATATAGCTAATGCAGTAAATCAATACGATAGTAAACAAGCTGTAGGAAACATAACTGGTGCTAAATCAGAATTTAGAATTCAAGCTCAGGATAATATATCTTTAGTAAATGATCTAAAAAAACTACCTTTAAAAATAATAGGAGACTTCCAAGCCTTGAGGCTGGAAGACGTTGCAACAGTTAATAAACTGCCGGTGGATCCTCCTATAGAATTCGTTGAATTCAATGGCATTCCTTCCGTTTTTGTTGAAGTGAGAGGAATTTTCTCTCAAAGAACTGATTTGTATTCTGGCTCAGTTTTAAGAATCATCGACGAATTTAAAAGAGAATTACCAGAAGAAATAGGACTAGAGTTAGTTTTTAATGAGGCAGATTTTGTTGAAGAAAAATTTTCTTTTTTACTGCAAAGTATTTTAATTGCGACGTTTTTAGTTTTAGCCTTAAGTTATATTTCACTTGGTCCAAGATCGGCAATAATAGTCAGTGCGGTTGTTCCTCTTACAATTCTTCTTGTTTTAGTGTTATGTAGTATTTTTAGTATTCCACTTCATACCACCTCTGTTACGGGGATTATTTTATCTCTTGGATTGTTAATTGATAACTCCATCATCGTAGTTGAAGATTATAAATTTAGAAAAAGTAAAAATTTAATAAATCGTGAGGCAATATATGCCTCAATAAGACATTTATCTTTACCCCTGCTAGCTGCAACTGTTACTACTGGCCTTGCATTTATGCCTATGGCGGCAGGGAAGGGAGCAAGCCCTGAATTCGTCGGAGATATGGCAATTACAATTATTTTTGCTGTTTCTTCTTCATTATTATTAGCTTTAACAGTGGTGCCTGTTCTATTAAAAATAATGGAAGAGAAAAATTTCTTAAATTTAAATAATTCAAAAAACACAGGCTTTAGTAATGAGAAAATATATAAGAATTATGAGAGTTTCTTAAAATGGAGCTTTCATAAACCTTTTAGAGCACTCGTTCTTGCTTTAATACTTCCTCTGATAGGATTTATTTCTTTCAATTTTCTTGATACTGATTTTTTTCCTAATCAAGGAAAAACAATGTTTAAGGTTGAAGTGGAGTTAGATAAAAATGCTTCTATTTTCGCTACGAAAGAAAGAGTAAAAAGTATTAGAGATCAAGTTTTAATGGAAGACTACATAGAGTCTGATATGTGGTGGATTGGAAGGAGACTGCCTAGACTTTTATACAATGTGATTGGAGGTTCTTCTGGAGAAGGCTCAGATAACCTTGCTACAGGTGTCTATTTTACGAACTCATATTCTGAAATGGATAGAGGCTTGGAAGATTTGGCTAAAAACTTAGAAAAAGATCATGCGGATGTAAGAATTAGAGTAAGTAAATTTACTAATGGGCCACCGGTAGAATTCCCTGTACAGGTAGCTATTTTTGGAGACGATAATCAAGTATTGAAAATTTTAGGAGAAAGGCTTAAAGCAATAATTTCCAAGTCTCCGCAAGTGAGTGATGTTTTTGCCGATCAATCTGCAGGTATTACTGGATTAGAACTGAAGTTAGATGAAATAGATTTAGCCTTTTCTTCAAAGTCTTCAAGAGAAATCTTAAATGAAATTTCATCTTCAACAAGAGGAATGTACATAAGCTCTATGTTGGATGGCAATAAAGAAATTCCAATTAGGATAAAAAATAACAATATTGAGTCAAAAGAGATAAATCAAACTTCTCTATTAGCGATACCTGGGAGAAACGGATACGAATATGTGGAAAATTTTTCAGATATTGAATTTAAAAGTGAAATTAATCAAATTAATAGATATCAAGGATCGAGATTGAATTCTGTTAAAGCAGCAGTTTATCCAGGTCGCCTAGCATCTATGGTTTTAAAAGACGTTGAGGAGGAATTAAAAGTTTTCGAAGATTCTCTGCCTGCTGGTTATTCAATGCGACAGTTTGGAGATGCAGATGAAAGAGCAAGATCTTTCGGACAATTATTCAGTACTTTTTTCTTATTCCTAGGCTTGATAATCCTTACTTTGGTAATGATTTTAAATAGTTTTCTACAAGCTGGTGTAATTCTATTGGTCGGTTTTCTTTGTGTAGGTTTGGGGTTTTTGGGAATGTTTCTAGGTTTTCAAAATTTTGGATTTATAGGATTGGTGGGAATAGTTGGTTTAGCAGGGCTGGCAATTAATGATGCAATAGTAGTTTTATCTCATTTAAATGAAGAGGCTACTGATGGTAAATTATCAAAAGACAAGTTAATTACCACCACCATAAGATCAACAAGACATATAGTTACTACTTCCATTACCACTGTCGGCGGTTTATTTCCTCTTCTGTTCGATACTTTTTTTGAGACTTTAGCGTGGGCAATGTGTTTTGGTGTGATTGGTTCCGCTCTGATTGCGCTTTTACTTATTCCCTCTATGTACTGTTTTTTAGGGCGAGTAGAAGTTTAAATTAAAAATTATAGAAGATGCTGCAGAGGCCTTAGGGTTAAGGATAGAATTAATTCCATCGATAATTTTTTTGAAAATTGAGTTTTATATTTAGTTTTTAAGCCGTAAAAAGGCTTTCCAGATGAACCCCAAACACTTACCCCACTTTGATCAACATTTGGCTCTGCATAAAATAAATCCAGTTTAAAATGAGCATTATCACTAACTTCCTTTAAGAAAGATAATTGTGAATACTTGGAATCAGCATCTATAAAAGCCCCTATTGGCAATCCCCTATACCTATATCCAGATAGATAAATACCATGTGCATATGTAATGTTATATTTTTCATAAGCAAAATGATCTTCAGTAGATGTTTTAGAAATTTCTAGAACGATTGAATTTAATAAATCACTTTTAAAAAATTTAAATTCTGTTCCCAGAGTAGATATATAGGATGATATTAGGCTTGTAGAGCTGGTATCAGAATCTTCTCCAATTCGTTGAAAGTAAATAGAAGCAATATTTTGATTAAATTTTATATCATACTTAATGTCATAACCTCCCAACTGATTTGACAAATTTGTTCCAATATATTTTCCTCCAACTCTTTGATATTCTCCTGATCCTCCTCCTGCTTCAAAAAAAGCTTTATAAAAGGAGTTAAAACTTTCACTTTTGCCTTCTCCTCCCATCATTATAGTTCTTGAAAGGCCTAAATAAAGATTATCTAACGGATTAAAAGTAACTCTTGTACCCACTAGAAAAGGATTTGGAATATGTCTATTTTTTTCAAGCCTGTTTATAAAAAGAGCAAAATCAATTTTACCCAACGGCGCTAAAAATCTATTTGAAAATTCAAACCCTTTTAAAGTATTTATGAACAATCCTAAAGGAGGTTTGGCATAGTTTGAAAGAATCAAATTATTATTATGAGTGGGCCCCCACCAACGATCAATAAATCCAATCCCAAAAATTAAATTCCATTTTGAAAATGAGATATGAGATCCATTATAAATAATTTTTTTTTCGTCATAAGAATCTTCGATAAAATGAAGGTTTAGGTTTAAGGAAAAATTTTTGTTTGTATAACTATTTTTAAGAACAATAGAATTTTTGCTGGTCCAATTATCATCTGAATTTTTGATCATTAAATCATCAGAAAAGGCGTTCAAAGAAATAGATGAATTAAACCTTTCAGTTTTTTTAAAAAATTTGTCAACGAGGGAGTTTAATTCAATTTTATCGCTTAAAAACGAGGCTTCGTAAATTGTAGAATTTTTTAAAGAATTTAAATTTAAAGGATAGGTTGTTGTTCTAATATTTATATTATTTTTTGCAGAATAAAGTTCAAGTTTTTTTATCTTTAATTCATCTTTTGGTTCAATCCAAATATTAGATAAATAATAATTTGAAAAAAGTATTATTATTAGTAATAAGAAATTTTTAAACTTTAACATTTTGAAATAATTATACTGAGGGAAGTATAATGTATATGAAATATTAAAACTTTATGAAAAAAATCCTTATTTTCTCATTGCTGATCATTATACCACTTGCCTTTGCTGGCTATTTTTCTTTGAGTAATACATATGTTCAAAATTATCTTCTTAAATCACTTTTTGAATCTCGCATGCAAACACTTTTTGAAGAAAGCGAGTCTATCAATTCTGACAAACTAGAAATTTTTTTCTGTGGCTCAGGTTCTCCTTTATCAATGATGCCCGAGGGAGCTCAATGTATGGCATTTGTCATAGGTTCTGACATTTATGTGATTGACAATGGAGAAAATAGTTTTGCTAAGATTTCAAATAATTATCCCCCTCAAAATATTAAAGCGGTTTTTATCACCCATGCCCATTCAGATCATATTGGAGATTTAGATGAGCTGAATTTAAGAAGATGGGTTAGTGGAGCTGAAACACCTTTAGAAGTTTATGGTAGTTCTGAGATTATTAACGTTACAGAAGGAATAAATTTAGCTTATCAAAATGATGAAAACTATCGGGTTGATCATCATGGAGTTGAATTTGTTCCGCCGGAAAATAGACCTATGATTCCCAAAATACACAAACCAACAAATTCTCCTCAGGTAATCTTTGAAGATGAAAATTTAAAAGTTGAATCATTTCTTGTTGATCATCACCCTGTTAAAGAGGCACTTGGATTTAGGCTCTTTTTTGGCAATAAAAAAATTATAATTTCTGGTGATACCGAGATAACAGATAATGTTTTTTCTTTAGTAAATGGAGCCGATATTTTGATTCACGATGGAATGATAAAAGATCACGTAAGACTTTTGGAAAAAGTTGCTAAAGAAAATAATGTTTATAGAGCGGAAGTAGCATTTCATGATATTTTGGATTACCACGCTGATGTCATTGATATAAAGAGAAACTTAGAGGATAAAGACCTGGGCTTGTTGATAATTAATCATCTGGTTCCAGCCAAGAATCCAATTGGAATAAGGTATATGGAAGACTTATTTTCAGACGTGCCTTATGATTTTCTGTTGGCTAGAGACAACGATAAAATCATTGTCTCCAAGAATTCAGATGAAATATTTATTAATTAATCTATTTCGTCGGGCTTGTAACCCAACACAGCTTTAATCTCTAAAAATTCTTCAAATCCAAAAACTCCCCATTCTCTTCCATTTCCTGATTGTTTAAAACCCCCGAAAGGATCATTTATACCTGTTGGCGCGTTGTTTATATGAACGTTACCGCTTCTAATTCTTCTTGCGACACTTAAAGCATGTTCAGGATCCTCGGAAGATATGTATCCTGATAATCCATAAGGAGTATCATTAGCAATTTTTATAGCATCTTCTTCATCTTTATAAGGAATCATGCACAAAACTGGACCGAATATCTCTTCTCTAGCTATTGTCATGTCATTAGAGACATTTGCAAAAACTGTAGGTTTAACAAAATAGCCTTGGTTTAATCCTTCTGGCTTTCCTAAACCACCAACGACAACCTCAGCACCTTCTTCAATGCCTTTTTCTATTAAGCCTTGAATTTTATTAAATTGAACATCGCTTACTACAGGACCCATGACAGTTTCCTCAGAAGAAGGATCACCAACTATTAATTCATCGGCTACTTTTTTAGCAGCTTCTTTTGCTTCTGCTTGTCTACTTTCGGGAACCAACATTCTTGAAGGAGCGTTACATGATTGTCCAGTATTGTTGAACATATGCTTCGTACCTCTGCTTACCGCGTTAGCAAAATCTGCATCATCTAGAATTATATTTGCAGATTTTCCGCCTAGTTCTTGATGAACTCTCTTTACTGAATCAGCGGAACCTTTAGCAACAGCTACTCCAGCTCTAGTAGATCCTGTAAAAGACATCATGTCGATGTCTGGATGAGCAGACATTGCTTCTCCAACAGTCGGTCCATCCCCATTGATTAAATTAAAAACTCCTTTTGGCAATCCGGCTTCATGTAAAACCTCTGCTAATAAGATCGCATTTAAAGGAGCTATCTCTGTTGGTTTCAATACCATTGTGCAACCGGCTGCAATAGCAGGACCCACTTTGCAAGATATTTGATTTATGGGCCAATTCCAAGGAGTTATCATTCCTACCACACCAATTGGCTCTTTCCTGATTACCGTTTCTCCTCTAATTTCTTCAAAATTGTAGTTTTGTAATGTTGCTAAAGCTGTTGCGAAGTGACCTATTCCCGATGCCGCTTGTGCATTTCTAGAAAGCGTTATAGGAGAACCATTTTCTATTGAAATCATTTCCGCAATTTCAGCAGATCTGGTCATGTATATTTCTACAATTTTTTGAAGAATTTCAATTCTTTCTTCTGTAGTAGTTTGTCCAAATGTCTCGAAAGCATTTTTTGCAGCTTTAACTGCAGAGTCAACATCATCAGAATCACCCATAGCAATGGTTCCAATAACATCCTCAGTTGCAGGATTTATAACATCCAACGTTTTTAATTTATTTACAGGATTTACCCATTCACCATTGATATAAAATTGTTCGTATTTATTCATATTTCTCCTTAATAGTTATTATTTTATATGTAATCTTGCCTTCAATTGAGGCTGAACTTTTTCAATCCATCCACAAAGATACTTTCTAGTTTCGCTGGGGTCAATAATTTCATGAACAGAAAAGCTTTCTGCTTTTGAAAAAGGATTTTGTTTTTTTGCCATTTCTTCTTCAATTTCCTTTCTTTTCTTTTCAGGATTATCAGCACTTGCAATTTCCTTGGCAAATGCAACCGCTACTCCTCCTTCCAGTGGCAGTGCTCCCGATTCAGAGGAGGGCCAAGCTAGGACGTAAGGATTATTCCCAAAATGTGCAGCAGCTGCGACACCAAAAGATTTTCTTACTAAAACAGTAGCCCAAGGAACTGTAGTTTCATTTACAGCAAGAACTGCTTCAGTACCGTACAAGATAGTTGCCTCTTTCTCCGCTTCCGGGCCAATTAAAAAACCAGGTTCATCCACAAAGGTAATAATAGGTAAGTGAAATGTATCGCAGAGTTTAACAAATCTAGAAGTTTTCTTTGCATTATCCGCAGTCATTGAACCGGCATAAAAATTACTATCATTTGCAAATACTCCAAAAGAAAATCCATTCAATCTAGCGAAACCCGTAATTATTCCCCGACCAAAAAAGTTGGTCATTTCAAAAAAGCTTTCTTTGTCGAATACTAAATTCAATATATCTCTCATTTCATAACTTTTGTTTCTTTCCTTTGGAATAATAGATGAAAGAGAAGATTCAGATCGTTTAGGAGAATCTATCGATTCAATAACTGGAGGTATTTCGTATATATTTTGAGGAAAATACGATAGAAAAGATTTGATCTGGTCTAAAGCTTCTTCCTCAGAATTAGCAATATTATCTGTCACACCATTTTTTTTATGTATATCAGAACCTCCTAATTCATCCTTGGTAAATTCTTTTCCAAAGGCTCTTGAGACTACCTGCGGCCCTGCCACTAATATTTGAGAATTTTTTTTTGTCATTACTCTAAAATGAGAACCCACAAATCTGGAAGCAGGTAGGCCAGCAACCGGTCCGAGAGCAGCACTGGCAACAGGTACCTCTTTTAATGAATCAGCAACGGATTTAAATCTTGATCTTGTAAAAACCGGATCGGCGCTGGAACCAGATTTTGGTCCGGCAACAGAACCACCTCCACCTTCGTGTAATCTAACCAGGGGCAATTTATATTGGATTGCTAGTTCTTCGGTATAGACACTTTTTCTCAAACCCGCGGAATTGGGAGAGCCACCTTTAACTGTAAAATCTTCTCCACCAACTATAACTTGCTTTCCATTTACTTTTCCAAATCCCAGAATAAAATTTGCTGGAGTCATTGATTTGAAATTTTCATTCTCATCTTTTTCGACTCCACCAGCTAATTCCCCAATTTCCTCAAAGGAATCTTTATCTAGAAAAATATCAATCCTTTCTCTCAGAGTGAGTCTTCCTTTTTTATGATGAAGTTCAACAGCTTTCTTACCACCTTGAGCTTTGGAAGCCTTTTTTCTGATACCTATTTCTTTAATTTCTTTTTTCCAAGACATATTTACTCAAATTCTTTTTCATTCCACCATGGAAAAAAACTTGGCATATCTTTTGAAACTTTTCCTGGAAAAGAAGGTGAGCGTTTTTCAAGAAAGGATGTAACACCTTCAACTGCTTCTCCTGATTGACCTAGTTCGAAAATTGCTCTTGAGTCAACTTTATGTGCTTCCATAGGATCATCGGCACCAAGCATTCGCCACATCATTTGCCTTGTAAGCGCTATAGAGATTTGTGAGCTCTCTGCGGTAAATTCTTTAGCAATTTCCAGAGCTCTTTCTATTAATTTCTCTTGCGGCAATACTTCAGAAACCAAATTAATTTATAATTATCAACTATTTTATGAATAATTTAGAAACAGTTCGCACTGAGGTAAGAGACAATTCTTTGGTGATTTATCTATCAAGA
>LULK01003194.1_pt1 | contig 10140 bp, 8 predicted proteins | sample 728181 | NCBI WGS metagenome assembly LULK01 (sample SAMN03860291, study PRJNA289734) | marine metagenome | biome: seawater column; feature: ocean; material: water; isolation source: Red Sea water column Station 169 - depth 10m | place: Saudi Arabia: Red Sea | collected 2011-10-15 | depth 10 m | reverse complement strand
CGATAATTTTATGTATATTTTAGGTGATATTGGTAATTCTGATACAAAAATTTTTTTAGTGAATGAAAAAAATAGAATTTTAAAGAGAGTAAATTTGATCACTAACAACATCAATAATCAAAATTTAGATAGAAAAATTAAATTTTTAATAAAAGAAATTAAACAGATTAGAAAGATTCTTTTTTGTAGCGTAGTGCCGAAATCTTTCAATTTGGTAAAAGCTTATTTTAAAAAAAAAACTAAATTAAAGTGTTATGAAATTAAAGATCTTAATTTGAAATCGCTAATTAAGATAAGAGTTAATTACAAACAAGCTGGTTCTGATAGATTAGCTAATGCAATAAGTGTGCAAAATAATAAAGATAATTTTATAATCTTAGACTTTGGAACAGCTACGACTTTTGATGTAGTTGTAAAAAAAGATTATAAAGGTGGTATAATTGCACCTGGTGTTAAAATATCGCTTGATAGTTTATCGGATAAAGCTTCCTTAATACCTCAAATACATTTAAAAAAAATGAGTAATATAGTTGGTAATAATACAACGTCAGCAGTTCGGTCAGGTTTTTTTTGGGGTTATATAGGACTAATTGACAATATTATTAATTTGATTAAGAAAGAAAATAGAAAATCTTTCAAACTTGTTATTACTGGCGGCTTTTCTAATTTGTTTAAAGAATCATTAAAAACTAAAGTAATACAAGACAAAGATATCACAATTAAAGGGTTAATAAAAATTGCAAAGTTAATTAAATAATGAAAAAAGAATTATTATTTTGTCCATTAGGAGGTTCAGGAGAAATTGGAATGAACATGAATCTTTTTGGTTATGGTGATCATGGAAACCATAAATGGATAATGGTAGATATTGGTGTTACATTTGCTGACGATACTATTCCAGGAATTGATCTTATTTATCCAGATCCAGGATTTATTATTGAAAGAAAAGATAATTTATTAGGAATAATTTTAACTCATGCTCATGAAGACCATATTGGAGCAATTGCTCACTTATGGCCAAGATTAAGATGTAAGATTTTTGCAACCCCATTTACTGCCGTATTAATAAAAGAGAAATTTAAGGAAAAACATATAGATATTACTAAAGACTTACAAATTGTTGAGTTAAATGGAAAAGTTTCTTTAGAAGATTTTGAAATTGAATATATCACCTTAACCCACTCCATCTTGGAGCCTAATGGATTAAGGATAAAAACTCCAGCTGGTGTAGTCTTACATACAGGTGATTGGAAAGTTGATCCAAATCCATTAATTGGTGATGAGATAAATTCAAAAAGACTTAAAGAAATAGGTGATGAGGGTGTACTAGCAATGATTTGTGATTCTACAAACGTCTTTAGTGCAGGCAGATCTGGTTCAGAGCTTGATGTTAGAAAAAATTTATTAAATATTATGAGCAGATTAAAAAAAAGAATTATTGTTACTTCTTTTGCGTCAAATGTTGCAAGGATGGAAACAGCATTTTATTGTGCTGAGAAAACAGGTAGACAAATTTCATTAGTTGGAAGATCAATGCATAGAATTTATAAAGCAGCAAGACAATGCGGGTATTTAAAAAATACAATTGATCCAATAGATCCAAGAGAGGCAAAAAATTTTGCTAGAGAAAAAATAGTTTATTTGTGCACAGGTAGTCAAGGAGAACCAATGGGTGCTATGATGAGGATTTCAAATTATACCCATCCAGATGTTTTTATTGAAAAAGGTGATGCAGTTATCTTTTCATCTAAAATAATTCCAGGTAATGAAAAAAAACTTTATAAATTACACAATCAATTAGTAAAAGATGGAATTGAAGTGATTTCTGAGGAAACTGAATTTATTCATGTCTCAGGTCACCCTAACCGTGAAGATTTAAAAGATATGTATCAATGGGTTAAGCCAAAATGTGTAATTCCAGTTCATGGTGAACATAGACACATGATAGAGCACATTAATTTTGCTAAAGAGATGCAAGTGCCTCACCCTGTTCAAGTTGAAAACGGTGACATAGTAAAGCTATATCCTGGTGAAATTCCCGAAGTTTACGATAAAGCACCTAGCGGCAGATTGTACTTAGATGGAAATGTAAGTGTCGAAGAGGACTCACAATCTATAAAGGATAGAAAAAATTTAAGTAGTAATGGTTATTTAGAAATAACTATTTTAATTACACCAAAAGGAAATATTCATAATAGTCCAATAGTTTCATTTAGAGGTATACCGATTTTATATCGAGATGAATTTATATACGGTTTAGAAGAAGAAATTGAGAAAACAACCAAAACATTTAAACTTGGAAATAAGCAACAGGAGCATAATCTAATTGATGCTTTAAAAATTGCATGCAGAAAGTTTACAAAAGAGATAACTGGAAAAAAACCACTTGCTAATATCAATTTAATAAAGATTTAATGAGCCCAACTGGACTAGCAATAATTTACATTATCATTTGGTGGATTGTTTTCTTTGCTATTTTACCAATTGATGTTGAAAGAAATAAGATCGTAAAAATTGATGGCGAAGACCCTGGATCACCAGAAAATCCAAAAATGATGAAAAAATTCATTTATTGCACTGGAATTACAACAGTTTTATTTATAATCATATATCTATTGATGAAATTTGAATATTTGAATTTAAGAAATATAATCACATAAGATGTATATTTCAAAATCATTTATCCCTATACTTAAAAACAATCCTTCAGAAGCGAAAATAAAATCTCATCAATTAATGTTGAGAGTTGGAATGATTAAACAATCTTCAGCAGGTATTTATTCTTGGTTACCATTAGGTTTTAAAGTAATGAAAAAAATTGGCTTAGAATAAAAGATCGTCAGAGCCGTGAAATGCTTTATGGTCCAACAAACGAAGAACTTGTAACAGATATTTTTAGATCATCAATTAAATCATACAAATCACTTCCGCAACTTTTGTACCACATACAATGGAAATTTAGAGACGAAATCAGACCAAGGTTTGGGATCATGAGATGTAGGGAATTCTTTATGAAAGATGCTTATTCATTTGATATTACTGATGATGAGGCTTTATTTTCTTATAATAAATTTTTCTTATCATATCTCAAAACTTTCAAAAGGTTGAATTTGATAGCAATACCAATGGCTGCAGATACAGGTCCCATTGGTGGAAACCTTTCTCATGAATTTATTATTCTTGCAGAAACGGGCGAAAGCAAAATTTTTACTGATAAAAGAATTTTTGATTTAGATAGTGAAGGAACTGAATTAGAAAAAAAATCTTTACAAACTTTAAGAAAAAAATATGAACAATTTTATTCAGTAACAGATGAAAAATTCAACAAAGAAGAGTTTGAAAATAAAGTATCTGAAAAAAACAGACTAACAACTAAAGGTATAGAAGTTGGGCACATATTTTATTTTGGAGACAAATATTCTAAACCTATGGGGGCATCTGTAGACTTGCCAGGTGGAAAAAAAGATTTTGTAAAAATGGGTTCATATGGAATTGGTGTTTCAAGACTTGTAGGTGCAATTATAGAGGCAAAATATGACGAAAAAAATGAAATCATGAAATGGCCAATTTCTATTGCACCATACGATATAGCAATAATTCCAATGATTAACAAAAATGATAATTCAGCACTCGATAAAGCTAATAAAATTTATTCAGAATTGGTAAAAAATAAGATTGAACCTTTGATGGATGATACAGAGGAAAATTTTTCATCAAAAATAAAAAAGATGAATCTAATTGGTGTACCATTTCAAATTATATTAGGAAAACAATACTTTAGAAAAAGAAATAACTTTTAGATTTTTAAAAGCCAGAAAAAAAGATGGTTTTTTAAATGTAATATCAATTTTTTCTTTTATTGGTATTGGGCTTGGAGTAGCTGTTTTAATTATTGTTATGTCTGTAATGAATGGATTTAGAACTGAACTCGTCAATAAAATAGTTGGCTTTAATGCACATATAACTATTAAACCTTATTCAGAAAAAATTGAAATAAATGATAATAAAAAACAAGTATTGGAAAAATTTTCTAGTGAGTTTATTTTAAGTAACTCAGGAGAAGCAATTATAATTAAAAATGATATATCTAAAGGTATCCTTTTAAGAGGATATAATAATAAGGATTTTTCAAAACTGAAAATAGTTAAAGATGAAAAATTTATTGGTGATAAAGATAATCTTGCAAAAAATCATATTTCGATTGGAAAAGAATTAAGTTTTATCTTAGATTTAAAAATTGGCGACAATATAACTTTATTATCTTCATCTGGCGTAGAAACTATAATTGGAAATTTGCCTAGACAAAAAACTTTTAAAGTAACATCATTATATGAGAGTGGACTAATTGATTTTGATAGTAATATTGCATTTATAAATTTAGATACTTTAGAAGAATTTTTTAATCTTAACAGCAATGAAAGGAACCTAGAAATTTATTTCAAAAATCCACAGAATATAGAGAAACAAAAAAATTCTGTTCAAAAAATTTTTCCTACAGAATTTGTATATTCATGGTCAGATATGAACAAATCTTTATTCTCAGCTCTTAAAGTCGAAAGAAACGTAATGTTTATAATACTTTCTCTTATCATAATTGTTGCTGCTTTTAATATTATATCTGGTCTAACTATACTTGTTAAAAATAAAACCAGGGATATCGCAATTTTGAAATCTATTGGTGTATTAAATAAGTCCATAATAAAGATTTTTTTTCTAGTTGGATTTTTTATAGGTACAACAGCAACTATTTTTGGGATTATTTTAGGAGTAGTATTTTCATTATATGTTGAAAATTTACGCCAACTACTAAGTACAATCTTTAATATTTCTTTATTTCCAGAAGAAATATACTTTTTAAGTTCGATGCCTTCGGAAATAAATTTATACTCAATTTTGATCATCTCTTTTTGCTCAATTCTGGTGACTGTAGTAGTATCAATTTTTCCTGCCTTTAGAGCTGCTAAGATAGATCCAATAAAATCCTTAAAATATGAATAGTGTAATTAAATTATCAAACATTTCAAAATCATTTTTTACTTCAAAAAAAATTAATGTTTTAAAAAAAATTAATTATAATTTTAAAAAAGGAAAAATATATTCTCTTATGGGACCCTCAGGTTCTGGAAAATCAACATTATTAAATTTACTTTCGTTAATAGACAGACCTTCTTCAGGCTTTCTAAGCTTTGAAAATAAAAAGATTGATTTTAATGACTCAACTCAGAATGATTTATTAAGAGCAAATAAAATAGGTATAATATATCAACAAGATAACTTACTTCCCGATTTTACTTCATTAGAAAATATATATTTGGCTGGTCTTGCTGCTGGTCAAAATAAAGCATCTTCGATTTTGAAAGCTAAAGCTTTATTAAAAAAAGTTGGTTTAATAAATAGATTAAATCATTATCCATCAGAATTGTCTGGCGGAGAAAAACAAAGAGTATCTATTGCAAGGGCGGTAATAAATGAACCTGAAATAATACTTGCAGATGAACCAACTGGAAGTTTAGATCATGAGACTGCAAAAGAAATATTTGATATTTTAAAAAAACAATTAAATAAAGACAGAATAGTAATATTTGCAACTCATAATAGATTTTTTGCGAATAAGGCAGATTGCTTATTAGAATTAGTTAATGGTAATATAAAATCCATTAATGTCTGAGTCGAATAATAATAGTTTTCATCATTTAAAAATACATTCTCAATATTCAATATGTGAGGGAGCTGTAAAAATTGATAACCTTAAAGAGTATTCAAAAGAAAATAAGCTTAAGAGTTTAGGTTTGTGTGATACCTCAAATTTATGTGGTGCACTTGAATTCGCTGAAAAAATTTCAAAAGCAGGGACCCAACCAATAATTGGCACACAAATAAATTTTAAATTTGAAGATACGATCGGTCTACTCCCTTTATTTGCTCTTAATCAAGAGGGCTATAAAAGAATTATAGAATTATCTTCATTATCATTCTTAAAAAATAATGAACTCTTAGATCCTCATGTGAATTTTGAAGAATTATTAATAAAGGATGAGGGGGTAGCTTTATTTTCCGGAACAGTTTTTGGTTTTTTTGGTAGTTTATTTGATAAAGGAAAATTTTCTGAAATAGATAATTTATATTCTAAATTGAAATCAAAATATCATGATAGATTTTATTTAGAAATACAACGTCATGGAGATAAAAACGAAAAAGAATTTGAAAAATTTAATTTATCAAAATCATTAAAATTGGAAATTCCTATTATTGCTACAAATGAAGTCTATTATATAAATCAAAATATGTATGAAGCTCATGATGCTCTTATCTGTATAAAAAATAAGACTTATATTAATGAAAAAGATAGATTGAGATTAACAAATCAACATTATCTAAAGAGCGCTTCTGAAATGAGAGATTTATTTGAGGATATTCCAGAAGCACTTGAAAATAACATTAATTTTCCATTGAGGTGTAGTTTTAAACCTTCATCTTCTAAGCCTATTTTACCAAATATAAGTACTGAAAAAGGTGGTGAAGCAGATGATATTTTAAGATCAGAGTCAATGAAAAATGAAATTTCATCAAGTCAAGAATACCTAAAATATAAAGATAGATTAGATCATGAATTAGAAATTATAACTAAGATGAAATATTCAAGTTATTTCTTAATTGTTTCTGATTATATTAATTGGGCAAAAAAAAATGATATACCAGTTGGACCTGGTAGAGGTTCTGGCGCTGGTTCTTTAGTTGCCTGGTGTTTGTCAATTACTGATGTTGATCCAATTAAATTTAATCTTATTTTTGAAAGATTTTTAAACCCAGATAGAATATCTATGCCAGATTTTGATATCGACTTTTGTGAGGAAAAAAGAGACTTAGTTTTTGAATATTTGACAAAAAAATACAAAGATAGTGTTGCGCACATTATAACTTTTGGAAAATTAAAAGCTAGAATGGTTATAAGAGATGTCGGAAGAGTGATGGGGCTTTCTTATGGTTTTGTAGATAGTATTTCAAAAATGATTCCTTTTGATCCATCACGACCCCAAAATTTAACAGAATGCATTAATGGAGAACCAAGACTTCAAAAACTTATCAATGAAGACATTAGGGTTAAAAAATTGACTGAACTTTCACTCAAATTAGAGGGTTTAAATAGAAACGTTGCAACTCATGCTGCTGGTGTTGTTATTGCTGATCAAAAACTTTCAGAAATTGTTCCATTATATAAAGATTTTACAGCAAATTTATTACTCCCATCAACTCAGTTTGATATGTACTCTGCTGAGAATGCTGGTTTAATTAAATTTGATTTCTTAGGATTAAAAACATTAACAGTAATTAATAATACACAAAAACTGATAAGAGAAAAAGTAAAGGATTTTGATATACAAAATATAGATTTTGATGATCAAAAAGTTTTTGAAATTTTGTCATCAGGGAAAACAGTCGGATTATTTCAAATTGAAAGTGCTGGAATGAGAGAAGCATTAATGCAAATGAAACCAAATCACATTGAGGATATTATTGCATTAGTTGCACTTTATCGTCCAGGACCTATGAGCAATATACCTACTTACAATGATTGCAAAAATGGCAACCAAGAACCTGATTATTTGCATCCATTATTAGAGGATATTCTTAAACCCACTTATGGAGTGATCATTTATCAAGAGCAAGTAATGCAAATTGCCCAAAAATTATCAGGTTTTACGGCTGGACAAGCTGATATCTTAAGACGTGCAATGGGAAAAAAGAAAAGAGCAGAATTAGAAAGACAAAAACAAAACTTTATTGCTGGTGCTGTTAAAAATGGAATTAGTAAAGATGTAGCTGCTGGAATTTTTCTTAAAATAGAGCCATTTGCAGAATATGGCTTTAATAAAAGTCATGCTGCAGCATATGCTATAATTTCATATCAAACTGCTTTCTTAAAAACTTATTATCCAAAGGAGTTTATTGCTGCTTCGATGACTATGGATATTTCAAATCAAAATAAATTAAATGAGTTTTATGAGGAGTTAAAAAGGCTTAGAATTGAAATTGTAAGACCTGATATCAATGAATGTTTTGCTGATTTTAAAACCGATGGTAAAAAATTTTATTATGCATTAGGAGCTATAAAAGCTGTTGGTTATGAGGCTATATCAAATATAATTAATGAAAGAATTAAAAATGGTAAATTTATCTCCATTGATGATTTTTTAAAAAGGGTAAATCCCAAAGATATAAATAAACTTCAATTAGAAGGTTTGGTAAAGGCTGGAGCATTTGATAATATGAATGAGAATAGACAATCATTATTAAAATCTATTCCTAATTTTATTTCTAAATCAAAGAATTTTTTTGAAAATAAATCAGCAAACCAAATTGATTTATTTGGTGAAAATCAAGATGAAACAAGTGATATTATTTTTAAAATATATGATTGGGAATTTGAAGAGAGACTATCAAAAGAGTTTGAAGCAATTGGTTTTTTTATTTCAGATCATCCTTTAAATCAGTACAAAGAAATATTTGAAGATTATAAAATTTCAGGTTATCAAAAATTTTTAAATGATAATGAAATTAGGGTGACCAATATTGCAGTAACTTTATTAAAAATTCAAGAGAGAAAAACTTCGAAAGGAAATTCTTACGCAGTTTTGAAGTTATCTGATTTAGCCAGTGTTTTTGAATTATTTATTTTTTCTGATTTATTAGAATTAAATCGTGAAATTTTGAAAGAGGGAAATTCTTTCATTTTAACAATCATAAAATCTTTAAATGAAAACAATAGATTTACAAGAATTAATGTTCAAAAGATAGCTTCTTTGAAAGATCTTTTAAATCGTCCGATAAAAGAGATTTTATTTAATATTAAATCTCTTAAAGAACTTAATGAAATATCTAAATTTTTAACAAACAAAGGTGAAACAACTGTCAAAATAAATATAAATGAAAATAATAATAATTTAAGTTTTGAATTAAAAAATAAAAGAAATTTGGATCGAAAAACCTTAAATCTAATAAGAAATAAGGAAATTTCTGTATCAATAAGTTAATTTATACTTGTTAATTATAAAAAATCTTTGTAAAACCCCATCTAAATTAATACGCACACAGTTGTTGGTTTTATACCTCCGGTCCTTAATTGGAAATTACTGTGGTGGCTTAACCGGGAATAAATATGAAGATACCTAACGTTACTATACAACAACTCCTTGAAGCAGGAGTTCACCTTGGTCATAAAACTTTAAGATGGAACCCAAAAATGAAAAAATACATTTTTGGTAAAAGAGACTCAATTCATATAATTGATCTAACTCAAACATTGGAACTTATTAAAATAGCTCTTGAAAAAGTTTTTAATATTATTGAAAACAATGGAAAAATTTTATTTGTATCTACAAAGAAACAAGCCTCTGAGGCGATTGCTGAAGTAGCAAAAGAAACAGATCAATATTTTGTAAATTATAGATGGTTAGGCGGTATGTTAACGAATTGGGGCACTATTTCTAACTCAATAAAAAAATTAAAGAAATTAGAAAACGATTTAGTTTCTGAGAATAGAGGTTTTACAAAAAAAGAACTTTTAAAAATGAGTGTAAAGAAAGATAAACTTCAAAGATCTCTTGGTGGTATTGCTGAGATGAAAAAGATTCCAGATTTAGTTTTTATAATAGATACTAATTACGAGTCATTAGCAATTCAAGAGTCTGTAAAATTAGGTATTCCAATAGTAGCTATATTAGATAGTAATTCAAATCCTGATGGAATTGATTATCCAATTCCTGGTAATGACGATGCACGAAGATCAATTGATCTATATTGTAATCTCATTAAAGAGACTATAATTGACGCAAAAAAAGTTGCACAAACATCAATATCAAAGGAGTCAAATATAATTTCTAATGCAAATGAGACGATTTCTAAAAAAACAAAAACAAAGACAAAAACAATTCAAGAAATTGACAGAGAGAAATTAGATAAAAAATTTTCTAATAAAAAAGAAAAAAAAATTAATTAAGATGCCTGATATTGATAAAGTTAAAAAGCTTAGAGAAGTAACTGGTGCAGGTTTTAAGGACTGTAATTTAGCAATTAAAGAATCAAATGGAAACTTAGATAAGGCTGTTGAGATTTTAAGAATAAAAGGAATATCCAAAGCAT
>LULK01002165.1_pt1 | contig 10146 bp, 9 predicted proteins | sample 728181 | NCBI WGS metagenome assembly LULK01 (sample SAMN03860291, study PRJNA289734) | marine metagenome | biome: seawater column; feature: ocean; material: water; isolation source: Red Sea water column Station 169 - depth 10m | place: Saudi Arabia: Red Sea | collected 2011-10-15 | depth 10 m | reverse complement strand
CTATCTTTCTTATCTAAAATATCTTGAATACTCATGTTATTTTCATTTTTTGCAATATCAATCAATGTTCCAACCATAATTCTCACCATATTTTGTAAAAAAGCATTTGCAATAATAGTTATTATTATAAATTCATTAAATGTTGTTAAATTAATTTCTTTTACAGTTTTAATTGGGTTTTTTGAGTTACAGTTTGAACTTCTAAATGAACTAAAGTCTTTCTCTCCCTTGAATGATTGAAGTTGTTTTTTCATTAAGTCTATATCCAGAGAATTTCTTACCCAGTAAGAATTTCTCTCTAAAAATAAAGGTTTATTTTTAGAGTTGTAAATAACATATGAATATTTTCTTTCAATTGCAGAGAATCTTGAATTAAAAGAGTTTGGAACTTTAAAAATATCTTTAACCGAAATTGTTGAGGGAAGATTTGAATTAATACCATTTATCCATTCTTTATTACTTCTTTTAATATTTGTTTCAAAGTCACATACTTGCGATAAGGCATGAACTCCAGCATCAGTTCTTCCCGAGTAATTAATCCTAGTGTTTTTATTTGTAATTTTTTTTAAAGCATCTTCAACACTATCTTGGATTGTTGGAACATCTTTTTGACTTTGAAATCCTGAAAAATCAGTTCCATCATACTCCAAGGTAAATGCTAACCTCACAGCTGTTTCACTTTTTCAAGAAGATCTAAAGAAGCCTTATTTATTTCACTATTTTTGGATGTTTGAATTAAATTTTTTAAAAGTGCTTCTGCATTTTCTCTGTCACTCATTTCATAATATGTTACTGCTAAGTCAAACTGCTGCTGATCTATGTCATTTTTAATACTTAGATCGGATGGCAAAGTTGTTAAAGTTGATTTGTCATCCGATGCTTCCTCAAAATCATATTGAATTTCTTTTGCAGATCTAATATTTTTTATTTGAATAAAAATTAAAGCAAGTAGGACACCTGATGCTAGAGATATTAAAGATATAAAAATTAAATCAAAGGTCTGAAATTTATTATCTACTTCTGTGATAGGTTGCTTTGACTCTTCTATAAGCTCATCAAGGATTTCATTTTCAACATCTAATCTTATTTGTTTTGTGTTCTGCTCAATAAGAGTCTGAGGATCTAAGTCATCAAAATCTATTTGATTTTTATCTTCATTACTAATATCTGTTTCTTTTTTATCCTTAACTTCTTCTGTTACTTTTGGTGCTGTAAGAACTAAAAGAGATTTCGAGGCAGATTGAATGCTACTAGCAAATGATTTATTCATGTCCAAAATTGATTCTTTGGCTATTTGAAAAGAAATATTTTCAATTTCATCAATTGAAGGAATTAATACATCAGTGTCCTTTCTTATGAGATTGATATTATCATCAATAAAAGCTTCCCTGTTCCCAAGATAAATTGACCACATTATTTGATAAATCGAAACATTTTTATATTCACGCTTTATTTTTTCAGCCATGCTCCATACCGTTGTAATATCAGAGCTTTTAAAAATATCTATTTTTTGAATTTCTGACTCCACTTGTTCAGGTTTATTTAGAGCTACATTTTCTTTTTTAATTTCTGATAAATTTCTTTGAGATTTATATGGTTTTGAATTACTAAATGTATTTCTAATTTTTGAAGGCAGGAATATAAAAATATCTTTTGCAAAATTTTCTTTGATGAGAATTTTGAAGCTAAAATAATCTTCTATATATTCATCATCTAAAATAATAGAAAATGTTTGATAATTTCCATAATTATTTATTAAAGTATATGCAATAAATGACTCATCTATCTTGTTATTTGTCTTATATTCATTTAAAACGACATCGCCATCATTAATGCTTTCATTGTCAATTCTAAACTCTATTACCCTTTGATTTTGAGCATTAAGTTTTATCTTGGGTGAAGACAGTATTATATCTGCAAAGGCATTTAATGAGCATATTAGGGATAATAAAAATAAATATCTCAACACAACTTTTTGTTCTCTACTAAACTTTCAAGAATTTGAACGGTATTTAACGCAGCTCCCTTTCCATAAACATTGTCAGCTACTATCCACATTGAGATCCAGTTTTCATTGTTAATAGTTTGAGACCTTATCCTTCCTACAAATACCTCTTCAGTATCATTTGCGTTCTCAAGTGGAGTTGGATACTCTTGGGACTTTGGATTATCTATTACCTTAATTCCACTAGAATTGTTTAATAACTCAATTATTTGCTCTCGAGAAGTTTCTTTCTTTGTTCTTAAAAAGACTGCCTCAGAATGACCATTAATAACAGGAACTCTTACGCACGTTGCTTGCACTTCAATGTTGTTATCAAGTATTTTTTTTGTCTCCCAGACAAGTTTCATTTCTTCTTTAGTAAAATCATTCTCTAAAAAAATATCGCATTGAGGGATTACGTTAAATGCTATTTTTTTTGGATAGACTTCTTGATTAATAGACTCATCTGTAATCTGATTTTTTAATTCTTGAACTGCTTGTTTTCCAGTTCCGGATACTGCTTGATATGTAGCAATATTTAAAACATCTATTTCATATTCTTTATGGATAGGAGCAATTGCCATTAAAAGCTGAGATGTTGAGCAATTGGGATTAGATATTAAGGATGGTGTATATAAAAGATTGATCTCATTTCCGTTTATCTCAGGAATTATAAGAGGTATATGCTTTTCGTATCTAAATTTAGAAGACAAATCTATTACATAAACTCCTGCATTAACAAAATCTTTTGCATGTTCTTCTGCAACCTTAGACCCAGCTGAAAAGATAGCCAAATTTACCTTTGAATAATCAAAATTGGTCAAATCTTCAATTTTATATTGATTATTATTGAACACTATTTCATCACCTACGGAAGTAGATCCAAGTGGATAAAAATTATTTATTTCAATATTTTTATTTTCAAGTAAAGAAATAATTTTTTTACCAACAACTCCTGATGCTCCTATTAATGCTAAATTTATTAAACTATTCATTTTCAAGAATCTCTATAATTTTTTCAGCAACCTCAGACGTTTTTAAATAATTTTCATCCGTGGCTATGTCTTTTGTTCGAAAACCTTGTTGTATGAACTTTTTGATTGCTGTATCAATTTTATTTGCAACAGTTTCTTCATCCAATGAATATCTTAAAGCCATTGATAATGAGCCAATCATTGCTAATGGATTTGCAAGATCTTGATTAGCAATATCAGGTGCACTTCCATGACAAGGCTCATACATGCCCTTGAATGAGCTATCAAGCGATGCAGAAGGAAGCATGCCTATTGATCCAGTAAGTGTCGCAGCAATGTCAGACAAAATATCTCCAAACAAGTTACTAGCAACAATCACATCAAATTGATTTGGGTTGAGAACTAATTGCATTGCCGCATTATCTGCAAGTTGATGTGAAAGCTCAACGTCAGGATATTCTTTAGACATTTCTGTAACAATTGATCTCCAAAATTTTGAAACTTCTAAAACATTTGCTTTTTCTACAGAACACAATCTACCTTTTCTTTTTTGTGCTGATTCAAAAGCAATTTTTGCAATTCTTCTAATCTCATCTTCATTATAAATCATAGTATTAAACGCATAATTAGGAGACTTATCATTAACAACTCCTCTGGGCTCACCAAAATATATGCCACCAGTTAGTTCTCTGACTATCAATATATCTAAACCTTCAATAATTTTTTCCTTTAATGGGGAAGCATTTGATAGTTCATTAAATAAAAAGGCAGGTCTTAAATTTGCAAACAAGTTTAACTCAGCTCCTACAGCTCCAAATAGAACAGCATCTGCTTTTTTGGCAGTTTTTAAAACATTTTCTGGAATTGGTGAACCAAATTTCTCGTAGGCAGTTCCACCAACATCAAGTGTATCAATAGAAAAATTCAAGGAAAATTTTTTGATAATAAAGTCAAGGATTTGCATCGCGGAAGCAGTTACCTCTTGTCCGATTCCGTCTCCAGGCAATACTAATATTTTCTTGCTCATTTGAATATCCAAGGTCTTTCTTCAATTCTAGTTCTTTCAAAATCAAAGATTTTATCTTTTTCTTTTAAAGTTATATCAACATCGTCTAGTCCATAAATAATTCTATCTATAAGATGTTTATCAACATGAAAAGAAATAGTTTTTTCACCACAGTTGATTTCTTTCTTTTGTAAGTTTATTGAGAGTTCAAGAACTTTTTGCTGGGTTTGATCAAATAAGAAGTCTATCTCTTTTTTTTCTAACTTAATTGGCAAAACACCATTTTTAAAAGAATTATTATAAAAAATATCCCCAAAAGAGGATGCTATTACAGCTTTTATACCAAAATCTCGCAACGCCCAAACTGCATGTTCTCTTGATGAGCCACATCCAAAATTATCTCGAGTTAAAAGTATTTTCGATTCATTGAAAGGATTTTTATTAAGTATAAAGTTTTCATCAATCACTCTTTGATCCTTTGTGATACCTAGCTTTCCATCATCTTTATATCTCCAACCATCAAAAAGATAATCTTCAAAACCAAACTTTTTAATAGATTTTAAATATTCTGTAGGGATAATTTGATCAGTATCAATATTATCTCTATCTATATATGCAACAACTCCATCTATGATTAATCCCTCACTGTTAGATTTCATCAGGGTCTCCTATAGTTCCATTAATTGCTGTATAGGCTGCCATAATTGGACTCATCAAATGAGTCCTACCTAAGTATCCTTGTCTTCCTTCAAAGTTTCTATTTGAGGTTGACGCACATCTTTCATAAGGTTTGAGTTGATCTGGATTCATTCCGAGACACATTGAACATCCAGGATCTCTCCAAATAAAACCTGCATCAGTAAAAACTTTATCTAATCCTTCATTTTCTGCTTGTTCTTTAACAAGGCCAGATCCGGGCACAACAATAGCTTCTGAAATATTTGACGCAATAGTTTTACCCTTAACTATTTCAGCAGCCTGTCTTAAATCTTCAATTCTAGAATTTGTACAAGATCCAATGAAGACTTTATCGAATGTTAAATCAGATAATTTTGTTTCATTTTCAATGCCCATATAGTCTCTTGCCAACTCAACATTCTTTTTATTTTCATCTTTGGTATCAAATACTGTTGGAATTGATTCATCATAATTCAATACCATCTCAGGTGAAGTACCCCATGTAACTTGTGGTTTGATTTTTGATACATCTATAGTTATTTCTTTATCAAATTTTGCATCATCATCTGACTTTAGAGTTTTCCAATACTCTTTTGCATGATTAAAAGTGTCATCATCAAAAAATGATTTAGTTTTAACATACTCAATAGTTTTATTGTCTGGGGCAATTAATCCAACCTTAGCTCCTGCTTCAATAGCCATGTTGCAAATAGTCATTCTTCCCTCGACAGATATGCTACTTATATAAGATCCTGAAAATTCAATGGCGTAACCAGTTCCACCAGCAGTACCGATTTGTCCAATCAAATATAAGACAATATCTTTCGAAGAAACATGCTCATCTACCTCTCCTTCAAATCTAACATTCATATTTTTTAATTTAGAAACTTTTAGGCACTGGGTTGCAAGAACGTGCTCAACTTCAGAAGTTCCTATACCCATAGCTAAACAACCAAGTGCTCCATGTGTAGATGTGTGTGAATCTCCACAAACAATAGTCATTCCAGGAATAGTAAAACCTAATTCAGGTCCTATAACATGAACAATACCCTGTTTATTTGACTCTATATCAAATTGTTTAATACCAAATTTATTACAATTCTTATCCAATTCAACTACTTGAATCTTTGAAATTTCATCAGTTATTGATTCAGAATTAAAATTATTACCTCTTGTTGTAGGTACATTATGGTCAGGAGTAGCAATGTTGGCATTAAGCCTCCAGGGCTTTAAATTTTTCTTAATTAGTCCCTCAAATGCCTGAGGAGATGTTACCTCATGCAAATAATGTCTATCAATATATAAAAGTGACTCTCCCGAATCGAGTTGGGTGACGTGATGCTCTTCCCAGAGTTTGTCGTATAAAGTCTTCATTGTTTTTACTCACTAAATGGAAGATTTTGTTCAACATCAGCACATTGAGCTTTATTGATTAATAAATGATCCACTAAAACTAAACTAACCATAGCCTCGGCAATTGGCACTGCTCTGATACCGACACATGGATCATGTCTTCCAGTAACCTCTATATCAACCTCATTACCTTCTTTGTTTACAGTTTTTCCTTTTGTTTTAATACTTGATGTTGGCTTTATGATAAAGCTTAGGCTTATATCATCTCCATTAGATATACCGCCTAATATTCCTCCAGAATTATTTGAAGTAAAACCTGATTCTGTTATTTCATCCCTTGCTTCTGAACCTTTAAGGCTTAATAGATCATCTGCATTGCCAATTGATACTGACTTTACTGCGTTAATAGTCATTATTGCTTTTGCTAAATTAGCATCTAACTTCTCGAAAACTGGATCTCCCAATCCAACTGGACAGTTCTTAACAATAACTCCTAACTTTGCACCTACAGAATTACCCTCCTCAATTAGGTCTTTGAACATTGAATCTAGTTCAGACAATTTTGATTCATCACTAAAAAAGTATTTATTATTTATATTTTTGTGATTAATTGAATCAGCCTTCACTTTTCCTATTTCTGATACAAAACCATTTACTGAAACACCTTCGTTTTTAAGAATCTTTTTAGCAATTGCTCCAGCAGCTACCCAGTTTGCAGTTTCTCTAGCACTTGCTCTTCCACCGCCTCTGTAATCTCTATGACCATATTTTGCTTGATAAGTAATGTCTGCATGATTTGGTCTAAAAACATCTTTTATATTCGAGTAGTCTTTAGATTTTTGATCTTTATTGTAAATTATCATTCCTATAGGTGTACCGAGGGTTTTTCCTTCAAAAACTCCAGACAAAATCTCTACAGCGTCATCTTCTTTTCTTTGTGTAGTTATATCTGATTGACCAGGCTTTCTTCTATCTAATTCAGTAATTTTAAATATTTTTCCAAACGTATTGCCTGACATGGCGATAATTATAGTCCAAAAAGCTAAAAAAGCTTTATTTTATGGGATTTTTGAAAATAATTTCTGGAAATCAGTAACAGAGGTTTCTTCAAGCTTTTCTTGGTTCATGCAAAGTGTGAATATCTTATCAGATACTTCCTCATTAAATGTTATATCTAAATTATCTTTAAATTTCTTTACTAAAACTGGAATACCCTCTTCTCTTCTTCTTTTATGGCCAATAGGATATTCAACCTCAACCTCCTCTGTTGAAGTTCCATCATTAAAATGAATCTTAATTCTGTTAGCAATTGAACGTTTATCTGCTTCAAGATATTCTTTTGAGTATCTTTTATCTTCTTTGATAACCATTTTTTCTCTAAGTTCATCAATTCTTGGATCTTTTGCAACATCATCTTCGTAATCTTCTGCGACTAAATTGCCTTTTAATAAACCAATAGCAACCATATATTGCAAACAATGATCTCTATCAGCAGGATTATTTAGCTCCCCAACTTTTGAAATGATTCTGATGGCAGACTCATGTGTAGTGATTTCAACAGATTTTATTTCATCGATTTTATCTTTTATTTCTTCATGTAACTTTACTGCAGCCTCTACTGCAGTTTGAGCATGGAATTCTGCTGGAAAGCTAATTTTAAATAGAATATTCTCCATAACATAAGTTTCAAAAGGTTGAGGTAAAGAAAGTTTTTCTCCATCGAATGAAACGTCTTCAAATCCCCAAACAGGTGCAGATAATACACCAGGATATCCCATCTCACCTGACATAGTAATCATTGCTAGTCTTACAGCTCTACTAGTGGCGTCCCCAGCTGCCCAACTTTTTCTTGAGCCCGCATTAGGAGCATGCCTATAAGTTCTAAGGCTTTGACCATCCACCCAGGCTTGGCTAACTGCATCTTTAATTTGATCAATAGAACCGCCAAGTAATTTTGTAGCTACTGCCGTTGAAGCAACTTTTACTAGAATGACATGGTCAAGTCCTACCTTATTAAAACTATTTTCTAGGGCTAAGACACCCTGTACCTCATGTGCCATAATCATTGATTCGAGAACAGTTCTCATAGTTAATGGATCTTTTGCATTAGCAACACTTTGTTGTGAAACAAAATCACATACTGATAATATTGCACCTAAGTTATCTGAGGGATGTCCCCACTCTGCAGCAAGCCAAGTATCATTATAATCTAGCCATCTAACAATACAGCCAATATCAAATGCTCCTTTTACCGGATCTAACTCATAATTTGTGCCAGGTACACGAACGCCAAAAGGTACTTTTGTATCTTTTACTATAGGCCCAAGCATTTTGGTGCAAGCAGGAAATTGTAAGGCTAAAAGACCACATCCAATAGTATCTATAAGACAATTTCTAGCAGTATCTAATGCTAAATCAGATTTAATTTCATAGTTTGAAACGTAATTTGCAATTTCAGAAATAAGTCCATCAAACCCAGGTCTGACATTCAGATCAACATTTGATGACATATTTTAGGACCTATCAGAAATATCGACCCAATCTGAAGTCTCAACTCCAATATAATCGGCACTTGGTCTGATGATTCGATTGTTTGCTCTTTGCTCCATACAATGCGCAGTCCAACCAGATACTCTAGACATCACAAATATTGGAGTAAATAGTTTTGTTGGGATGCCCATATAGAAATATGCTGGTGCATGAAAAAAGTCTGCGTTGGCAAACATTTTCTTTTCATCAGCCATAACTTTTTCAACCTCTTCAGCTACTTTATATAAAGTATCATTTTCAGCCAACTCAGATAATTCTTTTGCATATTCCTTAATTACAGCGTTTCTAGGATCTCTTATTGAATAAACAGCATGACCAAATCCCATTATTTTTTCTTTGTTCCCAAGCATCTCGATAATTTTTGCTTTTGCTTCCTCTTTAGAGGTCCAGTTTTCAATTAACTCCATTGCTTTTTCATTTGCTCCACCATGAAGAGGTCCTCTTAAAGAACCAATAGCAGCTACAACGCATGAATGGATATCTGACATGGTTGATGCGCAAACCCTTGCTGTAAAAGTAGAGGCATTAAATTCATGTTCGGCATACAAGATTAAAGAAACATCCATTACTTTTCTATGCAAATCTGAAGGTGTTTTTCCATGAAGAATATGTAAAAAATGACCGGCCATACTATCTTCATCATTCACAAGATCAATATCTATGCCCTCATGAGAGTATTTATACCAATAAGTAACAATCGATGGCATTGTTGCAATCATCCTATTTATAGAATTTAACTGATTAGAAAACTCTCCTTCAGGTTCTAAATTACCTAACATTGATGTACCTGTTCGCATTACGTCCATTGGATGAGCTGACGAAGGAATTTTTTGAAGAACTTGTTTTAGTGAATCAGGAAGGTCTCTTTGACTCTTGAGCAGTTTCTTATAATCATCTAGTTCTGCTTGATTTGGAAGTTTATCGTAAAGCAAAAGATAAGCGACTTCTTCAAAAGAAGACTTTTCTGCAAGCAATTCGATTTTATGACCCCTGTAGGCAAGCCCCTCAATTTGACCAACAGTTGACAGCGAAGTTTCTCCGGCAACCTGTCCTCTTAAACCCGCGCCCTCTAGTTTTTTAGTCATGAACCTTCCTTTTTAGTATTTTCAAACTGTTCATCGAGTTGTTTTTCAAAATTGTAGTAATCAAGAACTTCATACAACTCTTCCCGGGTTTGCATTATATCTAACAGAGGCTCTTGTGTCCCGTCTTTGATAATTGAATTATAAATTTTTTCTGCCGATAAACTCATGGCTCTAAATGCTGTAAGAGGATATAGAACAATATCGACTCCAACATCGCTAAGTTCTTTCTGAGTAAATAATGGAGTTTTTCCAAATTCTGTAATATTTGCTAATAATGGAACTGAAAAATTTTTATTAAACTCTTTATATTGATCTAAAGATATAGCTGCTTCAAAGAAAATTCCGTCGGCACCAACTTTTAAGTATTCACCACATCTTTCAATAGCTTGTTCAATTCCCTCAGATGCAAGTGCGTCTGTTCTTGCCATAATAAAAAAAGATTCATCTTTTTTCGCATCAACTGCAGCTTTTAATCTATCTTGCATTTCTGCAACACTCACTATCTGTTTATTTGGC
>LULK01000713.1_pt1 | contig 10159 bp, 16 predicted proteins | sample 728181 | NCBI WGS metagenome assembly LULK01 (sample SAMN03860291, study PRJNA289734) | marine metagenome | biome: seawater column; feature: ocean; material: water; isolation source: Red Sea water column Station 169 - depth 10m | place: Saudi Arabia: Red Sea | collected 2011-10-15 | depth 10 m | reverse complement strand
TTAGTTTGGTTGTATATTAAATATGGCATGCATCCAAAAACAAGAAAGAATTCAATAACAAAAATTAGAAAGGATTAAAATGGATCTTCAATCTTTATTTATTACCCCTGTTATGATGACAGAGGTCAAGGGTCACAGTCATTTGATAGATAGACTATACGAAATAAAAGCTAAAGATGAAAAAGGCATGCCAAGATCTAATGTAGGAGGCTGGCATAGTAATGATGAGCTATATGAAGATGAAGAGTTTAAGAGCACTGTTGGAGACATACTTTACAATGCTAAAGAATGTTTTAATCACCTTGATGTCCAAGACAAATATGCTCCTGAAATGACAGGATTATGGGGTATGATAAATCCACCAGGATCAAGAAATAATGTACATACTCATCCATACAATTATTTGTCAGGTGTTTACTATCTTAAAGTGCCTCAAAATAGTGGTAATTTGGTGTTTCTAGAGCCTAAACCACAGGCTGAGGTGTTATCACCCCCAAAGAAAAAAGAAGCCTCTGTGCATCTGGCTCATAGCGTAACTTGGGAGCCTAAAGAAAATTCATTGATTTTTTTCCCATCATGGTTACAACATGAAGTACAATACAATAACTCTAAAGAGGATAGGGTTATTTTAAGTTTTAATATTAATTGGAGACAAGAATAATGCCGATAGTTGAACCTGCTGAACTACTAGGTCATATTACGACTGAAGATGGTAGAAGAATCCCACATTACAAAGTAAAAACAGAAACCACTATTACAAATATTGATACGGGCGCTGAATATGAATCAGAAGCTGCTATGCAAGCCGATATAGATGATCCTAATACATCAACTACTGTTGAGAAAATTAGAAAAGACGTAAAAGTATTTGCTCCTTCTTTAGCAGATATGTTGGGTGAAACCCCTAAGTCTTAGGATTTTTTACAAGCACAATCATCACAGCAGTGTTGCCCTGCATTTTTTTCATGTTTAGCTAAATCTCTTTTTACCGCTAATAATTCTGCATGATAATTGCTCACCTTATCTGCAAGGTAGGCAATGGCTTTACTTAAATCTTCTTTTTCCATATTTTTCTCCTGTGATTGTTAATTTTGGGTGAGATTTAATTTAAACATGTGTGTGTAATATTTCAAGTAATCTTTTTAAAATTGTTTTCTTGACAAGGTTTCATACCTTTGATTACTTCAAACACTATATCTGTGTCTTTATCTGGTATTAAAAATGAATCATTTAAAACAAAAAATATTGTTTTATTAGTAGAGTTTTTAATTTCAGCATTAGGAGATGATAATTCAATCTCATTACGTTTTTCGCCTTCAGGTGGCTCAATGGTAAAAATAGTTATTTTACCAGAGGTAACAAATGCAGAGCAGTTAGATTTTAAAGCCACAGCTTTCAACCTGCCATAATGTATTTTTACATTTTCAAAATTTGAATCTTTGTAAGGTAGTTTTGACAAATAATTCATAGATATGTCTGTAATCATTCGATAAATTTATCTAAAATAGAATCACTCGCAACATTAAATTTAATTGTTATTTTTTCCTCCTCTTGTTGAGGGAGGCTTTGATGTATCGTGTTACCTAAAAAAAATAACAAAGTTCCAAGACGGCATTCATATGTTGCGTATTCGTATGATAATTCATTAACAGAATGAACAAGAGGTTTTATATCTTGATAAGGATAAAATCTTAATTTATCGTTTGGATGTGATTTTAAATAATATTCTCCAGTTAACAAAGATTCTGAATGAGTATGACGATTTTCTGTATGTCCTTTATGTGTAATTTCACAAGTCATATTTTTAATATATGAAGAGTTACAAAAATTATCATCGTATCCCAATTGTTTTAAAAATTCTTTAGAATGATCAAGAATATTAATACGCAAAGAATCAAAGAAAGGAGATGTAAAAACATTAATGTTGGGTTTAAATATTTTTTCTTGATAATTAGGAATTTTTTTCCAATCGACTGTGTGAGTTTCATAAATCGATAATGGAAACCATGTCCTAATTTTACCACCGTTGTGTAAATTTAACTCTGGCGTAGTAAAACGACCATTTTTTGAAACATTAAAAAAAGTAGATATAATAAAAGGATCAGGATGCTCCATTTATTACTTAATATGTAATAAACTTCCAAACGTTCCTAAAGAACCAACAGGTAATGTATTGAAAGACATAAAATATTTTTCTTCTTTCGATTTGTTTTTTTCAATAGCGTAAAATAAATTAGAGGGAAACATTATAAGCATTCCAGCTTTTGGTTTCATACAAAAATTTTTCCACGATCTAGGAAATCTTTCTGGCTGGTGTATTAAAGGAGAAAAGTTAAACATTTTATTTCCATCTTCATTGTCTGTAAAAGATATTGTTGGACCATCTTTTAAATAAACACAACCAGAAATATAACTATTAGCGTGTCTTTGAGCTGGTATGAATTGATCAGTTCCAACTTCGTGTGTCCAAGAAGAAATTACTCTAATAGCTTTTAAATCATGGCCATAATCTTTAGTTCCAAATTCAAGAACTTTAAAAGCGATTTCTTTTTTTAAATCTTTTAATTCAGGTTTATCTAAAACATATTGATTTCCACTATAGTGACCATACTCTCTGTAATCATTATTCCATAAATAATCTTGTTCTTTTAAAATTTTATCAAGATTTTCTTTAATTTTTTTATCTTGTAAACTAACTAAATCTACGGTTTTAATTGTTTTGGGAAAAACATCGTATATGGTCATTAATTACCTCCTTTGAATGAAGATGGAAGACCCAACATAGGACGATTGTCAAAGCTATTTTTATTTTGAAAATCTCCATCTAAATTATTGTAATGTAAAAATACTTGAGAACATTCTAATCCATCAAAAGGTTCTCTCCAATGTTCTAAATCACAACCACTATAAATTAATCCATCTCCTGGTCTAAGCACTATTTTAGTTCCTTTGTTTGGATTTGATTTGAGAACTGTTGTTGTCTCGCTTCCGTGTAAAACACTAGACTGTCCAGTAGGATCTAAATATATAGGCCATTCATCACCACCAAGATTTAAAGTACATGAAATTTCACAAGAAGGTCTATCTTTATGTCGATGTAAAATATCACCTTGTTTGTAAACACGTACGTAAGAATATGTTTCAACTAATTTTAATCCTGTAGATCTCTCTGCAGGAAATTTCACTCTTTCTAATAAAGTTTCCATAGCCATATCGGAATAATGAGAATATGTATTTGGCATTTGCGCATCATCCCATGATCCCCATGTTTTATCAAACGGAGAAAACCAGTCATTATCCATTAAAAATTTGACAGTTTGTCTTTTTCTTAAAAGATAGTGGTGAAGAAAATTTGCTACCTCTTTAGGTATCATTTTTTTTACTACAACATATTTTTTATCTTTAAACATAAGGGTATCCTAAATTCCAAGTTACTAAACTATAACGTGTTCCTTTTGTTACAGGGGTAACTCTATGGTAAATAAAAGAAGGGAAAACAATTACACTTCCTTTTTTTCTAAACTCTGTAACACTTCTAACATTTTTTCCTTTATCAGAGTTTCTAAAATCAAATTGAAAATCCCCACCTTCATATTCATCATCATCAGATAAAGATATTACAGCTGATAATTTTCTTATTTTTCCATGCTCTGGTTTACCAGGACAATCATAGGGTTTAGTGAATGCATCACAATGCCAATGATAAAATTGATTAAGTTTATATTTTGTAAATTGACATGATTCAGTAAAATCCCATTGAAAGTTCCATCCCGCCGCTTGGTTTGCATCTCTTACAAAAGGATGTATATATCTGTATAACCATCTTTGTTGTAACCAAACAACGTTTGAATTTCTTTGTGTTTGTACTTTTTCTACTGCTTCTTTGTTTTCTGGTTGAATTTCTTCTTCCCCTACCCATGCTATAGATTCTTTTTGTGAAAGCCCATATTTAATAATATCATCACAAATATGATGAGGTAATTTTTTTTGAAACAACCAATACCCTATTTCAATATTCACTGTATAATTTCTTTTTTCTTTGTTTCATACCATATTTTACTATGGCTGCAAATAGTTAAGTAATTTTAACCCACACTTTTGGATTAGCTGAGTCATCCCAGTAAAAACTATCACTTACATCAAAATCAGGAACTAAATTTAAAGTTACAAAAGTGTTACGTGAGTCATCCCAAATGGTGTAATCTTCCGTGATGGTTTGAACTGGATCCGTTGGTAGAGCAAAACTATTAGGAAAAGCAATTGGAGGATCCCACCACCCATTATTATTTAAAACCCAACTATCCCAAGGTTGTGCAGGGATAAACTTATCTATGTCTGATTTATAGATATTTGTAATTCCAGCATATTTTCCTCTATGAGAGCCGTCTTTAAATGTTTGTTTATAAGTCCCTAATTTTATATTATCTGAAACCCATTGTTCAGCTTGAGTTGATAAATCGCCACCATTAGCATCAACATCAGACTGAGAAACTGAAATAACTTCTAGAACAATATTATCATCATCTAAACGAGCAAAATAAGCCATATTTAATCCTATTGAAATTTGTACCTTACTATTACTACACCATCTCCACCAGGGCTACCGTGAGAAGGGGCTGGACCTGGACCGCCGCCGCCAGAACCTACGCCGCCACCGCCACCGCCGCCTCTTCCATCAGTACCAGCACTAGATGTAGGTCCTGAAGTAGGAGGATTTCCTGATCCCACTCCACCGCCACCTATTGGAGGTGCAGCACCGCCACCACCAGTTCCTGTTCCTTGTGCGCCACCGCCTCCGCCAGCGTAACCGACTGAACTTCCTGTAATAGATAAATTTGCTCCAGTGCCACCAGTGCCACCAGCACCACTACTATTTGCTCCTCCTACTGCGCCGAAACCACCGCCACCTGCCGCTCCTGAAGGAGGCGCTGTTGGGGAAGTTGTGCCACCATTATTTCCTTGTGATGGAGTTACTGGAGGGGTATTTCCTGCTCCACCAGGGGCACTACGAGAAGAACCTCCTCCTGACCCACCTGATTTAGCTGTTGAACCTCTATTATTAAAAGTATTTCCTCCGCCGCCACCAGCTGAAGTTATTGATGAAAAAACTGAATTGGCTCCATTAGAGCCTTGGCTCGAAGTGCTTCTTCCGTTAAGATTAGCAGCTCCACCGCCACCTACAGTTATAGGAAACGTTGTAGCTGATACAGAAAGGCCTCCTGTAGCTGGGCTTGGAAAATTATGTCTCATTCCCCCTGCACCGCCACCGCCACCGTGATCTGAACCGCCACCGCCACCGCCAGCGACTACTAGATATTCCACAGTGTTAGAACCAGCTGAATTACCCAGTGTAGTAACTTCAAATGTTCCTGAACTTGTAAATGTATGAATTTTAAAATCACCAGAAGTTGTTATTGTGCCACCTGTTGCTGCTATAAATACAGCGTCAACTGCACCATAAAAATCTGATAATGCGAGTGTCCCTGAAGTAGGAATGCCACTGTTAGCTGGAACGTTAGGAACTTCACTACCTCCACGGTAGTATTCACTCATAGCGTGAGGAGTAGAACCTCCAAACTCATCTACAAGATCTTGTATTGATATTGTTCCACTTGAAGGGACTGCCATAAACTATCCTTTCTTTAATTCATTAACTTGATTTTGTAAATCCTTTATAGCTTCTATTAGAACACCAACAATGTTACCATAAGCAACACCGAGATATTCCTCTCCATCTTTTTTTTCTGTAGAAACTATCTCAGGTAAAACTTTTTGCACTTCTTGTGCAATAACACCAATGCTTTTGTGTCCGTTTTTAACAAAACTTACACCTCTCATTTGTGAAACTTTATCTAAAGCGTTATCAATTGTTTTAATATCACTTTTCAATCTTTCATCTGAAAAAGCAACTACATCATCATTAAATGTAGCTTTACCTGCAGCAGACATATCAAAAGTACACGCTGTGATACCAGAACCACCATCACTACCTTTTATTAATAAATCAGCATCAGATACTTTTGTTTCTATTTCTAAATTATTACTAGCATTATTAAAGGCAGCTATTTCCGTGCCTCCACTTTTAAAAGACAAGTTGTTACCACCTGCGTCTAAAATAATATCACCTGCAACATCTAAAGTTAAATCGCCAGATGATAAATCTATCTCTGTTCCGTCAATTGTAATATTGTCGATAGTAACACCTGCGTCAGCGTTTACTACACCATTAAAAGTAGCTTTACCTGCATCAGACATATCTAAACTTAAAGCAGTGATGGCTCCTCCGCCATCATCACCTTTGAAAGCTATGTCTTTATCTTGAACAGCGTTAGTAATTACTAAATCACCTGAGTTAGCTGTAGTAACATTTGCAACATCAATGTTTGCAATTTTAATATCTATTTGGTCATCTGTATCAGCAGTTAAACTTGTATCTGCATCCGCATCCATGACTAATTCTTGACCTTGTAGGTCTATTGAACCAGCTAAAGAAAAAACATCAAACCAGTTTGTTCCATCTGTTGAAACAAGTCTAGTTGTACCATTAGCTATTGAAATTGTATTACCTGAAGCCCCTAAACGACAAGTCATTGCGTAAGGACCAGAGGATCCTGAATCTGTTGTAGCGTTTGTAATTAAATAAACTTTTTGAGTAGCTGGGAATTGAGCTATTCTTACTGCACCATGTGCCCCTGTTAATCTTATATGTGCGTTTCTAGCTTGGTTGTTTGCTTGAGATTGTGGTCCATCTGCATTCGTAAGAGTCGTGACTGCAGCGTCACCACAAGCTACATCGACAACACCAGCAATAGCAAACTCTAAAGATTGAGAAAAGTTGTTGTTTGTAATAGTACCCCAAGTTCCTGAATTTGCACCAGTTGCTTGTAACTCTATTCTTAAACTTGTCGAATATGTCGAACTCATAATATCTCCTATATAAAGTTAAAAATTAAAGTTTGTCAAAACTTTTATGCAGCTTTATGAACCTCTGTCCAACTAATATCGCTGTTTGAGTCGTCTACTTCTGACCAGAAGGTGCCTTGTAGAGTACCAGTTGTACTTGTAGCAGAAACTCCAGTCACTGTCAAAGTCGAACTTCCAACTACTGCTACTGTTCCAACATTAGAAGTGGCTGATACGCTTGGAGCCGTGTAGATTGTCTCTTGAGTTTCATCACCAAGGCTTGCTGTCATTCCCACTCCTGTAACAAAAACAGAAGTTTCAACAGTTCCTAAAGCAGAAGTTAAAGCGTTACCACTTGGGAATACAACAAATTCAGGATCAGCCTCTGCTGTTCCAACAGCCGACTGCATGGCTGTTTCAGAACCAGCTACAACAGTGATTTGTCCATCACCTGATATAGAGAAAGTTCCTAGTGCAGATGTTGTGCCTAATCCAGTAACTGAAATGTTCTGATCGGTAGTAAGAGATTCATCGCCTATAGATGCAGTTAAAGCTTGACCTGTAAGAGCGAATGATCCACCTACAGCGCCCCATTGTTGATCACCCCAACCAATAGAACTTCCCGTATTAATGTCAGTATCACGGTTCCAACCTGTGGTTTTTGTTACAGAGGTTGTCTCATTACCTACAGATAAAGTAGTCCCTAATCCCGATACTGAAATGTTTTGATCTGTTGCAGGAGACTCTTCACCTAAAGATGCAGTAAGTGCAATACCTGTAGGAGCTACTTCAGCTATACCTGTACCAACAGCTGTCCCTGCTGTAGAGGTAAGTCCAATACCTGTTACTGATATGTTTTGGTCAGTGGCAACTGTCTCAGTACCTAGAGATGACGTGAGGCCATTACCTGTAACAGATACAGGTGCTTGCTCCGACCAGGCACCACTGTTCCAAGTTTCTCGGCCCCATCCTTGGATAGAGGCCATGTTTTATCTCCTATGCGATTCTTAAAATTGCAGCAGTTGCTTCAGCTGCAGGAAACGTAATTGTAAATGTTCCTGAAGTTGAAGACTTTACTCCACCAAAATCTAATACACAAACAGACGCATTTGTAGTTAAACCAGATACAGTTGAACTATTATAAATAACAGCAGCTTGCGCTGAAATAGTTGCACTTGTAAATGATATGTCATTAAAATCACATACAGCAGTATCTGTAGATAGAGTAGGGGTAACAGATGTTAACGATCCTCCACCTTCAGAATAAGTGCCTGAGTTTGCCACTTCATCAGTTTGTTGAAAAGCAGTTGTTGATTTACTTAATGTTGCTTCTGAGTCGTAAAGCGCTAGTTTAAAAGTGTTCCCTGTCGTAGCCGTAAAATTGTGTAGGCCTTTAAGGATTTCCACTTTGAAACTGTTGCATACAGCTTGAGTAATTGCCATAATAATCTCCTATGGGTTCCTTGATTCGAGAGGGATACGAATAACGCCGTCCCGAAATTCGTCTCTACGATCACGCCCCATCTCATATGTGGCTAGATCTGATACAGACTTGTTATACATATTATCATAGTATTGTATCATATCGGCTGGACCTTTCAAGTATCCAAGTGCCTCTAAAATACAACCATACAAAAGCACGTTTGGAGCGTTCTGACTAACCCAATTCGATGTTGTCGTACTGGACAAGACAGGTGGCTTGTACGTGTATGCGAGCTCTACAGTTAATGCAGCGTTCGGGGTTGGCGCCAACATATGAGTGTCATCGTCATATACAGCATAATACTTGGGAGTACCTGCTCCTGTTGATGTCCTATTCGGCGCAAATTCATTCATAAACGAAATATCTTTTTGTATCAAGAATGTTCTATTATTAGAACCATCTATTAATTGTACATATCGAGTAGCCTCCCAATCTGCTGGTAAAGGTAAAAAGGGATTGTTTACAGTAAGTGTTGCTGTGTCATATCTGCGGTAATAATTTAAATCTACTTGTCTGCGTAATTTATCTTCAGTAGATTGTATAAATTGATTTATAATTGAATCCGATAATACATCAGAAGATGTTTCAGTATAATCTCTTACATTAGATAATAAATCTGAATAATCGGTCATGATGTACTCACTGTAACATTTCCAGTAAAACTCTGCAATCTTGTTTCTTTAGCATCTGTTTTTGGTTGCATGCCAACGCTAGCAAATCTATTGGTGTTTACTCCAACTAATCCTACAAAACACGTTGAATTAGCGATCTGTGGCTTTGCATATTGTAAAGACTGAGGATCAGTTGGATGATATCTAGGATCTAATTGTGGGTGTTTTTCTTCATACTCAGAAACATGAACCCTAGATCCGTTCCATTCTTGAACCATCTCGTTGTAAGGAAAAGCCAATCCCGATCTATCTGATATTCTTTTAGCATATCTACCGCTTGAATACTTAGACATTTAAACTCCTGGTAAATAAGTTTTTGGTGTTAAAAATAAACTTGTTCTTTCTCCGTCTTGTGCGGCTGCTCTTTGAAACTCGTCTTCATAAATTTGTTTTAGTAATTGAATTCTGTCTGGCGCTTTTTTCATAGCCATGTAATAAGCTAATCCAGCGGTTATACATGGAAGAAAACGAAAAGGAATCTGAGCATTATTGGTGTAATCACCAGCATCAAACATGCGAACAAGGGCATAATAACGTAGAGTATACGTTGTATCAGCTGCAGGATATAGAAATAGTGTTGGGTTTATCGTACGCTCAAAGTAGTATTGAGTTGGTCTTCCGCCTGTTGTTTTAACGGTATAATTTAAATATGTAGCTCTGCTAATTGAAGTTGCAGAATAATCATTGTTACTGCTATCTCTAATTACAACATCAGTAATATCTACTATTTGTTGACTGTCGTTTGCACCAGATCCAAATAAATTTGTTCCAGTCAAACTTGTTGTGTTAGCAGCAATAGTTTTTTCTTGTAATTGTATTGTCCAAAGATTTAATCCTCTATTAGCCCACTCTGCTAATAAAAGATTTAAAGAACGTCTTGCAGTTTGCAGATCGTATCCACTACGAACTTGCAAACCACAACGTTCATATGCTTCCTCAGCTATATCATCTATGCTGAGGTCAAAACTAGCTGTTGAAGCGTAAGTTGGCATTAGCCTCTCTTCTTAGCTTTTTTTACTTTTTTCTTTTTACCCTTCATGACTTTGCCGCCATTTTTCATGCCCATAGCCATTGCTTTTCTGGGAGAAACATTCATCATGCC
>LULK01001683.1_pt1 | contig 10182 bp, 10 predicted proteins | sample 728181 | NCBI WGS metagenome assembly LULK01 (sample SAMN03860291, study PRJNA289734) | marine metagenome | biome: seawater column; feature: ocean; material: water; isolation source: Red Sea water column Station 169 - depth 10m | place: Saudi Arabia: Red Sea | collected 2011-10-15 | depth 10 m | reverse complement strand
AAACGCTTCCTTGGCGTCAGTCGCACCCGTCACAATGCCGACCAAACTATCTTCGAGAGTTTTTACGCCCTTGAGCGCGGCATTAGCAAGATTAGATTCAACCTCGCGCGCAGTTTCAGCGTAATCTTCAAATGATTTCTTGGCCTTCTGAATTGCTGTCTCTTGTCTTTCCATAGCCGTGGCAACGGTTTGCACAGTTTCTGCGGCTTCTGCCACTGGCTCCGGCATTGTTTTGTATGCCTCAATAATGCTTCTGATGTTTTTTTCAGATTCCTCGCCTAACGCTGACCTTTGTATTTCATCAAATACACCTAATTTGCTCGACAGCACATTCAGGCCATCAATAAAAGCATTTATGAGGAATCGGAACGCTTTAATGGTTCCGGCAATCGCTTTAAGCAAATTGACTGTCAGGAATGTTGCCACTTTAGCCAATGCTGGCATGACCAGTGCTGTAATCTGATGACCTATTGATGAGCACTAGCTTGTTCGCTTGTCAGTTCAATCGTCAATTCGCTGAATTGAGCGCGTATTGCTTTTAGTTCTTCCGAACCATTCTGCAACATATTGACCATCCCGGCACCGGAACGACCAAACAAGTCCATCGCAATGCGAACACGATCTGCCGGGTCTTTAACCCCGACAAATCCATCAGCCACTTCATTCAATAACTGATTGCTGTTTTTTAATGAGCCATCAGTGTTCGTGACTGATATGCCAAGCATTTCAAAAGCGCGAACACCCGTTCCGATGCCCGTTGATGCTTCTGAGATGGACTTATTGAAACGCTCGAAACCCTTTTTGAGTTCTCCCGCATCCGTACCTGTCTGCGATGCGGCGAACTGCAAAGATTGAAGCTGTGCGACTGTGATGCCAAGCCGGTCAGATTGCTTTGCTATATCGTCAATCTGTTGTGAAAACTGGCGCAATGCAAGTGAACCACCCAAAGCAGCAACGGCTGTTTTGACGTTCAAAACTCTTTTGGAAATACCGCCTAAACCATCCCGAACCTTGCGGAACCCTGCGGACGTTTTGTCAAACGCCCTGATGACAATATTAAGATTTTCTTGCGCCATCTAAGAACTCCAAATAGGCCAACCATCCGACCAGTTCATTATATGGTAAACTTTCTATCTCTGCGATGCTTTTGTTCAAGCGATCAGCCAGCCCGTACATGACGAACAACAACTGATCGCTTTTTAGTTTTTTTCCGCATCCTCAATAGTATCAAGATTGCCCATCAGGGAACTGGCAACATTAGTGACAACAGTCAATGGCTGGCGCATAAGAATAGGCTTGTCGCCAACATCGAAAGCCTTATCGCCTTGGTCGGTTTCGGCCTTCATTATTATGAGATCGACAAGTGCTTCAATCGTTTGATTGTTCAAAAAGTCGGGATGCTTTCTCTGTAATTTATTGAACTCACCGCACAACAGTTCGCCAGCATATAGAACAAGGGGTTCATCATCGCCCCATTCTGCAACTTCAATTCGTGTGCGTTCCGTGGACTGTTTAGCCCTGATTTGTTCGCCTAGTATAGACATCGTGCCACCTCTGTCTGTCTAATTATTAAACTGTAGTTTCAGTAACGCCGCCAGTTCCTTGCGCTGAAAATGCCACCTCGACCATTCCATCAAAACTTGATGTAACTGTTTTACCCGTCACAATCACTGTGCCAGTAAAAAATGTGTCGCCTGATGCCGCGCCTTCTGGATAAAGTTCCAGTGTAAGCTGAGAGCCTACGTCCAAAGCGTTTTGCGCCGTGTCAGTCTCGTCGAAAAAACATTCGACGGATGCAGTAAACACTTGCAGACCAGGCTTATAGCTTCGAAAAGTGTCGCCCATGCTTGTGTCCTCAATGACTTCACCGCTTATTTCCAGCGAAAAAGACCTTATTTCTCCGAGAGTGTTCCCGCCGACTTTGACAGTCCCCTCGCTCCCTGCGTGTGTTGCCATGATCTAGTCCTCATCAACTTCGGTTGCAACTTCGTCGGACTTTTTAGGCTTCCGACCTCTCGCCTTTTTGGGTTCATCTTCAGTGTACCCCATCCCGATCAGCTTTTTAGCTGTGTCAGGCCAGCAGTTTACTGCGTTTCCATCACTATCATAAACCGTCACACGTTGCATCTTAAACCGCCGTTTCAACATCGTTTTCAATAGTAGCAAACTGGACGGAAACTGTAAACTTGCCAACACCGACAGTCTGCTCACCATCTGGCTGGAAGTCTGCTTCAAACGCAGTGACTTGCGTGTCTTTTGCTCTGCCACCTCGCGTCAGATCGTTCTGCAAGGCTTCTTCAACTTCCACGGCAATAGTGTCTAGCGTGTTGTCTAGGTTCGCAGTTCCTTTGACATACGCCTCAACACTGACTTCTAAAACGCGCATCTGTGTTCGCGGCACAGTCATTGTCGAATATTCCGTATCTTCGGACTTTGTGTAAATGCACAGCGCGGGAAGTTTTGTATCCTCAAGCGGAAAAAACCGCGTCTGAAAAACATTGCTGCCCGTGGTGGTCAGCCCTGTCAACGTGGTCGTTATGTGGTCACGGATCAGCTTCCTGACATGCGCCATCAGTTCTGCTCCAGAACCAAGGTCGTCACGCCAGTGCCATCGTCTTGCACTATGCGAATAGTATGCGCCACCGAATTGATTGTGATTGCATCGCCTTCGCGCGCTGATGAGACATCAGACGTTTGGCAAACAAAGCGCGGTTGCTGGATTGCGATGCCTATTGTGCCACCAGCATCGGCCTCAAAATATTCATTGTCAAAGATACCATTGATGTTAGTGGCTGAACCGCCCTGCGGCGTATAGCTGGCAGTCACCGCAAAGTCGTCTGATTCAAAAAATATCGCGCGCTCTGTGGCGGTTTCGACAGCCATTATTCATCTTCTGGCGTGGCGACTTTTTTCACAGCGCGATTTGTCTTTTTACCTTTAGGCGCGGCCTTCTTTGCTTTCTCAGCAACCCCTCGCGCAATCAATCGCTCTGCAATATTGTCTTCAATTTCATGCTCAGTCCCGGCGTGTAGATTGCCGCCAGCACCAATGAATGTTTTCTCTAGGATTTTTACTTTCATAATACCTCACAAGGGAAAGTGGGACAGCCTGGTTTCCCAAGCTGCCCCCCAGACCACTAGGCAGTGCTGACCTCGTTAGTTACAGCAAAGCTGACAGCGTTGCGAACACCAACATCAATCTCACCCAAAAGTGTGAGCCTGATGGTTCCGGCCTTGTCACCCGCAAATGGGTTTACAAGGATGGATGGCGCACCAAACTGAGCAATCATCAACTGGCTAAAGTCGCCAAATATCAATGCACTAGCGTCCGTTCCACCATCACCGGGGTTCAGGTTTGATGGCACATTGCCAGTGAACTCAACTGGATAACCATAAAGGTTATTCCACGGATCATTCAAAAGCATTACGCTATCAGTTGAACCGACTTTTACAGTCGATGCCAACTTAGCTTTGACCTTTGGATTGGACAAGAAACCAGCCGCATCGCCATTGACAATGCCGTTATCTTCCTCGACCAGTTTCACCAAGTCTATAATGTCTTGCCATGTCAGAGCCGCCACATCGGTATCGGCTGAAATGTCCAGATCATTGATGCCAGATGTGTTCAAGATGCCTGTCGGCTGGCCTGATGAACCACTGCCTTGGATCGCGTGTTTTTCGATGGCATCGGCAGCAGAAGCAAGCAGATCATTGCGAATGATTGTCTCAATCGCTGGAACGCTTTCCATCATCAGCAAGCGTGAAATTTCAACAAACGCACCCATTGTGCGCGGCTGAAGTGTCACACCGCCATCGGTTCCGGCTCCATCAGAAACGTCACCAAGTTCCTCAACGAACCCGGCTGTCGCACCTGCTGAAAGTTTTGGCAGCTTGATACGACCAGTCAAACCAGACATATATGTTGTGCCAAGATTTCCAAGAACCTGTTTGGCGCGTAGTGCTTCGATAAACATATCTCCGCGATGTTCCGTGGGAACGAAATCATCAAACACGACTTCCGATCCTGTCGCACCTGTGGCGGCAGTGGAAAGTGGGCCACGCTGTTGCCATACAAAGTCAGGGACGTAAACGCCTTCTGCTTCTCGCTTGACAGAACGTGTGATTTCATCGTTCATCTCACGTTCAAAGCCAGCTTCGCGCCAATCGCCCGTAGCTTGAGCGCGGATCATACGAGCAAGCGAATATGAACGCTTTTCCTTTGCAGGTGCGTCCACCACACTTGGCGGCGTATCGAGTGGCTTGTCATCACCGATGTGATCCAGCAGTTGACCACGAAATGCGTCAACGCTTAAACCATCACGGATGGCAGCATCGCCAAGATCACGTCTATTGTGCTTGGCTGCGATAGCAAGAATTTCGCTATCATTTTTCCTTGCGGCTCGAACAGCTTCTGCCTTCGCCGCATCCAAGTCAACGACTTGGGTTTCAGTTGTATCAGTCATTGTATTCTCCTTAACTGATGTTTGCGAAAGTTTGGAAACTGATCGCCCAACACCGACTTGATTTGACTGATCTGCCGGAACTGAAACAATACTTATTTCCATTGGCGTGGTTCTCACCCTGACAACATCATCAGGGTCATCCTCACGCTCAACGCGACCATCTATTCGATAGCCGACTGATATGTTCTGACGAATACCGTCACGAACATCGTCGAAAACTTCTGAAGCCTGTTCGCCTCTTCCAAAGCGAACAACTGCGCGCAGTCTACGCGCATCCTCATCCATTTCGACTGTCTCAACGACACCCACTTGCTTGGTCATATCATGATCAAGCAGTAATGGTGCGCGTCCAGAATTCAAAAACTCCAAATTCATGCTGTCGCGTGAATGGTCAATAACTTCCATTCCAAAATCGCGCTCAACAGGCTCTTCGCTGGACACTCCAACACGAACTGTGCGCGTTTCTTCATCAATGGTGCGATCATCGTCAAAATGATGATAACGCTTGGACATATTCAAGCGATCAAGACGCTCCATATCTTTATCTTTGTCGCCCTTGTTTTCTTTATCTTCCTCATCTTCATGGTCGTGATACGGGCGCGCTTCCATTTCGTCTGCCTCTTCCATCTCTTGCATAGGTTTTGCAAAAGTGATGGTGTACGCCTCTTCGGTTTCTTCGACGTTCAAAATATGTCTCTGTTCAAAATCAGCCATATCACGTTCCTTCGTTGATAGCGGATGTCCTAAAGGTAGCAAATCAGTGTCGTGCTTTCCACCCTGAAACCGCCCGTTTCGTAATGCAAAAAGAAAACTGTTCGTTCTGGCAAATGCCCACTGCTCTGGCGAACTTACGTTTGGCCTCACGCTACCCGGCGATGACTTATAAGCCCCGATGCCACGCTCAAAGACAGTCAACAGCGTCCTGTAAGTCGTCCGTTTTGTGGCGGCGTTGTTTACTTCTTCGTTATGTTCTTCGACTTTATTTCGCAATGCTGTCTCAACGCGATCTGAAACTTGTCGATCTTTCTGGGCTTCCGATGCTGACCCGTATTCTTTTTGCTCAAGATATTTTATGGCTTCGAGAATAACGTCCTTCATCCCCTGTTCACCTAAAACGCCGATCACTCCCCATTTTAATTGGCTGACAACTCCGGCGATATTTGACGGTCTAGCTGGCGTGTCTCCGTCCGCAAACTGTTTGCCATCTTCAAAGTGACGCGCTGCCCATGCCTCGCGCTCTTTGATCCAATCCAGTGTGCCTTGCGTTTCAACTCCGTCACGCGCTTTTGTCCAGAAGTTAAAAGCCTCATTGCCACGGATGTTCCCGCCCGTATCCCAAATCTCTTTGTTGTTTTCCTTCACACCCAGCGAAAACTCATAATCAAACTGCGGATAATTACTGTTTCGCAAGCTGATCTTTTTGTCGTCACCCTTTGTAGGAAAGTCAGTCGGCATCATTGCCCCCGGTCACTTCGGAGTTCTTCATCCGATTGAATTTGAGAAAATACATCTTCCACATCGCGTCCATAGTTTGCCGCAATATCCGACAGGCTCACAATGCCATTTTGCAGTGCGGTGATGTTTGCGTTTATTTCCCGTTGCGGATCGACCCATGCAAACCCGCGACCACGGAAAAATACATTGTCCGAAAACTTGTCGAACTTTGCCATTGGCAACGGAATGTTGCCAGCAGTCATCGCGCTCTCTAGCCATGCACGAAACACTGGCTCACAAAAGTGCTGAATGAAAAACGATTGCAAAGTCTTATAGTGATCGCGCTCCTCAATCGTGCCTTGCCGGATGGAAGAATATGAAACGCCAGTCAGATCATTTGATAGGCTAGTATAACTAACATTCAAGCCAGACGATATTCCACGCAAGACAGCTTTCTCAAAATCATCAAAGGCCGATGTCGGATGGGTCGGGTCGATCAACTTCAAGTCCTGACCTTCAGGCAGTTGAAAAATGCTGGCTGGCTCAAAGTCGATAAGCGGACGATCTTCCTCAGTCTCGTCATCGCCCACAAAATCCTCACCGCTTGGCGATGTAAGCACTGCAAACTTTGATGCAGCCGCGCGCGCTGCTACCAATTCAGCTTCGCGGTATCCGTGCAACATCTTGATCGACGCAATCGCCGGAGCCATAAACGGTTCGCCACGGGTCTGGTGCGTTCTTGCTGGCATGAACAGATGGATCATTTCGTCTGCCGGGACGCGAACATGCTCACGTTTTTTAGGCGATTTAAAAAAGCTGTCATTTGGGTGGCTAGTCAAAACATGATAAGCGACAGGCCGATGGAACTCATCCAACTCAACGCCCATGCGTATTTCGTTGCCGTTGTTTTCATTGCGACCATTTTCCTGATCGTCCACCAAGTCAGCTTCGATGAACTGCAAAGTAAAGTTGTCTGCATATTTCCGGTTGCGAATTTTTTTGATAAACACTTCGCCATCGCGCGCTAATGTCTCTGCCGCAACGCGCTGGCAATCAAGCCAGCTTAGTCGCCCGGTGACATCTGCGTTGCCCATACGCCCCCAGCTTGCAAAAGCGTTTTCAATAATTGCATTTCCAGCCGCATCCAATGAACGATCATCGTTTCGCGCGCGAACCTGAACGGAAAACCCACGCTCACCGACTACATTGGTTTTTATCAGGTTCAAATATCTTTTGGCATATTCGTTGTTGCGCGCCAGATCACGGCTCCGGTTTCTTAGAACTGGCAGCGATGTTTTTAGTTCACTGTCTGCGGAAAAACTGGACGCGATAAAGTCGCCAAAAAGTCTGCCACCATTCGCACCCGCATAATTACGAAAAAGGTTTTTAAACTTTTTTTGCTTTGGCTTTTCAGTCCGGCTTAAAAAATCAAACATGCCCATGATCTAAAACCTTCCCAAAATAGTGGACTTTGTTTTGCGACCATGCGTGATCCGTTCTTGTCTTTTTATCTCGTTTACTTCACGCCGATAATAGTCGCGCCACTCTAACAATTCGGATGGTGTGAATTTATTCAGTGATCGCCCGTTGATGGAGTAGCTGCTAACATCACTGTCGGCTTTGCCCTCCAAAATTGTTTCAATTTTTCCAAGCATGATTTCAGCATGAGCGCGCGGATCAACATTATCGTCATAGTCCGTAGAGACTTTGAGTTGCCCACGATCAACAATAATCCGATTGCTGTCACTGTCTCTTGTGATCTCTAGCTGATAGTGATAATCGCCAGCCGTAAAACTCGCGCTTGCTGACGATGCAACAGTAAACAAATAATCATCGTCAGACGCGCTTGCGGTAAGACTAATTTCCGTGTTCGCCCCGGTGCTTATACGAGCCACCAACTTCATTGTGTGTGCGGAGTTTGCGTAGTCGGTAGAAAACTCTGTTATTTTAAACTGAATAAAGTCGCCAATGAAAACTTCGTCCGGGACGCCGACTGGTGCGTTATCGCTATCGAAAAGATTTGCCAAAAATCACACTCCTCATCGCCACCCTTGAACAAAACCGCTTTGTCTGCGCGGTGTAGCCTGTCGCCTTTTGGGTCGCTTGGCCTTATCCGCGTCACGAACAGGAGCCGCAGACGACTTCTGTGCTATCACATTAACATTCACATTCACTATTGACAACGCCGCTATCGCATAGACGCGACAGTCCAATGCTTCATTGCGTGGCCTGACTTTAATCCATTCGCGCCGATGAAAACCGCGAACATATTTTTTTACGACTTTCTCAGCCGTAAGTTGTTTGAAATATTCATCAGAATAGTCAGCCGGAAAATGACAAAATCCAGCACCCTCATCTTTTATTTTTAGGCGCGAATAAACAACTTCTTTAATCGTATCTACACCGATGGAGAAGAGTTTACATTTCAAGTTATTGTTAGTGGATGGCTTGCCGACCATTGGTTTGCCTTCACCACCTACACCTTTGATAGCAAAAATGCGACGACCTATTCGCGGCTTGCAAAACTTGTAAACGCTCTGCGTGTGATGACCACCACTGTCAATCGCCGTGGCTTTGATATCAAGCTGGCGACCATCCTCGCGCTCCCACTGCAAAGTCAGATAGCTGTCGAGATCAGACCAGACGTTGCTGGCCGATGGGTCACCATAGAATGTGCGGTACTCAATTGACCAGCTTTCTTCGTCGCGTCCCCATCCAACAATCTCCATTTCCAAACGATCATCTTGAACGTCCACCCCGGCTGTAAGGAACACGACCTGTTCTGGTATTTTGTCGCCATAGTTTTCACGGTGCGTGGCGATGTCAAAATCATCAATCCTTTCGCCCTGATCTTCCCACGTTTCGCCAAGGTAAGTGTTGACCCAGACACGCAAAGTCTCTGGCAGTTTCTTTGCCTGTAGAAAATCGCGCACCGCTTCTTCCAGTGGTATCCACGGACTGCATAGACCAGAAAGCCGGAAACCCGCCACCCCGACAAGTGGATTGGTGGCTATCCACTTTCCCCTTTTAATAGCACGTTGCCGCGCTGCGTCATCCCACAGTGTGCCACAGTGTTCGCAATGATAAACGGCTGTCTCTGGCCTGTCCGCTTCCCAATGCACATTCGCCCACTGCATGACCTGATGCTCACCACAGTCTGCACACTCGACATGATATTCGCGTTTGTCGGAGTTTTCAAACGCCGCTTCAATTCGACTTGATCCGCGATTGGTCGGGGTGCTGACCATCACGAACTTGCGGTTCCAAAATGTTGCTGCGCGCTTTCGAGCCAGATCAATCGCATCGCCTTCTGTTGTGACTTGGTATCTGTCAACCTCATCGAACAGCACTAGCCGGATGGGGCGCGATGCCAAGCCGGATGCAGAGTTGGAACCGACTAGAGTTATATGACCACCATCAAACTGCTTGGTGTATAGCGTGTTACCACTGTCTCTCGCGCGCGGGTCTTTTACTTTGCCGGATAAACACTTTGTGTCGCGCAGCATCGGAGCCAGCCTGTCGCGTGAGAATGTTGCGGCCATATCCAGCGTGGGCTGAACGACCAGCATAGGTGCTGGTTCCTGATCTATGTGGTAGCCGATCAGGTTCAACAGCATTTCCGTTTTGCCAATTTGAGCGCACGACATGACAACTATGTTTTCTATCTTATCGTCGCTGATGGCATCCATGATGCCGCGTTGATATTCCGCGCGATCTGTTGACCATGCTCCGGCTTCAGCGGATGCCTCTGGCGATAGTCGCCTATATCTATCAGCCCAATCGCTGACGTTTACATCAGGCGGCGGTGCGAGACTGTTTATCGTTTTCTGCGCTATCCTCGTCAGTGCTTGCCCGGACAGGGTTAACTGTTTTGACTTGGATCGCCGCAAGTTCTTCGAGCGCGTCATCAACTGCCTCTTTCAAAATTTTCTTTGCTTCCGTTACATTCTTAGCAGCAAAGGTTTGCGTGGCTGACTTTGTTGGGATGCTCAATAGTTTTGATCTCATATTACTGACCATCGCATCCCAAGCGTCTGCCACATCGTCTGCCGGGATAAGATTGTCTTTCATTTGTTCTCGTTCCATTTCTGCCATATCTGCTTTTGCGGATGTAAGACGAGCGCGATGGGTCGCATAATCGTCTGCACCGACATCGTTGTTGACAGTTCTTTTTCTCAAATAACCAATATAAGCGCGAACAACAGGCACAACTGCATATCTTCCTCGCTCTAACTTGGGCAAAACCTCTTGGTTTACCAAGATATTCACCCTGCGTGGCGTTATAT
>LULK01002516.1_pt1 | contig 10184 bp, 11 predicted proteins | sample 728181 | NCBI WGS metagenome assembly LULK01 (sample SAMN03860291, study PRJNA289734) | marine metagenome | biome: seawater column; feature: ocean; material: water; isolation source: Red Sea water column Station 169 - depth 10m | place: Saudi Arabia: Red Sea | collected 2011-10-15 | depth 10 m | reverse complement strand
TTATTTTATCAATTATTTCAGAATATTCTTTAATTATATTTAAGTTTTCTCTTAAATCTTTTAAAGTGTTTTCTCCTTCATTTTTTCTGAACTTAATTACCTCTTCAATTACATTATTTATGGAAATATTTAATTTATTAATCTGGTCTGTTGATAAAGATAATTCACCTTTATCAATAGAATTTGGAAGCGATAAAACAGATTTCAAAATTTGAGAATCATCAAAATCTGATAATTCTTTTAAATCATTAATATAATTTTTTGTCTATTGATGAATTTAAAAATAGAATTCATAATAATGAGTTTGTTGAGTATGAAGAAGTTTACTATAACATATTTTATGGAACATTAAAATCTGAAATAGAATCTTTAATAACTAATCACAATATAATTTTTGATGTAGATGTCGTTGGGGCTTTAAGTCTAAAACAATATTTTTCTTCAAATTCTTTAACAGTATTTATTAATCCACCTAGTATTGATGAGCTTGAAAACAGATTGAGACGAAGAAAAAATAATTTAGAGGAGGATTTAAAACAGAGATTAGATAAAGCAGAAAAAGAAATGGAAATGAAAGATAAATTTGATCAGATTATTATCAATAAAGATTTAAATAACTCAAAAGATGAAATTTTAAGTGTTGTTAAAAGGTTTTTAAATAAATGAAAAGTGTAGGTTTATTTTTTGGAACTTTTGATCCAATACATAAAGGCCATGAGGCTATTGCAGATTTTTTTCTAAAGAATTTTTTTGATGAAGTTTGGTTTGTTGTAACACCAATGAATCCTGATAAAATTGAAAAGGGTACTAGTGACGAAAATATTAGACTTGAGATGATTCAAGGGTTTTGTGAATTGAATACAAAATTTAAATGTTGTGATATTGAATTTGGTCTTCCAAAACCAAATTATACTGCTGATACATTAGATGAAATTAAAAAAGAATTTAAAGGTTTTGAATTTTCTATAATTATGGGGGAGGACAATCTATTTACTTTACATAATTGGAAGAATTATTTGAATATATTAAATCATAAAATTTATGTTTACCCCAGGTTATTAAACCATTTAAAAAAGGCAGATTTAATTAATCACCCAAATGTTATTCTTAGTGACGCTCCTATGATGAATATTTCTTCTTCATTAATAAGAGAAAAAATTAGACATAATGAAGATTACGAATCACTAATTAGTGAAAACATCAAAAAGTTTGTTATTTCTAGAGAAATATATTCTTAAATCACTATTGATTTAACCTATATTTAACATTATTTAATTATTATTTTTAATAGTATTGCTACCCCAAATTATATAATGATGGAAAATAAGAATGTTGATATTAAAGCTCTAAATGAGAAAATTCAGAAAGAGAGTGCATTCATTGATATGCTAATGCTCGAGGTAAATAAAGTAATTGTTGGTCAAAAATATATGATTCAGCGACTACTTATTGGTCTACTTGGAAAAGGACATATTTTGCTTGAAGGTGTCCCTGGTCTTGCAAAAACTCTTGCAATAAACAGTTTAAGCCAAGCAGTTAAAGGATCTTTCAGTAGAATTCAGTTTACACCAGATCTTTTACCTGCTGATGTTGTTGGAACAATGATTTATAATATGAAGGAAAATGACTTTTCAATAAAAAAAGGTCCTATTTTCGCAAATTTTGTTTTAGCAGATGAGATTAACAGAGCTCCAGCTAAAGTTCAATCTGCTTTGTTGGAGTCAATGCAGGAAAAGCAGGTTACCATAGGTGATAATACTTTTAAATTACAATTACCTTTTTTGGTAATGGCTACACAAAACCCTATTGAGCAGGAGGGAACATATCCCTTACCTGAAGCACAAATGGATAGATTTATGCTTAAATGTGTAATCACATATCCTGAATTTGACGATGAGCAACAAATAATTAGATCTAATATCAATGAATCATTTGAAAAAATAAAGCCTGTTATTTCTACAAAAGATATCTTAAAAGCACAAGATGCTGTTAAAGATGTTTACATGGATGGTAAAATAGAAAAGTATATTTTAAAATTAATTTTTGCAACAAGATTTCCTGAGAAAAATAATTTGCAGGAGCTAAAACCTTTGATTGGTTTTGGTTCATCGCCAAGAGGAAGTATCAATCTTGCTAAAGCAGCTAAATGTAATGCTTTCATAAATAGAAGAGGATATGTAATTCCTGAAGATATTCGTGAAGTAATATATGATGTTTTGAGACATAGAATAGGTCTTACTTATGAAGCTGAAGCAGAAAACGTAACGACTCAGGATGTAATTTCAAAAATTGTTAATTCTATAGAAGTACCATAGTAGCATTATTTTGGATACAAAAGAACTATTAAAAAAGGTTAGAAAGGTTGAGATTAAAACCAAAAAACTTTCAAATAATATTTTTGGAGGTGAATATCACAGTGCTTTCAAGGGAAGAGGTATGACATTCAGTGAAGTAAGAGGCTATGAATTTGGAGATGATGTGAGAACCATAGATTGGAATGTTACAGCTCGATATAATCAACCTTTTGTAAAGGTTTTTGAAGAAGAGAGAGAATTAACATTAATGTTAATAGTTGACATTAGTGGATCAAAATTTTTCGGCACTGAAAGTGAATTGAAAAAAAATATCGTAACTGAAATTTCAGCTACTCTTGCTTTTTCAGCTATTCAAAACAATGATAAAGTTGGGTTGATACTGTTTACTGATCAGGTCGAACTATATATTCCACCAAGTAAAGGAAAAACACATATACTTAGGATTATTAGAGAGTTAATTGAGTTTAAACCAAAGAGTAAAAAAACTAATCTTTCAGTTGCTTTGGAGTTTTTTTCAAACGTAATATCTAAAAAATCTATTGCTTTTATATTATCAGATTTTGTTTCTCAAGATTATAATAAATCTCTTTCAGTAGCAAGTAAAAAACATGATATAACTGGTATAAGAATATTTGATAAGTTCGAGGAAGAAATTCCAAACCTGGGTTTTATTCCTATGGTAGATCAAGAGACTAATGAAACTAGGTTTGTTGATACGTCCTCAAAATTTGTGAGAGATTCTTTTAAAATTAAATCTCTTGAAAGGAAAGGGAATTTTGAAACTATTTTCAAAAAAAACAGATCAGGAACAATTAATTGCAGAACAGATCGAGATTATGTTAAACTTTTATTAGGGTATTTTAAAAATCGTGGATAAGTTTTATAATTTTTTTTTCCTTTTGCTGTTTTTTTCTATTGGATCAATTTTTTCCCAAAGTAATGACCCAATTATCAGTACTAAAATAGATACAACTATTATAAAAGTTGGTGAACAAATTTCTTACGAGATTAAAATTGAATCAAATGATATTGGAGACATTTTTTTTCCTGAAAAATATCAATTTAGCCCTTTTGTAATTGCTGAAGAATTTCCACTTGATACAATAGATTTTCAAAGAAAAAAATCGATTACTAAAAGATTTCAATTAACAAACTTTGATGAAGGCAATTTTGTGATTAAGCCTCAAGAGATAATTTTTGGTAATAAGAAGTTTTATTCAGATTCGTTATTAATTGAAGTATTAACTGTTGAAGTTGACACTGTCTCAAAAAAATTCTTTGATATTAAAGAAATTAATCAAACCAAAGAATCAAAGAATTCTCCTTTTATAATTTTTTCTTCTTTATTTATTCTTATTGTAGCTTCAATTATTATTTATTTTTTGTATAAAAAATTAATTCTTTCAGAAGTGATTATAGATGAATATAACACTCCTTTCGAAATTGCAATTAATTCTTTAAATGAGCTTGATGAGAAAAAAATTAATTCTCAAATAGAGTATAAAATATACTATACTCAGATGACTGATATTATTAAAAATTATTTTGAAAAGGATGTTGAGATTAGCGCTTTTGAGAGTACCTCAAATGAACTTATTGAAAAAATAATTTTATTAAAAAAATCAAAGAAATTAAAATTATCTAAAGAGACTATTGATGATTTTAGGAAAGTTCTAGAAAATGCAGACTTAGTAAAGTTTGCTAAATATACACCAGATAAAAAGGTAGTGATTGATGATAAAAAGCTATTACAATCTGTTTTGGTAAACACAAAAAATGCTATTCCAAATGATATTGAAAAGGAGTTGGAAGAAAGAAAAAAGAAAGAAAAGGAAATAGAAACAATTAAAAAAAGGATCATTTCTTGTGTTATTTTCTATTTCTATTTCATCATACATCATTTTTCCTGAAAGTTTTAAAAATATACTAGTTTTTGATTCCAATAAAAAAACTTTAAAAAGTGATTGGATTAATAGTAATTACACTCAATTTAATTTGAAGCTTGAATCTCCAGATGCATTGCTAAGGGTTAGGGACAGTATTAATAACAAAAACTATTATGAACTTTTAGAAAGTAATTATCAAGTTCAAATTAATGTAAATTCTTACACAGAAAATCAGGATGTAGTTGGTGATATGTTAGATAATTTTAAAGATAAAGGATACATTAATGTTTTAACCAAAGAAGAAGAATTTATAACTCAAAGTGATAAAAAAGGAGTTAAAATTTTTGGTTCATTTGATGATTCAAAAAAAGATAAGAAATTTAATTATTCGACTATAATTTTTATTAGTGATCAAAATTTAATCGAAATAGTAACTGTTTATGAACAAAAAAATGACATTGTTGAACAGATTGTAAAAAGAATTGAAAACTCTATAGATTTTGTTAATGAATAATATTGTTTTTAAAAATCCAGAGTTTTTATGGCTTCTAATTTTATTGCCAGTAATGGCTTATATGCTTTACAAATTCAAGTTTGTAAGATTAAATAATTTTAAATTTTCAAATCTTGAAAGTTTTAATTTAAATACTCTAAAATCTAAACTGTATCCTCTAATTAACATTTTTAGGATCATAACGTTATTATTAGTAATTGTTGCACTAGCTAGACCTCAAGAAATTAGTAATAGTACTAGGACAAAAACAAGTAGTGGTATTGATATAGTTATTGCGGTTGATATTTCATCTAGTATGTTAGCACAGGACTTAAAACCCAACCGACTAGAAGCTTTAAAAACAGTAGCGTCCCAATTTATTAATGATAGGATAAATGATAGAATTGGACTCGTTATATATGCAGGCGAGAGTTATACTAAAACACCAGTAACATCGGACAAGGATGTAGTGATTAAATCTCTTTCTGACATTACTTTTGATGGTATAATTGAAGATGGAACTGCAATTGGAATGGGTTTAGCAACTTCAGTAAATAGATTAAAAGATAGCAAGGCAAAAAGTAAAGTAATTATCTTATTAACAGATGGAGTCAATAATTCTGGATTCATTGATCCTTCAACAGCTGCTGATTTAGCAGCAAATTTTGAAATAAAAACATACACTATAGGTTTAGGAACTAATGGGAATGCAAGAGCACCAGTTGCTTTAAATCCAAATGGTTCATTTAGATTTGGAATGACCAAGGTTGAAATTGATGAAGAATTACTAAAAAATGTAGCAAATAAAACAGGGGGCTTATATTTTAGAGCAACTGACAATAAGAAATTAGAGGAAATTTATAATGAGATAAATAAGCTAGAAAAAACAGAAGTTGAAGAGATTAAATATTCTGATTCAGAGGAAAAATATAGGCTACTAATTATAGCTGCAATTGGCTTAATTTTTGTCGAATTAATTTTAAAATATATAGTGTTTAGATCAATAATATAATGTATCAGTTAGAAGAAATATCATTTATTTATTTTTTGGTTTTGTTACCAATTTTATTTTTGATTTTTATTTTTAATAAAAATTGGCAAAGGACTATAAAAAAGAAATATTTTGATTCGAATACTATTGAGTATTTAAGTCCTGAAATATCAAATAAAAAACCATTTCTTAAATTTTTAATTAAATCCATTGCAATTATTTTATTAGTCTTTGCATTGGTCAATCCTAAAATTGGTACTGAACTAAAAACCGTAAAGAGAGAGGGTGTAGATTTGGTTTTTGCTGTTGATGTTTCTAAAAGTATGCTAGCTGAGGATATTGCTCCAAATAGAATAATAAAATCAAAACGAATTGTTTCAGAGATTTTTGACAAACTTGTTTCTGATAGGGTTGGTATAATTGCTTATGCATCAACAGCAATTCCAGTACTACCGATAACTACTGATTTTTCTTCTGCACGTATGTTTTTGGAAAGTTTAAATACTGATATGCTATCTTCTCAAGGAACTTCAATTGGAGAAGCAATAAGACTTTCAAAAAATTATTATGATGATGATAATCAAACAAACAGAGTTTTATGTATAATTTCTGATGGTGAAGATCATGAATCACAGAATATTAATGTATCATCAATTGTTGGTGACACAGGAATAACAATTTTCACAATTGGTGTTGGCTCTATTAGTGGAGCACCCATACCAATAAAGGAAAATAACATAATTAAATCTTATAAAAAGGATGAAAATGGTGAGGTTGTAATTACCAAATTAAATGAAAAAATATTAAGTGAGATGGCTCTAGAAAGCAATGGAAAATATTTTAAAGGGGATAACACTAACACAGTAGTAAATCTTATAATAGATGAATTAAAAGAAATGGATAAGAAAGAATTTGAATCAAAACAATTCGTTGCTTTTAAAGACCAATTTCAATGGTTTTTAGGATTTGGTTTATTTTTCTTATTCTTAGATTTGATTGTGTATGACAAGAAAACTTTTTGGATAGAAAGGTTAAATTTATTTAATGAAAATTTTTTGTCTTAATGGTTTCATTTTCTTTCTCTCAAAATGAGACAGAAAAAAAATCAAATAACCTAGTTTTTGATGGCAATATTAAATTCGATAATAAAGATTTTGAATTCGCTGAATACAATTATAGAATAGCTAAATCAATAGACTCTTTAAATTACAATGCACCATATAATCTTGGAAATTCTCTTTACAAAAATAATTTGGGTACTGATGCTCAAATTATGTATAAAAGTGCTTTGAAAAAAAATTCTAGTAAGGAAAATAAACACAAAGGCTTTCATAATCTTGGAAATACATATATGCAGAAAAAGGATTATCAAAACGCAGTTAATTCATTTAAACAAGCTTTGCTTAATAATCCTGATGATGAGGAAACAAGGTATAATTATGTTCTTGCCAAAGAACTTTTAAAAAACCAGAATCAGAATAATAAAAATGACAGTAATGATAAAAAAGACAATCAGGATAAGGATAACAAAAGTGATAATAAAAAAGATGAAAAGGATGATAATGGAGAACAAAATGACAAAAATCAGGATAAAAAAGACGATTCAAAACAGCCTCAGAAACCAAAAGAAGATCAAATTTCTCCTCAGCAATTAAAAAATCTCTTGGAGGCAATGAATAAAGAAGAAAAAAAGGTGCAGGAAAAAGTGAATAAGAAAAAACTTAAAGGAACAACAAAATCAAATCAAAAAGATTGGTAGTTATGAAAAGAATTTTAACACTAATTTGTTTATTGGTTATCAATTTTAGTTTTTCTCAAATCAAGTTTGAGGCTGAGGTTAGTAAAAACAATTTAGGTGTTAATGAGAATCTGAGAGTTGATTTTAAAATGAATAAGGATGGAGATAATTTTAATCCACCTTCATTTGATGGATTTAGTGTTGTAGGTGGACCAAATCAATCTGTCAGTAATAGTTGGATTAATGGTGTAAGAAGTTTTTCTAAAACATACTCTTATTTTTTAAGTCCTTTAAAAAAAGGAAAATATACTATCGGTCAAGCTTCTATCGAAATTGATGGCGATATTTATAAAACGATGCCTATTCAAGTTAAGGTAACTGAAGCAGTTCAGTCTTCAGTTTCGCCTAACAACCCTGTTTCTTTTTTAAATGATGATATAGAATTAAATATTGAAGTTTCTAAAAGTGAGACTTATTTGAATGAGCCAATCTCAGTTGAGTATAAATTAATTTTTAATCCTAAAATTAATGTAACGAATTTGGGTGAAATAGACAGCCCAGAATTTAATAATTTTTGGTCTCAAAATATAAAAATTCCACGTTTAGAAATAAAAAGCACTTCCTACAAAGGACAAAGATATAATTATGTTACTTGGAAAAGAACTTTACTCTTTCCTCAAAAGTCAGGTAATTTAGAGCTATTAAGTAAAAGAATTCCCCTCTGATGGTAAACCCGAAAGTTTTAATGGTGCTGTTGGGAAGTTTGATGTTTCTTTATTTTCTTCTAAGACTGAATTAAAAGCAACTGAATCATTTCAACTAGAATTAAAAGTTAATGGGAGAGGCAATCTTAAATTATTCACTCTTCCAGAAATAAAAGTGCCATCATCTTTAGAAAAGTATGATCCTGAATTTAAAGAAGATATAAAATCGTCAATGTCAGGAATGAATGGTCAAATTTCGAATACGTATACAATTGTTCCTCAATTCCAAGGTAAGTACCCTATTCCTGCAGTTGAGTTCAGTTACTTTGACCCAGAAGTAAAAAAGTACGTAACAATAAAAACAAATGAAAGTATTGTAGATGTAACTGAAGGCCCAATGAATTCAGAATATACTAATAACTCTGGATTGAGTTTCAATCAAAATAATACTATCCAGACAATGGGACAGTTTAATTACATAAAATTAAGTTCTAAATTTTCAAGTATTAATTCTAAAAAATTATTGGACTCAAAACTTTGGTTATATACTCTATTATCTATCCCTTTTTTAATTTTTATTGTTATACTATTATTAATTAAAGTTTTCAGAAAATCAATCTCAGATTCTGATCTAATAACCAAAAATGCTGAGAAATTAGATAGAAAGTATTTGGAAAATGCAAAAATTGACATTTCTAACAAAGAATCTTTTTATAGCTCATTAGATCAAGCATTATACAACTTTTTTAAATCAAAATATATGATCAGAAAAGAAGATTTCTCTAAAGATAAAATCAAATCAATTTTGATTAAAGAAAATATTTCAGAGAAGGTAATTAATGATGTAATTGAATTAATTCAAAGTTGTGAGATCGCAAGATACACTCCTGCAACTACTGATGCTATGGATAAAGATTATGAAAAAGCTGTTCAGATATTAACAAACTTTGAAAATGTATAATATGTTTAAACTATTTTTAATTTTATTTTTTTTAAACACCCAGTCTCAAGTTGAAGTTGTTTTCGATGAGGGTAATGCATTATACAATCAAGGTAATTATTATGAAGCCATTGAAAAGTATACTAGCATAATAAATAATGGTTCTGAATCTGCAGAACTATACTATAATTTAGGTAATGCTTATTATAAAATTAATGATATCGCAAACTCAATATTTTATTTTGAAAAATCTTTATTGCTTGATCCTAATAATAATGAAACAATTAATAACTTATCATTTTCTCAAAATATGACTATAGATAGAATTGAGACTGTTCCAGTTAATCAAGTTTCTAAATTCATTTCAAAGTTTACAAATTTATTTGACTATAATACATGGTTTTTAATTTCAATTTTATTCGAATTTTTATCTCTCATAGTTTTTTCATTATACTTATTCAATAAAAACTCTGATACTAAAAAGCTTTACTTCAGTATTGGATCAATATTTCTTTTCTGTTTTATAATTTTTTTGATTTTAGGTGTAAATTCAAAATCAGAATATGAAAAAAATAATCCAGCTATTTTATTTGATAGTAGGATTTCATTTAAGTCAGAACCTAATGAAAGATCAGAAGAGTTATTTCTTTTAAATGAGGGAACCAAAGTAAATGTTTTAGAAAAAATAAATGAGTGGAGTCTGATAGAACTTTCTAATGGATCAAAAGGATGGGTTTTGAATTCAACATATCAACTTATAAAGTAAACATCATCTGATTATCTAATAAAAAAAGGAAGCTGTCACCAATTGATTGTAATATCTTGTACATGTTTGAATTATTTAATGTTTTTTGTGGAATTATATTTATTGAAAAAAAGTTATTCAAATAATTTAGTAATAAGACAAAAAAGGAAAAAACTATTAAGTATTTCCCTGAACTAAAAATACCACCAAAAAGTCTATTAATTAAACCCAATGAGGCAAACTTAATTAGTTTTGTCAGAGACTTTCCAATTAATGAAAATGAAATAGTAATGGATATAAAAAGTAAAATAAATGAAATAATATTTAACACTTTTAAATCAATATTAATAAATTTAAAAAGTAATTCAGAGA
>LULK01000911.1_pt1 | contig 10191 bp, 6 predicted proteins | sample 728181 | NCBI WGS metagenome assembly LULK01 (sample SAMN03860291, study PRJNA289734) | marine metagenome | biome: seawater column; feature: ocean; material: water; isolation source: Red Sea water column Station 169 - depth 10m | place: Saudi Arabia: Red Sea | collected 2011-10-15 | depth 10 m | reverse complement strand
AAAAAAAAAAATTATATACAGATCAAATTATCGCGGCACGAAAGAAATGGATAAACTTTTAGGAGCTTTCACAAATAAATACTTAGATCAATTAAATGTAGAAGATTTAAATGAATTAATAAAACTTTTAGAAATAGATGATAACAATCTATACAATTTTTATAATGGTTTAAAAACCAATATAGAATTTGAGGATAATAAAATTAATAATTTATTCAAAAATTTTAAATATTAAAAATTTATGGCGGAGAGACTGGGATTCGAACCCAGGAAAGAGTTGCCCCTTTGCCGGTTTTCAAGACCGGTGCTTTCAACCGCTCAGCCATCTCTCCGTTCGCAAGGTTTTATAAGTATAAATTATTAATTCAACCAAAAAAACAGAGGTTTGATATTGTTAAAATCATTTGTTAATATCACTTTTATGAGACTTTTAGTTAATTATTTATTTTTAGTCTTTTTTTTAGGATTACTATTACTAAACAAAGCCTATTCGAATGAAACATCTTTAAAATCTGCTTACAAAATAAACAAAAAAGAAAAAGTTGAGTATGTCAAAACAAATGACACTGCTTATTGGCAGTTTATGCAACTTAAATTAAACGATCTAAGAGGTGATGGAACTGTTTACTACTTATTTGATGTCGATAGATATTACAGGGTTAATTCAAATTTTGAGGTCGTTTCCAAAGGTACATATAAATACAAAGGTGATGCAATATTTGAACTAAGAGATAATGAAAATGTTTTCTCAATGAAAATCTCATTATCTAGTCAAATAGCAGATATCAAATCAAAATTTTATGAATATAAAGGCTATAGAAGATATCAATTGGTGTTAGCTGACACTGATGAACAAGAAAATATAAGATCTGCAATTAAAAAACATGAACCTACATATGCAAAATTAAAAACTGGACAAAGTGATATTAAAGATGCTGATTTAAAATCGGCCTTAGATATAGATAAAAAAAAAGAAATTAGATATGTGCCTGGCAATGAGCAATATTTTTGGGGTTATACACTTTTGATTGACGATTTAAGGGGTAATGGACCAGTTTATTATAAATTTCAAATTGATGAGTATCATCGTTTAGATAAAAATTTTAATGTTATTTCTAGAGGTACTTACAAAGTTGATAAAGGCATATTTCATTTAAAAGAAGATAAACTTAATTTTGAATGGAAAATATCTGTATTAGATAAAATAGTTGATATTAAATCAAAATTTTATGATTATAAAAACTTTAAAAGATATCATTTTAAAGAACTTTCTAAAAAAAATATCAAATTAGTTCAGCAATCAATACTTGATTATTCAAAAAATCCTTATGCAGGATATGATGATAGTGATGAAAATTTAGACAGACTTTATAAATTGATTATGGAGAATAAAAAATTTGTTAAAAAGAACAAATACATAAAATACTCAAAAAAAGGCATTTTTAACGGAAAGAAAATAAAATCAATGGCACTTGCAGTTTTTATTGATTATGAGAAAGAATTATCAAAGTTAACTAAGGATGTATATTTAAAAGAGGTAGAACCTTTTCCGTGGGGATGGGATCATTCATCAAAAGAGTCAGATGAAAATGTTAAATTTAAAGCAATACAAGTTTGTTACAAAGATGTGAAAAAGAAAAAATTAAGTCTTAGAGATGGTGAGTGTATTGTTGTAGATTTTAGAAGCTAAAGAAAAAGAAAAAAAAGAACTACTAGCAAAACTTGAAAAAGAGGAAAAAGAAAAGAAAAAGCAACTTTTATTAGCTCAAAAAAAAGCTGAAGAAGAAAGAATTGAACAAGAAATGAAGCTATTAGCAAAAAAGAAACAAGAAGAGGAAAAAAAGAAAGAGTTAATTCTTGCACAAATTAAAGCAAATGAAAAAAAAGTATTAAAGGATAAAGCACGGTACTTAGAAAAAAAAATGGTGGGAGCTTTTCTAGAACTTAATGAAATTATTATAGACGATCTTAGAGGTGATGGGAAAGTATATTATCAATTCGAAAAAGATAAATATACAAGAATAGAAAGAGATGGGAAATTTTTATCAGAAGGAAAGTATCAAATTTCTAAATCTGGTGAGATTGAACTTACAGAATCACAAGATGAATTTTTTTGGAAATTATCAGTTAGTGATGGTGTAATTGATATAAAATCAAAATTTTACCCTTATGACGGTTATAAAAGATTTGCTTTGGATTTTATTTATAAAAATATTGCTAAAGAGACAAGAGAAGATAAAAATAAGTTAGCCAAACTTGAGAAAGAAGAAAAAGAAAAGCTTAAAAAAGAAAAATTAGCATCTGAGGAAGAAAAAAGAGTCCAAGAGCTTCTTTTAGCACAAAAAAAAGCTGAAGAAGAAAGAAAAAAAGAAGAGGAGCTTCTAGCAAAGAAAAAAGCTGAGGAGGAAAAAAAGAAACAAGAATTAATAGCACAAAAAAAAGCTGAAGAGGAAAGAAAGAAAAAAGAGGAAATTGCTAAACAAAAAGCTATTGAAGAAGAAAAAAAACAAAAAATTTTAGCTGAAGAAAAAAAGAAAAAAGACGAGTTAATTGCAAAACTCATGGCAGAGGAGGAGCAGGCACAAAAAGAATTTGAGAAGAAGAAAAAGGAACTAAATATTGATACAGACTCACCTGAAATAATGGTAGCTGAATCAATTACAGTTACTAGTCAAGCTTATAAATTAAAAGGAAAAGTAAAAGATAAAAGTGAATTTTTCCTTCAGATAGACGGTCAACCAGTCAAAATTGATAATAATGGAGAATTTGTATTTGAAGGATTTGTAATTAATACAAGTGAAGCTGAAGAATTAACACTAGTAGCAATTGATAGATGGAACAATTCCTCCGAGAAAAGTGTGAAAATTAATGTTGAATTAAAAGAAATGAAAGTAGCAAAAGGCTATGAGAAATTACTTCCTAACAAGATAAAGGTAAATAAAGATAAGAATAAGATCGCTATTATTATTGGTGTTGAGAAATATGAATATCTTACAAATTTAGATGCAGCATTTGCAAATCGAGACGCTAATGCTTTTAGGGAGTACGCTGTAAGAGCTTTAGGTGTTGACCCATCAAACATTAATCTATTAGTCGATAAAGATGCAAACAGGCCTAAAATTTTGAAAGCTCTAAAACTTTGGTTACCAAAAATTGGTGGAGAGAATAGGGATATATATTTATTCTTTGCTGGTCATGGTCTAGCATCAGATGATGGAAAAAATCTTTACATCTTACCTCAAGATGGTGATGCAAGTTTATTAGAAGATACAGCAATTACGAGAAGTGAAATTATAAAATTATTACAAAAAACCAATCCTAAATCAGTAACCATGTTTTTTGATACTTGTTATAGTGGTCAAACTAGAAATGAAGAAACATTAGTAGCTAGTTTAAGACCTGTAAGAATTGTTGCCGATGATCAAGAAATTCCAAATAATTTTACAATTTTTACCGCTTCAGCAAATGATCAAACATCAGGAAGTATTGAGGAAGCAAAACATGGAATGTTCTCTTATTATTTGATGAAAGGAATGGAAGGGGCAGCAGATCAAAATAATGATAATAAGATTAGTAATGGTGAATTAATTGCATATGTTCAAGAAAATGTAAGTAAAGTTGCTTTTTCACAAAATAGAGAACAGGATCCAAATATGTCTGGCGATAAAGACAAGATATTATTCACATATAAATAAATGAGATTAAAATTTAAATGAAATTTTTTTTCAAATTATGTTTTTTCAGTATTCTTTTAATTGTTTCAATTAATTTAAAGGCTTTTGCAGAAAAAAAAGTTATCTCTGGCATGATTCTTGTGAAGGAAAAAGATAAAAAAACTTACGACAATCAAATAATAAAAGATTTCAAAATGACATTAATATCGCCAGACAAAAAAAATTTCGCAAAAAAATTAAATTGGAGGAGGTTTTTTTCTGGTAAAAATTTTGAAAACATTATTGAAGGATCTGGAGAGCCATGTTTTGAATTTGAAGAAGCTGTTACATATAATGGAAAAAAAATAGCATTAATATGGAGTTATGAAGGAGGTAGCAGTTCACAAGCAAATTCGTGTGTGAATGAAATTTATAAGATTACCTCAAAACAAAATGATACAATCTTGGCAACAGCTGGCTTTACACCAAATGGTAAAGCAATAGGTAGATTTTATACAACTGTTTCTAAACTTGATAGTAGTTATTCCTCACCAAAATATTATAGTTCTTTCATAGTTTTAGTTTCAAACTCTCTGACAGAATTGTGTCTTAAACAAGCATCAGACTCTGGAGTAGCCAATGTTTGTTATGATTTTACTCAAGCGCAAACTTCTTTGGGATCTATTGTTCAGCAAAGAGTAAAAGCAATAAAAGAAAGGGAGTTAGCTAAAGGTAATATTGTTGAAATATCAGCACCTAATGATGAAATCGAAACTTCCAACAAAGACAAAACAGGACCAAAAATTGATATACCTGGAAAATTAATTGCTAAAAATGATCAAATTATTTTATCAGGTCAAATAACAGATGATAGTCAAATATCATCAGTGAAAATAGATAATGAACCTATCACACTTGATGGTAAGGGAAATTTTGAGATGGCTCTCTACGTTCCTTATGATGGCTTGAAATTGTCAGTTGAAGCAATAGATAAATTTGCAAATAAATCTTCTCGTATAATTGTTATTGATAGGGAAGAGATAACTCAATCTGAAAATATAGTCAAATTACCTTCACTAAATCCAACTAAAATTAATGCAAGAGAAAACAATAATGCAGTAGCACTTATAGTTGGAATTACAAACTACAAGAATATTCCATTAGCTATCTATGCAGATAATGATGCCAAAATGTTTTCAGATTTTGCTTATCGAAGTTTAGGTGTTTCAAGAGATAAAATTAAATTATTGGTCAATGAAACTGCAAACTTTGTTGAAATTAAGAAAACTATTAAAAGATGGTTGCAAAATGAAATTAAAAGCGGTGAGACTGACGTCTATATATTTTTCGCTGGTCATGGCTTAGTATCTGATAATCAAAAAGACTTATATCTACTGCCTTACGACGGTGAACCTACATTATTAGATGATACATCTTTAAAAAGATCTGAATTGTTTTCAATTATCAGTGAAAGTAATCCTAAATCAGTAACAGCATTTTTAGATACTTGCTATAGTGGATTAACTCGAGAAAATAAGATGTTAATTGCAAGTGCTAGACCATTGAAGATTGTGGCTGAAGAAAACACCATTCCGATGAATATTAATCTTATTACAGCTGCTGCTAATAATGAGATAGCGAATGGTTTGGAGGCTGCAGAACATGGCATGTTTAGTTATTATCTTATGGAAGGATTAAGTGGTAATGCAGATATTGATAATGACAAAAATATCACATTAGGGGAACTTTATTCTTATTTAAGTGAAAAAGTAAAAGATAAATCTTCCAAATTAGGCAGACAACAAAATCCACAATTAAGTGGTGATAAAGATAAAGTTCTAGTTAGTCTTAATTAATATTTAAGCCCCAGCAAAATCAACCACATAAGCTTCTAGTTCTTTAAAGGTATCTGTATTTTTAATTGCTATCAGAGACTCTTTGATCTCTTTAGAATTTTCTAATCGATTAATAAATGCCTTGTATAGATTTCCTACAGGATACTCTAGTAATATGAAACTTCTGTATTTGCCGTTATCCATTTTAAACATCTTAGTTTTTGCGATTTCATAACCACTGATAGTTACTTCTTTAACAACTAAAGTTGAAACTCTTTCCATTTCAGATTTTGTTTTTATATCTTCCCCAATACCAGCTTGAATTACTGTTTCATTAACTTTTGTGTTAAGTCTTGTCTCCAGTTTTTTTCCTAGTTCTCTTAAAGCAGCATTAGTTGCTGAGTCTATTGAGCCTTGCAGAGTATCTACAACAGCTGTACCTCTAACATAGATTACTTTTTCATTCGCCTTTGGCATCATGATAAACCATTCAGGAATAGACTCTTGGATTTCCTTTTCCTCTTGGGCTTTAATTTTTTTAATTTCTTCAAGTTGACTATTTAATGCTTTAATAAATTCATCTTCATTATTAACTACGTATTCTGAAATTGGTGTTTCACCTAATTCCAATATTTCTTTTCTGACTACTTGAATTACCTCTTGTCTGTCACTTTCAAGTTTTTCAGCAGCTTTTTTGCTTTCTGCTTCTATTCTTAATTGTTCTAATTGTTTACCTAAAGCTTGGATATTTGCATCATCAGCAAACTCACTATTTTGTGTTACAGGTTTAGCACCCAGTGCTATGATCTCACTTTCAATTTCTTCTTTTAAAGCTTTTAATCTTTCTTCTTTCTCTTTTTCAGCTTTAGCTTTTTTTAGTTCATCATATTTATCTTTTAAGGCTTTTATTTTTGCTTTTTTAACTTCTTCAAGTTGACTCTGAAGGGCTTGAATTTCTTCATCATCAGCAAATTCACTTTTTTTAGTTACAGGCTCCACTCCAAGAGCAATTATTTGATCTTCAATTTCTTTTTTTAGTGCTTGTCTTTTATTTTCTTTTGCATCTTTTTTCTGTTTTTCAGCAGTTTCTTTTTCTTCTTTCGCTTTTAGTTCTTTAATTTCACTTAATTGTTTTTCAAGTGCCTGAATTTCTTCATCATCAGCAAATTCTTTTTCTTTTTTTTGTGTAACTGGCTCAAATCCAAGAGCAGTAATTTCATATTCAATTTCTTTTTTTAATGCTTGTCTTTTATTTTCTTTTGCATCTTTTTTCTGTTTTTCAGCAGTTTCTTTTTCCTCTTTTGCTTTTAGTTCAGCAGATTTTTTATCTTTTTCTTCTTGTGCCTTTATCAATTCATTTAGCTGTTCTTTTAAGGCAATAATATATTTTTTATCGGATTGGACTAATTTCCTTTTTACTGGTTCACTATCTAAATTATAAATCTTTATTTTTAATTCTTTGATCACTGCCTTTTCAGCAGTGTGTTCATCGGCCATAACACTTGTGAAAACACTAAAAGCACTTAAAACACCATGACCAAAAGTTATTGATTGAATTGAGGTATTTATCAAAATACCAAAAAATAAAGATAATAATATTTTTCTTAAATTTTTCATTATCTGTAAATTGTATATCCTTTATACTTATATATTATAAATTTTTCCTTTATATAAGCATTTTTTAAGTCTTCGAATTTTGTATATTTATCAAGCCAATTTATCTCTTTTTCAGACCCTATAATGAACAAATATTCATCTACATTTTTTTTATTTAAGTTTTCAGGAAAGTAAATTTGAAATTTACCTTTTTTTGGAATTGTTAAATTATTTACATCTACAAAATTTTTATCATCTAATTTATTTGGAAATATTTTATAAACTTGGTAGTCTTTTTCTTCATAAGGTAATATTTGAAATATACTAACATACAAAGGTCTATTTAATACTAAATCGATTTTAAGCTCATCTCCTTCTTTAAAATTTTTTTCATTTAATTTAACATTAAAATCAAAACTATTATCTAAAGTTTTTGTAATTTTAATTACTTCTGCCTGAATCTTAATGGTACAGATATAACTTTGTTCATCTGCACCTTCTATTTTTTGAACTGAAATATCTTTTTTAAGTTCTTGTAAATTGGTTATTTCACTATCAAATGAACTTAAGAAAAATTGATTTCTTTCACAAGATGTTTTTCCATCGATATCTGAACACATTTCAATTTCATCTGATGATATTCTTTGCCCCGAAACCTTTTCTAGTGCTTTTAATTTTGCTCTCTGTTTAGCAAGCGTACAACCCTCATTCTCACTCATATTACCGCTATAAATATATTTTCCTTCAGAGATAACCACTTCAGCCATTGCTGAGAAATTAAACAATAAGAAAATTATAATTAAACGTTTCATCAATTTGAGACTGCTATAAGGGCGATACTGGGTAACATTTTTTCATAAAGTGTAGATTTATCAAATTTTACAGACCGAGTTAAAATTTTATTATTATATGGAAATATTTCTTTAATCATATTACTTTGAATAGCAAAACCCATATCAGAGGGGATTTGACCTGTGGTCATTAGAACTTCTAATTTATCTAATGTTGCAAAACTTACTCCAACCAATTTACCCTCTAAATTAAAAATTGGGCCACCACTATTACCCTGATTAATGGCTGCAGTGGTAAGCATAATACCAGTATCATCATCAAAAATCTTACTAATAATACCTTGAGTAATGGTTGGTTGATCAAATGTTATACCTATTTCTGGATACCCAATACTTATTACATCAGCTCCTATTTTAGGTTCAGCAAAATTTTTACTATCAATAGCAAATTTTTTTGGATATGGATTTTCTAATTTTAAAATTGCAAGATCATAGTCTTTTGAATAATTAGCAATTTTTGCTTCACTCACTATACCTGTTCCATTTCTAACAGCAATTTTTTTTGCAGTTTGAACAATATGATAATTTGTTATTACAAACTTACCATCTCCAACAATAAACCCACTCCCAGTACCGGTTGGTGCAAAAACAAAATCTTCATAATCTGGTTTGACTTCCTTTTCATCATAGTTTTCAATTTCTTTTTCTATATATCCTAAAATTTTTTCTACAATATTTTCAATTACTACTGGTTCATCAAAATATGTGGGATCAACTGATAATATCCAGGATTTAGTTGAGAGTATTTTTTTTTTATCTTTATTAAGTTCATGAAATTTATAAACTTTTAACTTAGCTTCTATTGCTTTTTCTTTTTCGCCTTTGAATAAATACAAACCAGCTATTTGATCTAAAACTCTAATATGATTTGGGTTTCTTTTAAGATAATTTTCTAAAATATTAATAGCTGCATCAATATCATTAAATGAAATGTAATAATCTGAAATTGCTAAAGAAACTGCTGCGGTTTTTTGGTTATTATGTAATTCTTGTAATATCTCAATGGCTTGTTGTCCTTCACCAATTCTAGTGAGTGCGGTAGCTAATGTGATTTTTGGTCTTATTAAATCTGGATTTATTGAAATTGCTTGCTTTGATAATCTTATAGATTTATCAATTTTTCCCTGAATTAATTTTACTTCAGCTAACCCGACCAAACTTAAAGACTCGACATACTTGTTCGTTGTAAAAAAAGCTTTTTCATAAAATTCTTCTGCTTTTATAGTTTGATTGATTTTTAGATAAATATCACCATACAGGATGTGAACTTTATCTTGCTGAGTATCGTTGCCTACCTTAATTTTCTTTAATAGATTTATCGCTGACTTTAAATCATTTCTGTTAATTTCAGCTCTTATTTCATCAATTTTAGCGTCAAAAGCATCAGCTAAAATTACGTTAATTTGAAAAAAAAAGATTAAAAAAAGATTTATGATAAAATTTTTTTTAAACATAGTTTATTTTAAGTATTTATAATTAAATTATCAATATATAGTCTAATTAAACTTAAATTTAATTCTTTAAATTTTCAATGAACAAAGATTTTAATAGAGGATTATTGTTAACTTCATTGGGTTCTTTTTGGTGGGGATTTATTGGAGTTATATATTTTGAGTCAGTTTCTTTTATTGGTCATACTGAATTAGTTGTTCACAGATGTCTATGGACAGCAATAATGTTAATTTTAACCACAACATTTCTGTCTAAATGGAAAATTTTTTTAAAAGAAATAAAAGATAAAAAAAAATTAATTGCATTATTTTTGTCAGGTTTTTTAATTTTTGTTAATTGGTCTATATGGATATATGCTGTTGCATCAGAAAGGATTATCGATGCTAGTTTTGGTTATTTTATAATGCCAATAATTAGTGTTCTTCTGGGGTACATTTTTTTTAAAGAAGAACTAAACAAAAAAAGGATTTTTTCAATTATTCTAGTTTTTGTTTCAATATTAATTTTAATTTTTTTTAATCTTAAATCATTACCATGGGTCGGTCTCATTGTAGCTTTTAGTTGGGCCTTTTATAATTTAGTTCGAAAAAAAATCGAAATTGATACCGACATTGGGTTGCTAATTGAAAGTTTATATATTTTCCCTTTTGCTTTAGTTGCATTTTATATAATTGCAAATAATGGTCTAAATGACTTTAACTTAAGTAATCCAGGATTAAGTCTATATTTACTTTTAGCTGGTCCGATGACTGTGATTCCTTTGTTTCTATATGTAAGAGGGGTTGAGTTAATTGGATTAGGACC
>LULK01002051.1_pt1 | contig 10213 bp, 8 predicted proteins | sample 728181 | NCBI WGS metagenome assembly LULK01 (sample SAMN03860291, study PRJNA289734) | marine metagenome | biome: seawater column; feature: ocean; material: water; isolation source: Red Sea water column Station 169 - depth 10m | place: Saudi Arabia: Red Sea | collected 2011-10-15 | depth 10 m | reverse complement strand
AAAAATAAATTGATTTCAGTAGGTCAAAAACCAATTTCAGCAATAGTTGACATTACAAATTATGTTATGCTTGACATTAATCGTCCATTACATGCATACGACGCAGACAAAATTGAAAAAGGAATAATAGTTCGTAACTCTAAATCAGGAGAAGAGTTTACTGCACTTGATAATAAAAAATATAAATTAGAAAAAGGCATGTGTGTAATCAGTGATAATAAAGGAGTTTTAGGTTTAGGTGGAATTATTGGAGGAATAAGATCAAGCACAGAGTTTGATACAAAAAATATATTACTAGAGTCGGCTTACTTTGATCCTAGATCAATAAGAAACACAGCAAAAAAATTGAATCTTGATACTGATGCAAAGTTTAGATTTGAAAGAGGTATTGATCCTCTGTCTATAGAACAGGGTCTTAACAAAGCAGCTAAACTAATTAAAGAAATTTGTGGTGGAGAAATTAGCAAAACGGATATTCAAAAAATAGAAATATTTAAATTAAAAAATATATCATTTAAACCCGATCTGTTTGAAAAAATATCTGGGTTTAAAATTTCTTTTAAAGAGATGGTCAAAATTTTAGAGGATCTAGGTTTTAAGTGTAAAAATGAAAAGAAAAATTTAAGATTAACTATTCCTTCATGGAGACCAGATATTTTGCAAGAAATTGATATTGTTGAGGAATTAGCAAGAATAAGTGGCTACAATAAGATTAAAATTATAGATCCAATCAAAAAAAGAAAAAAACCTACTTTAAATAAATCTCAAAGATTATTCCATTTCTTGCAAAGATCAGTTGCATCAAAAGGTTATTTAGAGGCAATTACTTGGTCTTTTACAGACTCTAGTTATAATAATCATTTTAAGGACTCAAAAAAAGAAATTAAGATTGTGAACCCAATAAGTTCTGAGCTAGATGTTTTAAGAAATTCTATATTTGCAAATTTAGTTATGTATATGAATAAAAATCTTGATAGAGGTTTTAAAGATTTATCAATATTTGAAATAGGTCCTATTTTTACAGGTTCTAATCCTGGCGACCAAAATACAGTAGTTTGTGGATTGTCAGCAGGAAAAAAATCTAGATTATCATGGATTGAAAAAGAGAGAAATGTTGATGTTTTTGATGTTAAAAGAGATGTTATTCAAACTCTTGTTGAAGCTGGTTATAATTCTGATCAATTTTTTATTGATAACAAAACACCTAATTATTACCACCCTGGTAAATCAGGCAGAATATTTTTGAATAGAGGAAAAGATCAAATAGCAGCCTATTTTGGTGAAATTAATCCCAATATTTTAAAAAAAGTTGATCTTAAAACAGATGCCTTAGTCGGTTTTGAAATTTTTATAGATAATCTTAAACTACCTAATAAAACATTAAACGATCAAAAGACAAAATTTTCTTTTTCAGATTATCAAAAATCTGAGAGGGATTTTGCATTTATTGTAAATAAAGATGTTAATGCTCAGGATTTGATTAATGCTGTTTCAAGTGTGGATCGAGATTTAGTAAGTAATATTAAGGTATTTGATGTCTATGAAGGGAATAATATTCCTGAGAATCAAAAATCAATTGCAATTAGTGTAACTATCCAATCATCTGAAAAAACATTAAACGAAACTGATTTAGAAAAAATTAATAATTCAATAATTCGAAGTGTTGAAAATAAAACAGGCGCTAAAATTCGATCTTAAAATCTAATGAATACTATCGACAATATAAGAAACTTTTCCATTATTGCTCATATTGATCATGGTAAATCAACAATTGCAGATAGGATTATTCATAGATGTGGAGGTTTAACTGAGAGGGAAATGAAAGCCCAAGTTTTAGATTCTATGGATATTGAGAGAGAAAGGGGAATAACAATTAAAGCCCAAACAGTAAAACTAAACTATAAGGCCAAAAATGGAAAAGAATATATATTAAATATAATAGATACCCCAGGGCATGTTGATTTTAGTTATGAGGTCAGTAGATCTCTTTATGCATGCGAAGGATCTATTTTAATAGTTGATAGCACCCAGGGTGTTGAAGCACAAACATTAGCAAATGTCTATCAGGCTATAGATATTAATCATGAAATAATTCCAGTTCTTAATAAAATTGATTTACCAGCATCAGATTTAGAGAGAACTAGTAAACAAATAGAGGATGTGATTGGGATTGATACTGAAAATGCAATTCCATGTTCTGGAAAAACAGGAGAAGGAATTGATGAGATATTAGAACAAATAATAAATCAATTACCTGGACCAAAAGGTAATTTAGATCAAGATTTAAAATGTTTATTGGTAGACAGTTGGTATGACACATACCTTGGAGTAGTAATATTAGTAAGAGTTATAAACGGTAAAATAACGAAAAATATGAAAATCAAAATGCTTTCAACTAATCAAGATTATTTCATTGAAAAAGTTGGTGTATTCACACCTAAGCCTAAAGACGTGAATGAGTTAAATGCTGGTGAGATTGGTTTTATTACTACTGGAATAAAAGTTTTATCAGAAACAAAGGTTGGAGACACTATTTGTGATGCATCAAAACCAATAATTCAGGCATTGCCTGGATTTAAGCCAAGCAAACCTGTAGTATTTTGTGGACTATTTCCAGTTGATAGTTCCGAGTATCAAAAACTTAAAGATGGTTTAGCTAAATTACAATTAAATGATGCAAGTTTTTCATTTGAAGCTGAGTCCTCATCAGCTTTAGGCTTAGGTTTTAGATGTGGTTTTTTAGGACTACTTCATCTTGAAATAATTACAGAAAGACTTGAAAGAGAGTTTGATGTCAATCTACTTACGACGACCCCTGGAGTTGTATATAAGGTGAATTTAAATAATAATAGTGTCGTTGACCTACAAAACCCATCAAGTCTTCCGGATCCAACTTACATTAAATTTATTGAGGAACCATGGATAAAAGCTACAGTAATAACACCTGATCAATATTTGGGATCAATAATTAAATTATGCCAAGATAAAAGAGGTATTCAAACAAATTTGAGTTATTCAGGGAATAGGGCTGTATTAAATTATGAACTCCCTTTAAATGAGGTAGTTTTTGATTTTAACGATCGTATAAAATCAATGACGAGTGGTTATGCGAGTTTTGATTATGAAATTATTGGATACAGAGAGGGAGATTTAGTCAAACTTGGAATATTAGTAAATGGGGAGCCAGTTGATGCCCTTGCTATGATGATACATAAAGATTTTGCACAACGTACTGGTAGAGAAGTATGTGAGAAATTGAAGGATTTGATACCAAGACATAACTTTATGATACCAGTGCAAGCAGCTATAGGTGGAAAAATTATCGCTAGAGAGACGATAAAAGGTTTTAAAAAAGATGTTTTAACAAAAATACACGGTGGTGGAGCTACTGATAGAAAAAGAAAACTTTTAGAAAAACAAAAAAAAGGTAAAGCTAGGTCTAAACAATTTGGAAGGGTAGAAATTCCCCAAGAAGCATTTATTGGTGTTCTTAAAATTTCAAAAGAGAAATAGTTGGAGAGGTGGCCGAGTGGTTGAAGGCGCACGCTTGGAAAGCGTGTAAAGGGGAAACTCTTTCATGGGTTCGAATCCCATTCTCTCCGCCATGAAATAAGCCTTATTTTTCAAGCATAATATGTGCATTTTAGTTTTTTTAATGGAAGATAAATCAGCAATTTTTTTAAAAAATGTTATAATTTTATTTTTCCAATAAATAAAAAATGGTCAATAAAAATACATATCAAGCAGACTCCATCAAAGTACTTAAAGGTCTTGAGGCGGTTAGAAAAAGACCTGGGATGTATATTGGTGATACAGATGATGGCACAGGCTTACATCACATGGTTTACGAGGTTGTAGATAATTCTATTGATGAAGCTCTAGCTGGTTATTGTAAAAATATAATTGTTAAAATTAACAATGACCAAACTATAACAGTTAGCGACGATGGCAGAGGAATACCTGTTGATATCCATAAAGGAGAAAAAAAATCTGCTGCAGAGGTTATAATGACTCAATTACATGCAGGTGGAAAATTTGATCATGACTCATACAAGGTTTCCGGAGGTTTGCATGGTGTTGGAGTTTCAGTTGTTAATGCTTTGTCGAAAAAATTACAGTTAGAGATCAATAGAGATGGAAAAAAATATTTTATAGAGTTTGAAGATGGAAAAACTAGAAAGCCTTTGAAAGTAATAGGTAAATCAAAAAACACAGGTACTCAAGTCACATTTTTACCATCAAAAGAAGTTTTTTCTTCAACACAATTTAGTGGAAATATTTTAATCAAAAGAATGAGAGAATTAGCCTTCCTTAATAAAGGAATAAAAATTACTTTTATTGACAGTTCTCAAAAAAAAGAAAAAATAAATGAATTTAAATACGATGGTGGTGTTCTTGAATTTGTTGATTATTTAGATGAAAAAAGAGAAAAATTACAGAATAAAAACGGAAACGATTTATTTAAAAAACCAATTTATATTGATGGAAAAAAAGAAAATATTGAAATTGAATGCGCTTTAAAATGGAACGCAGGTTACTCTGAGGATATTTTCCCATACACAAACAATATTTTCCAAAAAGACGGCGGAACACATTTGTTGGGTTTTAGAAGTGCATTAACAAGAGTTATTAATAAGTATGCTAGTGAAAACAATTTACTCAAAAAAAATAAATTAGCGATTTCAGGAGACGATATAAAAGAGGGCCTTACTTGTGTTCTTTCTATAAAAATTCCAGATCCAAAGTTTTCATCTCAAACGGCAAGAGATGTTGCTAGAAAAGCACGAGAGAGTGTTAGAAGAAAAGGTACCCTAGAATTAAGTGGTCTCCCAGGTAAATTAGCAGACTGTCAAATTGGCAAACAAGAAGGTACAGAATTATTTATTGTTGAGGGTGACTCTGCGGGAGGTTCTGCAAAGCAAGGAAGAAATAGAGCTAATCAAGCAGTTCTGCCTCTTCGAGGGAAAATATTAAATACTTATGTTGAGGATTTAAAATCAAAAAATAATGGTAACGGTAAAGGCACTGATCACAGAACAAAAGCATTGTCAAAAATGATTTCCTCAAATGAAATTGTTACATTAATAAATGCTTTAGGACTGGATCCAAAGGTAGAGGAAATAGATCCAAAAGATATTAGGTATGAAAAAATTATAATTATGACCGATGCTGATGTTGATGGTTCTCATATAAGAGCTCTTCTTTTAACTTTTTTTAACAACAAACCTTTCAACAAATTAATTGAGGAGGGTTATTTGTTTTTAGCGCAACCTCCATTATTTAAAATTACCAAAGGATCCAAAAGTGTGTATATAAAAGATGATAGCGAGTTAGAGAGTTACATTTTAAAAGATAATAAAGAATTAAATAAAATAAAAAAAGGTTCAAGTGAGTATTTAAAAGCTTTAGATATTGAAAAATCAAAAATGAATATTCAAAGGTTTAAAGGCCTTGGAGAGATGAATCCTGAAGAATTATGGAATACCACTTTAGATCCATCAAGTAGAAATTTACTGAAAGTACAATATTCAAAAGATATAAAAAAGGATCAAGGATTGATCCACAAACTTATGGGCAATGATGTATCGCTAAGAAAAGATTATATATTTGACAATGCTCTTAATGTTGAAAATCTTGATATATAATAATGAAGTTTTTTGAGACTTCTAAATATTATACTCTTAAAAAATCTACTTATATAACTCTTCGATGGATTGGAATAATTGGTCAGTTAGTTTCTATTAATCTTGTTTATTTTTATTTTGGTTTTGATTTTGATTTTATTTATTCTATTTTAATTGTTTGAATTGGGATTATAAGTAATCTATATTTAATTTTCATTTATCAAAAAACTCAGCTCTCTGACAGATCTGCATTGCTTTTTTTATTAATTGATATTTTTCAATTAGGATCCTTGATTTATTTGACAGGTGGGGTTGTTAATCCTTTTGTGATTTAATTTGGGCTTAAGAACAAATTTATTACTAGTTTCTACAACAACAATCATGATTATATTTTTAACTTTTTTTTCTAAAGAGTTACCAAAACCTTTGAGTGATCATTTTCATGTTGATCAATATTATTATTATTCAATACCAGTGGCCCTAATTATTGCGCTGATATTTCTAAATTATTTTGCAATTATTTTTGGTTCAGAATCTCGATTAAGAAAAGAAGCTCTTAACAAAATGGAGGAAGTAATGGCAAAAGAACACGAGATGTTATCATTAGGTGGTCAAGCGGCAGCAGCAGCTCATTCATTAGGTACACCTCTTTCAACTATAAAAATCATATCTCAAGAACTCAAATATCAGCTGAAGGATCAAAAAGAGGTTATTCAGGATATTGAATTATTATCTAGCCAAGTCGAAAGATGTAATCAAATTCTAAAAAGATTGTCATTAAACCCCAATGAAGAAGACGATTTCATAGATGAAGATTTGACGATGAAGGATTATCTTAAAGAAATAGTGTCTAATTTCAAAGAAACAAGTAACAAAAACTTTGTTTTAAATTTTGATCAAGATTCAAATCCAAAAAAAATTACCAAATCAATAGAGATAGTTTATGGATTAAGAAATTTTATTGGAAATGCAAATAAATATTGCTCAAAAAATATATTCATTAATTTAAAAAGTGACAATAAAATTACGGAAATTACTATTGAAGATGATGGTGATGGTTATCCAAGTGATATTTTATCAAAAATTGGAGAGCCTTACTTAAAATCATCTGATAAAAAAAGTGGATTAGGTTTAGGATTATTTATAGGAAAGACTTTACTAGAAAAAAATTTTGCTTCAGTTAGTTGTTGGAATTCTCAAATAAGAAGTGGTGCCGAGGTGGTTATAAGATGGAAAAATAAGGATTTGTTTAATCTTTAATGTAAATTTTTTTTACTCTTAAAAAGATTACTTAATTGAGAAATCATAACATCACCTAAATCGTTAACATCAGTAATTTTAATGGCTCGATTATAGTATCTGGAAACATCATGACCAATACCAATAGCTAAAATTTCAGTTTCTGTCTTATCCTCAATAAATTTAACTGTCCTTTTAAGGTGTTTTTCCAAAAAATCTCCAGAATTTACAGATAATGTTGAGTCATCAACTGGCGCACCATCAGAAATTACCATGAGAATTTTTCGCTCCTCTTTCCTTCTTTTCAATCTACTGAATGCCCAGGATATGCTTATAAATAATATGTCTTAAATCATTTAGTCTACCTGGATTTTTAGGCTTACTTTTTTTGCTCCAAAATTCTCTACTTTGACCACCCTTCCAATTTTTTGTAGTAAAACCTAATATTTCAACTTTAACTGAGCATCTTTCAAGAGTTCTAGATAAAATATCAGCACAAATTGCTGCAATCGTGATTGGTCTACCTCTCATAGAACCTGAGTTGTCAATTAATAGAGTTACAATTGTATCTTTAAATTCTAAATCTTTTTCTCTTTTAAAAGATAAAGAGTTATAAGGGTCCATTATAATTCTTGGTAATTTTGAACTATCTAATAAACCTTCCTCCAAATCGAATTCCCATGCCCTGTTTTGCTTTGCTAATAGTTGTCTTTGAAGTTTATTCGCTAGTTTTGTGATAACATCTTGAAAACCAACTAATTGTTGATCCAATGTTTTTCTTAATTTTGAAGCTTCATCAGAATTTTCTAAATTTTCAGCTTTAGTAATCTCATCAAATTGATTTGTAAAGATTTTATACTCCAAATCTAAACCTTCTAAATTTTGCTTTTGAATTATTTGATCATTTGTTTGGTTTTCAGAATCAGCATCAATGAGTTGTTCATCAAGTTTATATTCATCTATATCATAGTCCGATTCCATCGTAGCTTCAGTTTGATCCTGTAAATGCTGATCTTTATCGTCTTCGTTTTCGCTATTTTGATCGTCATTCGATGGATTATCTTGGCCTTGTTTGCTATTCTCTTCTTTACTTTCATCAGCCTCATCAGTTTGAAATATATCCATTTCTTGAAGTATTTCTGAAAATTTAGATGAATATTTTTGTTGATATTCTAAATTCTCCTTTAAAAAATCAAAATGTTCATCAATTGCTTGATCAAAATCTTTTTCCCAAAAATTAAGCATATTAGCTGTTAATGAATTTAGTTTAATATTATGAAATTTTTTAAGCATGTATAATTCAAAGGCCTCTGTTATGGGAACATCATCTTTACTTTTAATTTGGTCTTTTCTTTTTGAATTGATCATTTGATAGTAGTTTTCATCCATATTTTTTGCTATTCCTTTAAGCATTTTTCTTCCCAATAATTCATATCTAATTTTTTCTGCAATAGAGTAAAGTGACCTACAGGATGTTTTTAAAGGTAAGTTTTGATTAAAAACTTTTTCATCAGAAAACTTTTTTTTTAATGCCGACGCATCAGACTCAGCTCTAGCCTTTATAAAATCATTTTTAGAATTTAAATCATTAATTTCGAAAGATTGAGAGCCTTTTTCTTTTTTGTTATTTTCTTTATGATCATTGATTTTAATGTCATCAGAAATAACTTTAATTGTTGAGGTTAAAGCTTGTTTAAGTTTTTCTTTAAGATTAGTTTCCTTATTATTCATTTAGATTTGAATATTTGCAAGAGACTCGGGTAATTCTTCTCCAAAACATCTTTGATAATATTCAGCAATTATATTTTTTTCAATATCATCACACTTATTCAAAAATGTTACTCTAAATGCATAACCTGTATCTTTAAATATTTCTGCATTCTCAGCCCAATGCAAAACAGTTCTGGGGCTCATTACTGTGGATATATCACCCGCTATAAAACCTTTTCTTGTTAATGTAGCTACTTTAATCATATTTGAAATTTTTTCTTTTCCTTTTTGATTATTTAAATTTTTATTTTTAGCTAGCACAATATCCATTTCTTTTTCTAAACTAAGATAATTAAGAGTTGTAACAATATTCCATCTATCCATTTGACCCTGATTAATTTGTTGAGTTCCATGGTACAAACCAGAGGTATCACCAAGCCCTATAGTATTTGATGTAGCAAATAACCTAAAATATTTATTTTGATTGATTACTTTATTTTTATCTAAAAGTGTAAAATTTCCCTCTGCTTCAAGGACTCTTTGAATTACAAACATTACATCTGGTCTTCCAGCATCATATTCATCAAAAACTAATGCGACAGGATTTTGAATAGACCACGGTAAAATACCCTCATTAAATTGAGTAACTTGTTTTCCATCCTTTAATACGATCGCATCTTTTCCAATTAAATCTATTCTACTAATGTGACTGTCTAAATTTACTCTTATACAGGGCCAATTTAATCTTGCAGCTATTTGTTCAATATGGGTTGATTTTCCTGTGCCATGATATCCTTGAACCAAAACTCTTTTATTAAAAGCAAAACCAGAAATAATTGCAATAGTTGTGTCTTTGTCAAATTTATAATTTTTGTCAATTTCAGGAACATACTCACTTTTTTTTGAAAAAGCATCTACTTCCATATCAGAATCGATCCCAAAAGTATTTTTGAGTGATACTTTTATATCCGGTTGAATATTTAGATTAGGTGTCAATTTTTTTCCTATAAGTGTTTTTTAGTTGAGTGTAAGCCAAAGTTATTAATTTTAGTTTTTCTTCATATTTTTTGTTTCCAGAATTCATATCAGGGTGAAATTTTTTGACAAGCACTTTGAATTTTTCTTGGATTTTTTGCCATTTTAAACCAACTGAAATACCTAGAATACTAAAAGCTTTAATATCATTATTGTCAAATTTAAATTGACGCATATGATTAAATTCGCTTTTAAATTTCTCATTATCAAACTCATCTTTTAAAGTATTGTTCCATAAAACTTTAAAAAAGTTATCTGAGGAACTAAAACTTTGAGTTGGCTTATGCCAGGTCATATCTGATTTTAAAAAATTCATAACCTGCTCATCATTCATACCAGAAAAATAATTCCAATTTTTATTGAATTCTTTCACATGCTTTAAACACAGCATTCTATATTTTTTACTATTATCTTTTTCTACAGGTGCTTTATATTCGCCAATTTCTGCACAATTGTTCCAGTCACATATATTTTTCATGATATAATATAGTCTTTATATATGAATATTAATGAACTAATTGCAATTGTTAAAAAAAAACTTTGTGAGAAAATTATCATAGAAAAGATTAACATTGAAGATAAGTCTTTTTTACATAAAAATCATC
>LULK01001160.1_pt2 | contig 10226 bp, 9 predicted proteins | sample 728181 | NCBI WGS metagenome assembly LULK01 (sample SAMN03860291, study PRJNA289734) | marine metagenome | biome: seawater column; feature: ocean; material: water; isolation source: Red Sea water column Station 169 - depth 10m | place: Saudi Arabia: Red Sea | collected 2011-10-15 | depth 10 m | reverse complement strand
AGCTAGTTCTGATGGTTTCAAAACCATTGTGCAACCTGATGCAAGTGCAGGGATTACCTTAAGACAAACCTGATTCATTGGCCAATTCCATGGTGTTATCAATGCACAGACTCCTTTAGGCTCGTATAAAAGTCTTTGATTGGGAGCATGATCTCCTAAGGGTTTTTCAAATTCAAAATTCTTAAGATGTCTTATAAAAGATTTTATATGAGCAGCTCCTGTACCTACTTGAAGCTTCGTTGCAAAGTCTTTTGGTGCACCCATTTCAGTAGTAATTGCCTCAGAAATATCTGCCCACCTTTTTTTATAATTTTCATAAAGTTTTTCTAAAAGTTTTATTCTTTCATCTTTAGTTGAAAAAGCCCAAGAGTCATAAGCTTCTTTAGCTGAATTTACAGCAATATCGACATCCTCTTTATTACCAAGAGTTATGATCGCACATTTTTCTTCAGTTGAAGGATTAACAATTTCAATTTGTTGTTTGCTTTTTGGGGCCTGCCATTTTCCATTTATATAAAAATTTTTTTTGTCTTTCATAACTTTTTACTAACTTTTTATTATTTTTTTGCAAATAAATTAGTTAATTCATAAACAATCGTAGCAGCTGCAAGTGATGTGACCTCAGCATGATCATATGCTGGTGAAACTTCAACTACGTCTGCTGATATAAGATTTAAGCCCGAAAGGCCTCTTAAAACATTAACCATTTCCCTTGAGGTCATCCCAGCAATTTCTGGAGTTCCAGTTCCAGGTGCGAAAGCAGGATCTAATACGTCTATATCTATAGATAAGTATAAAGGATTGTTGCCTACTCTTTTTTTAATTCTCTCAGCAATTTTATCCGTACCTTCTGATTGAAATTCATCACAATGAATAATTTTAAATCCAAAACTCTCATCATTCTTAATGTCATCTCTGCTATATAGAGGACCTCTAATTCCAACATGCATTGATGCATCATCTAAAAATAAATTTTCTTCCCTCGCTCTTCTAAAAGGAGTTCCATGAGTGTATGGAGCTCCAAAATATGTATCCCAAGTATCAAGATGAGCATCAAAGTGCACTAATGCGACTGGTCCATTATTAATCTTATTCACTGCTTTTAAGAGAGGAAAGGCAATCGTGTGATCTCCACCTAAACAAATAATACCTCCAACCTTTTTTAATAACTCCTCAGCTCCTATTTCTATCTGCTTTATTGCTTCATTAATATTAAAAGGGTTGCAGGTAATATCTCCTGCATCAGCAACTTGTTGAATTTTAAACGGTTCAACATCATAACTTGGGTGATAATTGGTTCTTAAGTGTCTTGAGGCCTGTCTTATACTTTGAGGTCCAAATCTTGCTCCAGGTCTATAACTCGTGCCAGCATCGAATGGAACTCCAACGATTGCAACGTCACAACTCTCTACATCTCTTAGCTCTGGTAATCTAGCAAACGTCGAAGGCCCTGCAAACCTGGGAACTTTTGTTCCACTAACTGGTTGAATTGGATCTTTATTAGTTTTTTTTTTCACACTAAAAACTGTATCACATTCTTTTAATTTGGAATATCTTCTATATTGAGATTTATGATTTATTTTAGATATATAATATTATTCTTTATAGTTTTTAATTCAGCGCAAGCAGATACTATTTACAATCTCATCAAAATTCCTAATTTAGAGATATATGATATTAAAACTCCAAATAAACTCAGATACTTATACGCTAAACAACCTTTTACGATAGGAGTTGATAATAATATAAATTGTTATGACCCTGAAAAAAAATCTTTAGATAAAAAGTATAAAGTTATTCAGAAAAATTTGAACAAATACGATCAAGTATTTTTGAAAAAAATAAATTTAAAATATATTGTTTTATGTGAGGATTTATCAATCTCAAATATCAATACAGCAGGTATTCCAGATAATGTAATGAAAACATTAATTCTTGATATAGAATTTAATGAAAAATATTTCGAACGAGTAATTCATCATGAAGTTTTTCATATAATAAATGATAGTTATAAGGATATATTTAATGAAAGTGCCTGGTCGAGCTTCAACTTAACAGATTTTGAGTATGCTGAATGTTCCACATGCACCGATAAATTAGGTCTAGAAACCTATAGCAATACTAAGGGATTTTTCTCGGAATACTCTCAATCTACTGCATCTGAGGATATGGCAGAAGTTTTTTCTCATTTAATGATTGGAACAAACTTAAATAATAAAGACCCAATTTTAGAAAAAAAAATAAATTTTATAAAAAAAAATTTGTTAAGAATTGATCCAAATTTTATCTTATGATCAAAAAAATTAAGGCAACAAGATCAGAAAAAATAATTCTAATATTTTTACTATCCTTAGCAGTATTTTCTTTTGGTTCTTTTTTTTTAATAAAGAATAAGTGTTTATTTGTAAAAAATTACGACCCAACAAAAATTACTTTTGAAAATCCCTCAAATATTGTAATTTTGAATGTTCCTTGCGGGAATGTTATAATTGAACTCTATCCTCAAATTTCTCCTAATGCTGTTCAAAGATTTAAGAAATTAGTTGAATCTAAAGCCTATGATAATTCTGCCTTTCATAGAGTAATAAAAGATACACTTGTTCAGGCGGGTGATTTAGAATTTGGTAAAAAAGGAAGTTTGAATTATGCAAAGATTGGTACTGGTAAGTCTGGTTTAGGAACAATAAATTCAGAGATAGACACTCCATTTGATTTCAAAAAAGGAAGTGTAGGATTAGCAAGATCAAAAAGTTACAATACGGAAGATAGTCAGTTTTTTATAATTTTAAGAGATGAACCGTTATATGAGTCTGAATACACCCCTATAGGTAAAGTAATTTACGGTTTAGAGGCGCTAAAAAAAATTAAGTATCTTGATAAATCTCAGTATGTATTAAGACCTGATTTTATTAATTCTATAAGAATGCTAATTAACTAAAGGCTTACCAGTAGCTAAGGTGTGTTTTATTCTGTCTTGTGTTTTTTTTGTTTCAATTAATCTCATAAATGCATCTAGCTCTAACTTAAACAAATCATCTTCAGTTAATGTTTTTTCTATTGTTGTGTCCCCACCACTTAAAACCTTTGCCAATTCTTTTGCAACCTCTACACCATGTTCTAGAATCACTTTTTCATTGTAAAGTTTTTCTATAATCTTATTCATTTCACCTCTAACGCTTTCTCCAGGAAGCTTAAATATAAGCTCTTCAGGTGTTTTAAAAGCTTTATTTTCATTGAGAATTTTTTTTGAGACTTCTAATAAACTGTTTCTATTCATAATTTTTTTATCTTCAGGTCTTAGATATTTTAGCGGTTCTGCTTCCACAGGTGAGGTTGCCGTCTTACCATAGCCAATAATATCAAAAACTTTAAGTGGGGCAAAATTTGGATCTTTTTTTGCTTGTTCTGTATCTAACCATCTTCCTAACATCTCCTTACATCCTCCACCTGCAGGAATTAATCCAACAATGGTCTCAACAAGTCCCACAACAATATTTGTGTGGGACGCTACAAAATTACTTTGAACCATAACCTCAAAGCCACCACCAAGCGTTAAACCTGACGGAGCAGAAATCACAGGGTATTTTGAATATTTTAAATGCTTACATGTCTCTTGAAAATATTTAATAAATTTTTCTATTGATTTAAAATCATTTTTATCTGCAAATTGCATAGTGTAAGTTAAGTTTACGCCGGCAGAAAATTGCATGCTCTCATTTATGATTATTAATGGTTTGTCTGTAGCTTTTTTAAGAGCATCCATTGAGTCGTAATCTAAAGCATTAGCTTTAGTGGTAAACTCAACAATATTATAATCTTGAAATCTATATATCTTCGCAGAATCATTACCATCTAAACTGATTGCTGTTTTTTTAACTTTGCCTAGTGTTTCTATATTCGTATATTTCTGTCTTTCTCCATAGAAATCTTCATTTTTATTTTTATTTAATTCCTCTAAAAAATTATTCCCACTAAAATCATCAACTTTGTTAAAAAAGTTTTGAACACCAATTTCCTCAAGCATTTCAAATGGTCCTTTAGCCCAATTAAAACCTAACCGCATTGCCTCATCAATATCATTAAATTGATTAGTAATCCCTGGAACTAGTGATGATGCATATTTTATTATTTTTGAAATCACAGACCATGCATACTCACCGTATTTATCTTTTCTGTTAATTAATCCATTAAGATCTACCTTATCAGACTTAATATCAATTTTTTTGCTAGGCGAATAATCACCTGTTTCAAGATTAATTGCCTCCATAACTTTAGTAGTTCCAGATTTATTCATTCTATAAAAACCACCTTTACCTTTTCTTCCCGTATAACCCGTCTCAATTAACTTTTTTACCAACGGAATTTCTTTAGCAACCTCATGAAATTCATCTGTTTCTGGCAGCTCTTTAATAAAACTTTTTAACACATCAGCCATTAAATCAATCCCAATTAGGTCATAGAGACCAAAAACACCTGTTTTTGGAATTCCCATCGGCCTTCCAAAAATAGCATCCGCCTCCTCAACTGATAACTTCATTTTAAAAGCTTCTGTCATTGCAATTTGCATTGCATAAACTCCCACTCTATTTCCTAAAAATCCTGGTGTATCGTTACAAACAATTGCGCCTTTACCAAGCTCAGTTTCACAAAATTCTTTTAATTGATTTATTTTATTTAGATCGTTGTTCTCATTTTTAACAATTTCTAATAGCCCCATATATCTAACAGGATTAAAAAAATGAGTTATACAAAAATCTTTTTTTTCTGTATCTGTTAAGTTTTGAGATAAAACTTTTATAGGTATAGAAGAAGTATTAGATGAAACAATTGCGCCTGCTTTTCTTGATTTAAATATTTTTTCGTAAATTTGGTGTTTTATATCTATTCTTTCAACTACCGCCTCAACAATCCAATCAGCATTTTTTACAACATCAAAATCATCAGATATATTTCCGACTTTAATATTATTTATTTTAGATTTATCAATTAATAATGGAGGTCTAGATTTATGAATTCTTTCTCTAGCCTTTTCACTAATTTCAGTTTTTAAATCTAATAATGTAACTGGGATATTTGCATTGCAGAGATGGGCCGCTATACCGCTCCCCATCGTACCAGATCCAATCACTACGACATTTTTTATATTCATGTAATGAAATTTTTATCGATTTATACCTCTGAGTCTTTCAGATCTTCTTCTTAAAAGTTCAGCGGTAACTAATATTAATGTTGATAAAATAATTAAACAAGTTGCAACAGCAAGAATTGTTGGGCTTAGTTGTTCCCTCAAACCTGTCCACATTTGAATTGGTATGGTTGTGTTTTCTAATCCTGCTAAAAATAGAACTACTACGACTTCATCAAATGATGTAACAAAAGCAAATAGCCCTCCAGATATCACTCCAGGTAAAATAAGTGGTAAAGTGATTTTCATAAATGTATTTACAGGGTCGCTACCTAAACTGGCTGCGGCTCTTGTTACACTATGATCGAATCCTGATAGAGTTGCGGTTACTGTGATAACTACAAATGGTGTTCCTAAAATAATATGTGCAAGAACTATTCCTGTGTGAGTGGCTGCTAATCCAACTTTAGCCATAAAGAAAAATATCGCTACACCTGAAATGATTAAAGGAACTATCATAGGTGAAATTAATACTGCCATAATTAAACCCTTGTACGGCATATGCCTGCTACTCAAGCCCAAAGCCGCAACTGTTCCAAGTATTACCGAGCCTATTGTTGCAAAGATAGCAATGATAAAACTATTTTTTGCAGCTAATCCCCAAGGATTTTTAGTCCCATAAATCATATCTTGATACCATCTTAAAGAAAACGCATCAGGATCTAAACGTTTCATTCCATCAGAAAAAACTAAAAATTCCTCAGCATTAAAAGATAATGGAAAAATAACAAATAATGGCGCAACAAGAAAAAAGAATACTGCTGCACAGATTGTCAAATAAACGTAGTGCCAAATTCTATAATGTGGTTCTGTATATTTGGGTAAAGCCATTTAGTTTATCCTAATTTAATGTTATCTATTCCAACTAATTTATTGTACAGCCAATAAATGACTAATACTCCACTTAACAACATAAGTCCCATTGCTGAAGCAAAACTCCAGTCGAGAGTGCTTTTCATATGAAATGCTATCTGGTTACTTATTAACGTACCAGAAGCCCCGCCAACTAAAGCTGGGGTAATGTAATAACCTATTGCTAAAATAAAAACTAATAAGCATCCCGCTCCAATACCTGGGATAGTTAAAGGGAAATAGACCTTCCAAAAAGCCACAAAAGGTGTTCCACCTAATGACTTACCGGCTCTCATTAAACTTGGAGAGATTGTTTTCATCACACTGTAAAGTGGAAGAACCATAAAAGGCAATAAAATTTGAGTCATTGCAACATAACTACCTGTTTTATTAAACATCATTTCTAGCCTGTTATCATCGCTTACTAATCCAATCATGACGAAGAAATCATTTACTATTCCTTGCTGTTGTAGAAGTATCATCCAACTAGCAGTTCTAACTAATAATGAGGTCCAAAAAGGAAGTAAGACACAGATCATTAAAAGGTTACTGTACTTCATCGGTAATGTTGCCAGTAAGTGTGCAATTGGATATGCCATTAAAAAACAAAACACTGTAACAAAGAATGCAATCTCCAAAGTCCTCATCCATAAAATTCTATGAACTCTTCTATCTTCAGGAACATTAATTATTTCTCCTTTTTCATTTTCATACATATCAATCCCCTTTAAATATTTTTGATAAGTATATGCAGGAGCTCTTCTTTTAATTGCTCTCCAATATTCAACATCAGCCCATCTTCGATGAACAGACATAATTTGCTCTTTATAATTACCCTCTTCAAAAGATTTAGACTTTCTTCTTAATTTTTTGATAATACTTTTGAAACCATTTTTTGTATAATTTAGTTGTGTTGAAAGTTTTCCTTCTCGTTCCTCTTCAATCAATTTTTGGAAATCAAAATAGAAGGCTTCAAATACTTCTTCAGGGGAGCAACAAGTAAAAAAGCTTTAATCTTATTTTTCTTTTCTGCTTTTTTAAGGCTTACTTCTAATGGAATTCCGTCAGTTGTTAAAATTTGTTTTGTTTCTGAACTCATAAATAAAAAGGGCGGTTATCAAATAACCGCCCTCTCAATATATTATAAAATTTTAATCTTTAAAACTTAAAATTAAAATCCTGCTTTCATTGCTTCCCATTTTTCACCAAGTTCTGTTCCGTTATCAGCCCAGTAAAGTGGATCTACTAAGAAGTAATTTTTAGTGTTTGCTGGTGCAGTTGGCATATTAGGTACCATGTTTGTTTTACCGTCTTTGTACCATGGCTCACCTTTTTCCATTACAGCAATAGATGATTTTCTCCAAGGAGCATATGCAATATATTTTGCACTTCCTGCTAAACCTTCTGTACTTGTCATCTCAGCTAAAGCTTTTTTAGCATCAGCTTCATTTGGCGAACCTTTAACTAATACAAAATACTCATAGTCTAGACCTTGAGCATCCCATACTTGTACGATTGGAGCACCTTCTCCAACAGCAGCATTAAAGAATCTACCATTCCAGCCAGTTGCCATAACAACTTCACCACTCATTAATAGTTCTGGTGGTTGAGCACCTGCAGACCAAAATACACATCCACCTTGTGGGTCTGTGCAAAGTTTTTTGATCTTATCCATAGCTCTTTGAACACCTTTGTCAGTGTTTAAAGCTTTATAGATTTTTGCTCCACCTTTACCTGGTTTGATACCATCTGCAGCTAAAGCAATCTCTAAGTTTGTTAGAGCGCCTTTGTAGATAGCTCTTTTTCCAGGGAATTTTTTAGTGTTAAAGAAATCTTTGATAGTCTTTGGAGTACCTTTAACGTTATCTGAGTTATAAGCGTAGTTCCAAGAGTATAAAATATTTCCTACAGCACATTCACTTGGCATGCTAGTAAAGAAATCTTTACTTGCAGGAGTTCCATCTGGAGCTGCTGGGAAGTCTTTGTCAAAATCAAATTTAACAAATAAACCTTCATCACAGCCATTGATAGTATCCATAGCAAATACGTCCATTATATCCCACGTAATTTTGCCAGCTTCTTTCTGTGCTTTAATTTCTGATAATCCACCTGAGTAATCGACCCAATTGATCGGTATACCTAACTTTTTAGCAGTAGGATCACCATAACCTAACTTTTGACTTTCTGTATAAGCTCCACCCCAAGACGCAACTGTTACTGCGAATGCTGATGTAGTTATAGAAAATAAAAAAGATAGGGCTAGTAATAATTTACTAATTTTTTTCATTTTTCCTCCGTTTAAACGTTTTGTATAAATACTATTACAACAAGATCGATAATGAGAGTCAACAGCCCTTTTTTACTTGTTTAATTGAGATATTTCTGGTGTTTATTTTGGATCTAGTGCTCTTGCATCCTCACTGTTCCAGCCAATCTTAATTTCATTTCCTAATTTAATATCAAGATTAGACGAACTATTGGGGACTTTAAGAATAAATTCAGAATTACCTAATAAATTAATTCTAACTCTTGTGTGATCTCCATGGTAAATTACTTCTTCAATTTTTCCTTTATGAATATTATCCATTTTATCACTTGGATTAATTAAAGCTCTTTCAGGTCTTAATGAAACTGTCGTTCTCTCACCTTTTCCCTTAACCGAGATTGGGTTTGCTAATATATCTGCACTCGCTAACTTAACTTTACACTTTCCACCTGAAATATCAGAAACTTCTCCTGCAAAAGTATTATTCTCTCCAATAAATTCTGCTACAAAAGAATTAACAGGTTTTTCATATAACTCATCTGGGCTAGAAAGTTGTTGAACCTTTCCGTCATTAAAAACTGCAATTCGATTAGACATAGTTAATGCTTCACTTTGATCATGAGTTACATAAACAACAGTCACTCCAATACTTTCATGAATATGTTTGATTTCATATTGCATACTTTCTCTTAAATTTTTATCTAAAGCTCCAAGAGGCTCATCCATTAAAACTAGTTGTGGATCAAAAACTAAAGATCTTGCTACTGCTACTCTCTGTTGTTGTCCACCTGATAATTGACCTGGCATTCGTTGTGCAAATCCTTGTAAGGACACCATGGATAAAGCTTTATCAATTTTTTTATCCGCCTCATCTTTTGGAATTTTCCTAACTCTCAATGGGAAAGCCAAATTCTCATATACTGTCATATGAGGAAATAAAGCATAGTTTTGGAAAACCATTCCTATGCCTCTTTTATGTGGAGGAATACTGGAGATCGCATTTCCATCAAGGTATATTTCTCCATTAGTTGGTGTTTCAAATCCAGCTAGCATCATTAAACAAGTGGTTTTACCCGATCCAGAGGGACCTAACATGGTAATGAACTCACCTTCTGCAATGTCTAATTGGAGGTCTTTGACAACTAAAACTTTGCCATCATAACTTTTATCTACCTTATCAAACTTAACAAATTCTTTATTAACCGACATAAATTAAGTAACTATAAAACATTTGTAAGAAAAAATATCAACCTTAAATAATTAGCTTTTAACGTGAAGTTCTTTTGACATATTGCAAAATAATTCTGATCCTTTGTCAGTAACTCTAATAGCTTCTGAAGCTTCAACACCCCAATCTCCAAATTGCATAACAGCGATCATATGAAAACAAACATTTGGTTTTAGAACAGTCATATCACCTTTATAAATATTTAATGTATGCTCTCCCCAATCTGGTGGATAGCCAATACCAATTGAATAACCAGTTCTTGATTTCTTTTCTATTCCATACTTGTCCAAAACTTTCCAGAAAGCTTGCGCTACATCATCAGCAGTATTACCTGGTTTAGTGGCACTTATACCTGCATCAATTGCTTCAATAGTTTTTTTCATTGTATCGATTTTTAATTGATCAGGTTTTCCTAACAAAACTGTTCTAGCCATTGGAGCATGATATCTTTTAAAAACCCCTGATAATTCAATAATAGTTGCCTCACCCTCAACAAATTTGTCTTGTGATGCAGTCAAATGTGAAGCTGAAGTGCCTTTTCCGGTTGGTAATAAAGTAGCGATGCTTGAATACTCTCCACCAAATTCGGGCGATCCATAAAATAAAGATTTTTGAATTTCACCAACAGCATCACATTGTCTTACTCCAGGTTTAATTACGTCAAAAGCTGTTTTCATTCCAATTTCAGAAATTTT
>LULK01002072.1_pt2 | contig 10234 bp, 9 predicted proteins | sample 728181 | NCBI WGS metagenome assembly LULK01 (sample SAMN03860291, study PRJNA289734) | marine metagenome | biome: seawater column; feature: ocean; material: water; isolation source: Red Sea water column Station 169 - depth 10m | place: Saudi Arabia: Red Sea | collected 2011-10-15 | depth 10 m | reverse complement strand
GGGTTTTATTGAAGCAATTTCGACAAAAGTTTCTAAGGAAGAAACAGCAATTATTGCTGAAATTAAAAAGGCATCGCCCAGCAAAGGCCTTATAAGACAAGACTTTGAGCCGAAAAAGATTGCAGAAGATTATGAAATAAATGGCGCTACTTCTTTAAGTATCCTCACAGACGAACCATTTTTTCAAGGAAAATTGGAGTACCTAGACGTAGTAAGGAATACCTGCGCATTACCAATTTTAAGAAAAGATTTCATGATTGATCCTTATCAAATATACGAAACAAAGGCTTCAGGAGGAGACTGTATACTTTTGATAGTTGCTGCTCTTGATTTGGCACAATTGAACGACTTTTCTCAATTAGCAGAAGAGTTAAATCTGGATGTTTTGATTGAAGTTCACTCGGAAGATGAATTGAATATAGCTTTGTCCGTCGATCCAAGATTAGTAGGCATTAATAATAGAGATCTCACATCATTTGAAGTCGATAAAAATTTAGCAAAAGAATTAGCTAAGCAAATATCCAATGATGTGATTGTAGTATCTGAAAGCGGCATTAGTTCAAAAGAAGATATTTTATCTTCTAAGGAGCAAGGCATTCATGCTTTCCTCATTGGCGAAAGTTTTATGCGAAAGCCAAGTCCAGGCGAAGCACTTCGGGAAATACTTGCCTAAAATTTACTGATTCCTTTTTCCAATATCTTTTCTATAAAAAGCGCCACTCCAACTAATTTTAGAAGTTGCTTCGTAAGCTTTTTCAAAAGCAGTATCTAAATCATTTCCTAATCCTGTAACACAAAGAACCCGACCGCCATTTGAAAGAATCTCTTCTCCTTCTTTCTTAGTTCCACAATGAAATACTTTTGTAGTTTCATTCTCTTCTTTTATACCCAAGATTGGAAAACCTGTTTCATATTTTTCAGGATAACCTTTTGAAGCCATCACAACACCTAAAGCAAATCTTTCATCCCATTCGATTTGCTCTTCCTCTAATTCTTGTTTTGCAGCCTTTAAACATAATTCAAGAAAATCGCTTTTCATTCTCATTAATATTGGTTGAGTTTCTGGATCCCCAAACCTACAGTTGTATTCCAAGACCTTAATTTCTTCATCATCGATCATCAAACCAGCATATAAAAAACCCTTATATTCTATGTCTCTTCGTTTTAATTCGACCAAAGTAGGAAGAATTATTTCTTGCATAATTTTTTCGTTCAGCTCTTCAGTAATCAAGGGGGTAGGGGAATATGCTCCCATTCCGCCTGTATTAGGCCCTTTGTCACCATCATCTCTTTGTTTGTGGTCTTGAGAACTTGCCAAAGGAATTACATTTTTACCGTCACACAAAACTATAAAACTAGCTTCTTCGCCTTTTAAAAACTCTTCAATGACAAGATTATCTCCTGCAGATCCAAGCTTTTGTTCTATCATTAAAGAATTTAGAGCTTCTAGGGCTTCATCTCTAGAAAAAGCTATGATTACTCCTTTTCCACCTGCAAGACCGTCTGCTTTAAGGACAATTGGGATATCGCATGTTTCTAAATACTCTTTTGCAATCATAGGATCTGAAAATACTTCATAAGCTGCAGTAGGAATATTTCCTTTTTTCAAAACATCTTTCATGAAAATCTTTGAGCCTTCCATTTGTGCAGCAAGTTTATTTGGGCCTAAACAAAGCAAATTATTTTTTTCAAATAAATCAATCAGACCCAGGACTAAGGGAGCCTCAGGACCGACAATAGTAAGATCAATCTCTTTATTTTTTGCAAAATCCAATAATCCATCTAAATCTTCAGCACTTATGTCAACGTTTTCTGTTTTTGGCTCATCAGCAGTACCGGCGTTTCCAGGAGCAACAAAAACCTTTTCACACAAATTGCTTTGGGAAAATTTCCAAACAAGCGCGTGTTCTCTTCCTCCAGAACCTATTACCAAAACTTTCATATCAATGTCTGAAGTGCCGCATGCTTGTGAAAAACATGATCATGTTAGCTTCATTAGCTGCCGCAATAACTTCTTTATCTCTTATTGATCCTCCAGGTTGAATAACATTTTGGATTCCATTCTTTGCAGCTTCGTCAATACTGTCTCTAAATGGAAAAAATGCATCCGAAGCCATAGTAGCTCCTTTGAGATTAAAACCCGCTTTTTTGGCTTTACTGACTGCAATTTCTGCACTATCGATTCTACTCATTTGACCTGCTCCTATGCCAAGAGTCATATTATTCTTTGCATAAACAATTGCATTGGATTTGACATACTTCCCAACACGCCAAGCAAATAAAGCATCATTGATTTGTTTGGAAGTTGGTTTTTTCTTAGTTACTACTTTGAGATCTTTTTTTGATATCACACCATCATCGACATTTTGAACCAGAATACCTTGGTTCATTGTTAAGGTTTTGAATCCGGTTGGTTTTTGAAATAAATCTTTAACCAATAAAAGACGTACATTTTTTTTTGCAGCTATTATTTTTTTTGCAGCAAGATTAATGGCTGGTACAGCTATGACTTCAACAAATTGATTTTCGATAATTTTTTTTGCAGTAAATTTATCAAGCGCCTTATTAAAAGCAATAATGCCTCCAAATGCAGAAGTTTCATCACAAGAAAAAGCTTTTTCATAAGCTTCTAGCAATGTCTTACCGGAAGCTACGCCACAAGGATTTGCATGTTTGACAATGACACAAGAAGGTTTTTCAAAGTTTGAAACGCATTCAATGGCTGCATCGGTATCTGCAATATTATTGTAAGAAAGTTCTTTTCCTTGAATTTGCTCTGCCGAAGTGATGCCTGCTCCTTGAGACCCAGAATTTATATAAAAATTTGCTTTCTGATGAGGGTTTTCTCCATATCTTAATACCTGTTTTAGTTTATGACTGCTGAAAAAGTTTTCTGGAGCTTCATCATCATAAGTTGATAAAAAGTTTACAATAGCAATGTCATAATTTGTTACATGTTCAAAAGCTTTCAAAGATAATTTTCTTCGAGTTTCATATGAACACTTGCCACTTTCTTTCTGTAAGTCTGCGATAAATGAATCATAAAGATTCGGAGACGAAACTACAGCAACATGGAAAAAGTTTTTAGCCGCTGATCTCAACATTGTTGGACCTCCAATATCAATATTTTCTATTGCTTCGTCTAATTCAATGTTAGGTTTTCTTATTGTTTCTTCAAACGGATAGAGATTCACCACAACTAAATCAATTTCTTTGATACCGTGTTTTTTTATTTCGTCTCTATCTTTTTTTCGGCGAGAAAGAATTCCTCCATGAATTTGTGGAACCAAAGTTTTTACTCGACCCTCCATCATTTCTGGCGAACCTGAAAATTTTTCAACAGAAATTACAGGTATTTTATTTTTTTTTAATAATTTTTCAGTGCCTCCAGTCGATATAATTTCTATATTTAATTTATGAAGTTTTTTGGCAAAATTAACAATACCCTTCTTATTAGAGACACTTATTAAAGCTCTTTTAATTTTGACAGGTTTATTTTTGGACATTAATTACTTAATTTTATGCTGTTTAAGTTTTTTTCTTAAAGTGCCTCTATTAATTCCAAGAACTTTGCAGGCTTCGGATTTATTTCCTTTACAAAAACTCATAACCTCTTCAAGCATTGGTCCTTCAACTTCATTCATAACCATTTGATAGACCTCAGAGGCTTTATTTCCATCTAGTTCTTTAAAATATCTTCTAAGAGATATCCCAACTTGATATCTCAAAGTTCTTCTCTCTTGATTGCTTACCATCTATTTAATTTAATTCAGTTTGAAGTTCAGAACCTAAATTTATTATTCTAATTTTCCCTTTATTATCCTTTGATAGATTTGTTATTGAACAATTGTCAGGGTAAAAACTTACTACCAAACCATTTTTCTTTAAGTGACTAACTATAATATTAATTACCATAAAATGTGAAAAAATGATTGTCGGTTTATTTAAATTTTCAATTTCATTAATAATTGCATCTCTCCATTTTTTTTGAGGCGCCTCTAAATCAGATGATTTCATCAAAAATATTTTTTGTAACCATTCTTTCCTTTCAGATAGATTGATTCCAGGCGAAGGTATTTCTGCAAAAAGGGGATTTATAGAAACAGGCAAATTTATTTTATCGGAGAGAGGTTTAGAAGTTTCCTTTGCTCTGGCTAATGGACTTGAAATTAAACTGAAAGAGCTTATTTTTTCTAATTTTAATAATTCATTTGAGCATTCTTCTGCTTGAGCTTTTCCTAAATCGCTTAACCCTGGATCTGAAGATTTTTCCCAAGTTGAAGCAGCTTCACCATGTCTTATTAAAATTATTTTCATTTAGAATATCAATTTTTTTTTAAAATAATGTACGATTTATGCAATGAGAATACCACGAATTTTTTATCCTTTTGAAACAGAAGAAAAAAACTCAATTAATTTAAATATTGCCGATTCTATAAGCAGCATAAAAACAAAAAAAACTAAATTTTCAAAGTTACCTAGTGAAAAAAAAATTATGAGATGGAAATCAATAGCTTTTAATTCATGTGAACAATCTGGTTTGAACTGGGTTCCAAAAATTTACTCTAGTTCTTTAGAGGATTGGATAGCTTTCTCGAATTCAAAATGTAAAATTTTTTTAGATCCTAATGCTAGGAATAATATCCAGGAACTAGAGCTATTTTCATCAATAGATCTTTTAATTGGTCCCGAGGGGGGATTTTCAGAAGAAGAAAAAAATTTTTTTAAAAAAAATAATTTCAAAAGTATTTCATGTGGTAATTTAACTTTTAGAACGGAAACTATGCCTATTGTAGCTCTGTCTATGATCAAGGCTCTTTATGGAGTTAGAAAATGAAAATAGCTGTTGTTATGGACCCTATTTCAGATATTGACTTCAAAAAAGACTCGACTCTTCTTTTGATTTATGAAGCTCAAAAAAGAAATCATGATGTTTTCTACATAGAATCAAAAAACCTATTTTTTGATGGTAAAGATGCTTGTGCGTTAAGCTCTAAAATTACAGTGAAAATGGACCCTAAAAGTTGGTTCTCTCTAGATGTTGCAAACAAAATATTTTTGAAAGATATAGATGTTATTTTTATGAGACAAGATCCTCCATTTAATATGGACTATATAAACAATACATATGTTCTAGATTCGGCAGAAAAGAATGGAGTGAAGGTTTATAACAAGCCTTCATCCTTAAGAAATTTCAATGAAAAAATTTCTATTTTAGAATATCCAGAATTTTGCACGGAAACCATTATTTCTTCAGATAAAAAGTTGATTTTCAATTTCATCGATAAATATAAAGATGTTGTTTCAAAGCCTTTAAATTTAATGGGCGGTCAAGGAATAGAAAAACTTAATTTTAGTATGAATGACCTTAGCGACAAATTAAAAAAAAGCACGAAAAACTTTAAAGAGAAAATAATGGTTCAAAAATTTATAGAAAGAGTGTACGAAGGCGACAAAAGAATTTTGGTTATTAATGGAAGGCCATCAGAATATGCAGTTGTCAGAACTCCTGCAATGGGGGAATTCAAAGGGAATTTAGCAGCAGGCGGGATAGCGTCTATAGAAAAATTAAATAAAATTGAACTGGCTATCGCATCTAAGATAGCACCTAAACTTAAGGAAAGAGGAATTCTTATAGCTGGCTTAGATATAGTTGGTGATTTTTTAACAGAAATAAATATAACTTGTCCAACTTGCTTCAGAGAGCTCTTAGATAAAAAGGGTATTAATTTAATGGAAGAAGTCTTCAATTTTGTTGAATCGTAAAAGCTAATGTCTATTAGATTTAATTTTTTTCTTACAGTTTCTTTTAGTCTACATATTTTATTGATTTTTTTTCTTTCATTTACAGAAACTGAAAACACTTTTTCTAAGAACTTTGTAACTAGCGTTAATTTAGAATTTTCTAATTATCAAAGATTTGATATGCCTTCTAATTTATATCAATTTAAAATAACAGATGAGAATCTCGGCCCAAAAAAAGAAATTTTTTCAAAAAAATTACAAACAAAAGAAAAGAAAAATCTCGCTGCGAACAAATACGTAAGCGCTTGGCAGAGAAAGATAGAAACTATTGGCAACTTGAACTACCCTGACTTTATTGATTCAACTGTTCCATTAAAATTAACTTTATCAGTGACTTTAGGCAAAAATGGAGATCTTTTAGATTATGCGCTTATTAAAGCCTCAGGAAATGAGAAGTTAGATCAAGTAGCAATGGAAATTATTGAAATGGCCTCACCTTTTAATGAATTTCCCGAGGAAATGGCTGATTATGTTGAAATAACGATCGTTAGAGACTGGAAGTTTGGAAATCAAGAAATTTTAAAGTGAATATTTTAGGAATTGATTATGGGTTAAAAAGAGTTGGATTCGCTGTGGGAGAACAAATAACAAATTCTTGTTCTACCTACTTTTCAAAGAAATTTAAAAATAGAAAAGAATTAGTTGAAAAGATAAAAAATTTGATTACCGAATGGGATATTAACACTATTGTCATAGGTCTGCCTCTTAACATGGACAATAGTGAAAGTGAAATGTCTTTAGAAATAAGAAATTTTTCTAAAAAACTTGAAAAGGATATAAATATCAAGATAAATTTTGTTGATGAAAAACTAACTACTTACGAAGCTAAGCAGATCATGAAGGATTTAAACAAAAACAAACAATATATCGAGAAAAATAACCACGGGTTAGCTGCTAAATTGATTTTAGATTCTTTTATGAGGGAAAAAAAATAATAATGCCAGCTTTTATACCAGATGAATTCATTCAAAGATTGCTTGATGAAACAGACATTGTTTCGCTGGTTGATTCTCATATACCTTTGAATAAAAAAGGGAAGGATCATTGGGCTTTGTGTCCTTTTTGTGATGATGGAAATAAGCCTTCTTTTAGTGTAAGTCAACAAAAACAATTTTATTACTGTTTTAGATGCAGAGCTTCGGGAAATGCAATTGGATTTTTAATGAACTATCAGTCACATGACTTTCAAGGAGCTATAGAAATCTTAGCTAATAATGCGGGTTTAGAAATTCCTAAAACAGGAAACGACAAAAATTACGAAAAAAATAAAAAAATTTTTGAGTTGAATGCTTTAGCTACCGATTTTTATGTAAACAATTTGTATAAAGATGGCAGCCAATCTGAGGTTAAAAATTATCTTTTAAACAGAGGAATAAATGAAGAAACAATTAAAACTTTTCAAATAGGTTTTGCTCCAAAAGGATGGGATAATTTGTCGACTTTTTTTAAAAAAAATCTTGATCCAGAATTACAAAAGGTTGATGCAGGTCTCTTTAAAATCAGTGAAAAAAATAACAAGATTTACGATGTTTTCAGAAATAGAATTATTTTTCCTATCAAATCTCATAGAGATCAAATTATTGGATTTGGTGGAAGAGTAATTGATCCAACCGATAATCCTAAATATTTAAATTCTTCGGATTCGGATATTTTCAAAAAAGGCAGAGAACTTTATGGCTTGAGTGAAATTCTCAAAAATAAAAAAAGAATCAATCGGATAGTTGTTGTTGAAGGATACACAGACGTTTTATCTCTTTTTTCAAATGATATGAATTATGCTGTTGCTACTTTGGGAATAGCAACTAGCAAGGTTCATATTGATAAATTATTTACTCATGTAGATGAAGTCATATTTTGTTTTGATGGAGACGATGCTGGAGTAAAAGCTGCTGAATCTGCTTTGAATATTAGTCTTTCAGGATTGAGAGACGGCAAAAAAATAAAATTTATGTTTTTACCCGAAGGCGAAGATCCGTCAAGCTTACTTGAGAAAGAAGGTAAAGAAGAGTTTGAAAAAAGAATGGAAAATTCAAAAGTTCTATCTGAGTATCTGTTTGAAAATATTTTAAAAAAATATGATGATTCTATTGAATCTAAAGCATCGGCAATGAAAGAATTTTTAGACATAACGCAGTTAATGCCTTCAAGTAATTTTAAGAAAATAATGTTTCAGGAGTTTTCCAAGAAATTAGGAGTTGAATTAGAAGAAATCAAACAACCAGAAAGACAAAAAGAGCCTGACGCTAGGATGAAAAAAAATCAAGTAAAAGAAGAAAAATTAGAACTAGACAAAGTTTCAAAAAGTATCATCAAAGTTTTAATTGATAGCCCGAATCTTTCAAGCTTGCCCGCATTGGATATTTTTCTAGAACAAGATTCTTTTATGTCAAAGTTTTTAAACTTCTTGAGAAGTAAAGAAAATTTAACTTTTCCAATGATTCTTCAGGCTTTTGAAGGAAAAAAACAATTTTTAATTGATTTGGCAGAAGATGAAAACTTGATAGCGCCAAATGAATCAAAAGAATATTTAATTCAAGCAGTTAATTTTTTGATGAAAAATGACAAAGAAAATTTACTTAGTCAACTTAAAGAGAAATATGAAAACGATTCTTTATCCGATCATGAAAAGATTGAGCTAAAAAAACTGCTAATGAATAAATTTGATGATCTAGACGCGCGAGAACTTGTGCTTCTTAAAAACATCTAATCTATTGAAAAATGATTTTTAGACCGCAATTAAAATTATGATTAAAGTACACAAAGTTATATAATTCCCAACCTTTTTTCAGAGAACTAATATTATGTATGACGAAGATATTGAAAATAATGGCCTGAGAGAGCTTATTGAAAAGGGCCGCGAACAAGGCTTTATTACCTATGCTGATATAAATGATTTTTTGCCCGATGATGTTTCTGATCCTGATCAGCTTGATGAAGTAATTCAGATGGTGAATGACTTGGGTCTCCAAGTTTTAGAAAATGCACCTGAAGACGGCTCAGATTTCTTAGCCAACGCAGCGCAAAACGCTCAACCCGCTATTACGGAAAATGAAATGGGCACTATTGAATCTGAAGTTGGCAGAACAACAGACCCGGTTAGGTTATACATGAGGGAAATGGGCTCGGTAGATTTACTTACTCGAGAAGGCGAGATCACTATAGCAAAAAGTATAGAAGAGGGTGCGAGAGACTTGTTGCATGCTTGCGCGCATTATCCTGGAATTATCGAGGAAATATTACTGGAAGAAGAAGAAGTTCTCCCTGGCCCGCAAGCAGGAGAAGAGGCTGATGGAGAAGATGACGAAAATACGGGTATAGACTTAGAAGAGCTAAATAAAAGATTTTCCACGGTCAAACGTTTGTATAACAAATCTGAAAAAGTAATTGCTTCGAAGGGAAGAACAAGTCCAGAAGCTCTTAAAGAACTAGATAAATTGGGCGAAGCTTTTAAATTTCTGAAATTATCTCCAAAAAAGTTTGAAGTTATTTCTCTGAGACCAAGAATTATGGCTAGGCAGGTCAGGGAAGCTGAAAGAGAAATTTATAATTTATGCGTCCAAAAAAGTAAAATGCCAAGAAAAGAATTTCTTGATGCATTCAAAGACAATCCTACAAATTTAAAGTTTTTAGATCCATTTATTAAAAGCAAAAAAAATTATGTTGGCGAACTAGTTGATTATAAAGACGAAATAAAGTCCATTCAGCAAAGGATTAAAGGAATAGAGAATGAAATAGGTATGTCAGTAAATGAGCTCAAAGAATTGGCAGCAAAAATGACGAAAGGAGAAACAAAAATTAGAAGAGCTAAAAAGGACATGATCGAAGCTAACTTGAGATTGGTAATTTCAATTGCTAAAAAATATACCAACAGGGGATTGCAATTCCTTGATCTAATTCAAGAAGGAAATATAGGTTTAATGAAAGCTGTAGACAAATTTGAGTACAGAAGGGGTTATAAATTTTCTACTTATGCTACATGGTGGATCAGACAAGCGATCACAAGATCAATTGCTGATCAAGCTAGGACTATAAGAATTCCTGTTCATATGATTGAAACAATAAATAAGTTAAATAGGATTTCTAGACAGATGCTTCAAGAAAACGGAAGAGAGCCCACTCCAGAAGAATTAAGCGTCAAAATGGAAATGCCAGAAGATAAAATAAGAAAAGTTTTGAAAATTGCTAAAGAACCAATTTCAACGGAAACTCCTATTGGAGACGAAGATGATACAACTTTAGGAGATTTTATTGAGGACCCTTTATTAGATTCCCCAATAGACTCTGCCACTGAGTCAAATTTAATAGAAGCTACCGGCGGGGTATTGGGCAGTCTGACAGCTAGAGAAGCTAAAGTATTGAGAATGAGGTTTGGAATCGGCATGAACACCGACCATACGCTTGAAGAAGTCGGCAAGCAATTTGATGTTAC
>LULK01000704.1_pt1 | contig 10235 bp, 11 predicted proteins | sample 728181 | NCBI WGS metagenome assembly LULK01 (sample SAMN03860291, study PRJNA289734) | marine metagenome | biome: seawater column; feature: ocean; material: water; isolation source: Red Sea water column Station 169 - depth 10m | place: Saudi Arabia: Red Sea | collected 2011-10-15 | depth 10 m | reverse complement strand
CAAAATATCAGTAGTTTTTTCTTTTTTTACAAAATCCTTAACTTGATCCACATTGGACGTATCTAAAATACTTGTAGATGTAGAAGTTACATTTAAATCATCTATTTGATTTAAACTATCTGCTATTCCTTTTCCTATCCCCCTACTTCCGGCTAATACTAATGCTTTCTTCATATTATAAATCTAAAAATAATTTTTTACCATTACCATTTATGTAATATAATGACTCTTTTCCGGGGAAACAAAAAGCTTTTACTAATTTAGTAATATTTTTTCTTTCCTCTAAATCTTTTTGGGTATAAATTTTATACTTTTTAGTTTGTGTTGTAGTTGTATAATTTAATTTTAAAAGATCCACATACCAATCCTTAAACATTTTAAAAGTAATATCCATACCTTTTTTGTAAAGTGAATATGCAGTATCTTTTTCTGTGATAGGGAAATCTCTTATTTCAATTATATCCCCAGTATCTATACCTTTATCAATTAAATGTAAAGTAGTTCCAGTTTTATCCTCGCCATTTAGTAATACCCAACTAAAAATTCCTACACCTCTATATTTGGGTAAAATGCCGGGGTGAAAATTATAACAAAGTCTTTGTGAAATAAAATCATGAGATAAAATTTTATCATATAGAACCGAAATAAAAATATCGGATTCATTAGGGTCATTTACTAATGTAAACTGGTCTGGAGTATTATTAATAGCCCATTCTATACATTTTTTTCCTATTTCTTTTGAACTACCTATAAATATTTTTTTCATTTACCTATCTATTTTATTTTCAAATTTACCTTTTACACCATCGCCTATAGCTATGGTCAATTCCTTTAAATTTTTTGATAATACAGGTACATTATAGATTAGTATAGCATGTTTATCATCTGGATATTTTTTACTATTAGTTTCTTTTACATAAAATAATATATCACTAGGTTTATAACACAGAGCCATATAAAGTGTGTTATAATTTTTACAGTGACTACCATAAGAAACATTAATATTAAAATTTTCTTTTAAACTAGCTATAGCTGAAAGATTGCAATCATTTATATCATAGGATAATTGAGTGTGGTTTAAAGTAATATTTTGGTTATCAGGGTATCTAGATAAAAATTTTTTAATATCAGAATGTGAGCTTAACCCTGTTGAAGCTATAATTTTTTTATTAGTAGATATTAATTTATCAGTTAAAACAGTATTAGTTATGTCATTTCTAATAATTTTATAAAAGTCAACACCTATAGATTCAAAATAATCTATTTTACTAACATCAGCTAAGGCTATCCCCAATTTCTTACCATGAGACTGAGCTAAATGTTTTAAATTGATATAATCCACATCATCCAATAATAAATGAGGTTTTTCCTTATAATATTCCTTTTCCCTAACTTGAAGAGTTATTGCATCAATAGATGAATGGGACAATAAATTAACATATCTTCTAGCTTGTTTTATATCACCTAAATGATTTAATCCGATTTCGGCTATAATCATAATAATTTTTTTATTATTTCTAAATCATCATTCGAATCAACCTGAAAGCTTGTGTAATATGGCATTTCTACTATGCCTATGTTTTTACTATACCTAAGATTTGACTCTAAAATATTATCCTTAGTAGTTATGTAAAAGGCTCCATTTTCAACAAATAACTCCTCCATATCCTGTCTCCTGGGTCTATTACTAATATCCCAATCTACAGGAACAGATACAGATGTCCCCAATATATTTTCTCTCCTCCATCTAGGTAGCCAGTGTTCCCCATAGGCGCTAAATACAGAATCATATTTATCCATCATTTCCAAACCTAAATTAATGTACTTAAAATTCAATAAAGGAGAGGTAGGTTGGATAAAGACTAAAACATCAAAATCGTAATTTTGGGCAAAGTGAACTAAAGAAGCATCTGGCATAATAATATCATTAGATAATTCACTAGGTCGTTCTATAATTTGAGCACCAAATTTTTTACTTATTTTAGCTATTTCCTTATCTTCCGTACTAACCCAAGTTTCATTAACATTAGATTTTAAAGATTCCTGTATAGTGTAAGATATAAGGGGCTTCCCCTTTATATTCAGGATATTTTTCTTAGGTATACCCTTACTTCCACCCCTAGCTGTAATTAGTGATACTACTTTTTTATTCAAAATCTTCTATTTTTTTAGGCCCATCATTAATATGCATATTAAATAATTTTAATTGGATAGTATTATCATAAAAATTAGAATTATCTATAACATATTTAAACTGTTTCCTTAAATGTAAATTTCTTTTACCCCATTTCCAACCCCAACGGTCTTGGAATACTTCATGGACATTAGCACTTCTGGAATAATTACTATCACTAATTAATTTAATTTTTCCTTTTAAGGTACCACTATCATGGTAAACAGAAAGTTTGGGGAAACAAATATTAAATATATTATTTAACATAAACTGATGTGCTATATCATCAGTATTAAGTAATCTACCTTCATATTCTACATCACAAGATATTTTATCCCTAAATAAACTTCTATTTACACAAACTGATTGCCAATTAGGGACCTCCAACACAAAATAATCCGTGGTATAAAATTCCTTAGGCAAATTCTGATACCACCCCGAGTGGGGGGATTTTAAAATCCCATCAACTAAACAGCCTCTACCAGGTACTGGATTCCCCCTAGCATATATTTTTTTACCATTATTGAAATGTTGGTAATTACTAAAACCAAATAAACCTACTTTTTCATTAACCCAACTATTTTTATTAATAGTAAGATCTAATTCTTCCCAAAAATTTTCTTGAAAGGGAAAACAATCGTTTTCAAAAAATAAAATCCAATTGGATTTATTATTATTTCTAATAAGATACTCATCCGCACTTTTAAAAGCAGAAAATATAGGGGCTTGAGCATTACTGTTTACGTCAGGATTAATCCATGAGATATTGTTATATTTAGCACAAAGTTTATTTAATAGTAATTTTTGATCAGGAAGGGAATTATCATCAAAAATTAAAATTTCAACCTTACTAAAATCAGATAAAGAATATTTAAAGAGAAATTCCTCAAACATCTCATACTGATTTTTAACACAAAATAAAACTACATAGTTCATTCTCCCCTTAAAGTTTTTCTTTTTAATAATTCGCTATTGAATAAAGTTCTCTCTAAGTTTTTCTTCCCTAGTGCTAATTCTATATCCCTAATTCCCTTAACTAATTTAAATAACCCAGACGGTTCTACTGAGGCTACCTGATCAGATCCCCACATTGTCCTGTCTAGGGTAACATGTCTTTCTACCCATGACACTCCTAAAGGAATAGTAGCAAAAGTAGTTACTAAACCATATTCATGGCCACTATATCCTACTTCCTTATTATATTTTTCTTTTAAAAAAGTTATATAATTTAAATTAAGCTCATTAATAGGTGAAGGATAAGTAGAATTAGTGTGCATTATTACATCAGGGTTACAATTACTTACTGAATTTTCTATTTCTTTTTCAGTAGACATACCTGTAGAAATTATGAGATAATCAAACTTAGATCTAGCATATTTACATAGTTCCATATCTGTAATTAATGCAGAAGGGATTTTGGCTATAGTAGTATAATTAGACATAAAATCCACAGAATCCTTATCCCATACTGATGCAAACCATCCTATATTTTTTTCCTTACAATATCTATCTATTTCATCAAATTCTTTTTCCCCAAACTCTATTTTATGTTTGTATTCTAGATAAGTCATATCACCCCAGGGAGTAGATTTAGGTTTAGATTTTTGTTCTTCTGGGACACATAAGTCAGGATTTCGTTTTTGAAATTTAACAAAATCACAACCTGCTAAAACAGCAGAGTCAATAATTTTTTTGCAAATATTTAAATCACCATTATGATTAATACCTATTTCAGCTATAATTTTAACATTCATATCTCTTCTATCCTTTTAGTTTTATCACAAATTAATAAATCATAAGCTGGTTTTTCTCCCACACTAAGTTGATGATATTTACAGCCCCATTTATTTAATTGGGATTTAGTTACTTGATACCAATCTATTTTACTCACATAACCCCTTGCAGTCCAATAAGTAATATTATGTCCTTCATCAAATAATTTATTTATTTTATTTATATTTTCATAGATAGGTAAAGCTAAATCATACCTACGTTCATCTGAGTAATAGCAAATGGTTTCATCTATATCAACAAATATTTCCATCTTTCTGTAGATCTTTAATAGATATAAATTTAACTCCCTTATCAATAAGATCTTGATTATTATTCTTTATATAATCAATGAAATTCCAAGCCATTACTACTATAATATCAGGTAACTTTTCATTAAGTTTTTCTCTAGAATAAATAGGGATTCTAACTCCTGGTAGAATTTTATTATGTTTTAAGGGATTATCATCAATAATGTAATCAATTTCTTTATTAGTAACACCATAAAAATTAAGGGCAGTAGTAGCTTTAGCGGGTGAGCCATAACCTACTAATGTAAGCCCTTGGTTTTTTAAACTTTTTAAATTTTTATTTACATTAGATTTAGCTTTATTTACTCTATCTGCAAAATCTAAATAGGTACAATAATTAGTTAAACCAAATTCTTCCTCTTGTTGCAAAAACATATTTACGGACTCCCCACTATTACCTGTAGAAGAATTTTTTACATATGCCCTAATAGAACCTCCATGAGTATCTATATGTTCAACATCTACTATAGTAAGTCCTAATCTAGAAAAGAACTTAGTTAAAGAAGTTACACTCCAATAGTTTACATGTTCATGGTAGATATTATCAAATGTTAGATCTTTAATAGTATCTAATAAATACTGAACCTCAATAATAAAGCAGCCATTATCCTTGAGTAAATTAAAAGCACAGTTAGTAATTTCCTCTAAGTTATCAGCATGTGCAAATACATTAGATGCAGTAATAATATCAGCTTTTTGATATTTATTTTGTATATCTTCTTTACAAGTATTATTAAAATAACTATTAATGGTTTCTATACCATTTTTATTAGCTAATTCAGCTATATTTTTAGCTGGTTCTATACCTAATACTTTTACACCTTTATCCTGTAATGGTTTTAAGGCTATACCATCATTAGAACCTATATCAATAACTAATGAATTTTTATTTAAATTAAATTTATTAATATACTTTATAGCTGCATCCTTAAAATGTTGTCTGAAACTTTTAGTAGTAGAAGAAACGTATAGATAATGATCAAACATTTTTTCAGCAGGGACCACATAGGATAATTGGCAATTATGGCTATCAGGGCAATAATTCATTTCTAATGGAAATAATTCATCTTTATCCTCTTTAGAATTTAATAAATTATTAGCTAGAGGGGACATACCCAAAGATAAAACGGGTCTTAAGTTTTTACTATTACTAGCCCTACATTTATCTGAGTAATTATTTAATATTTCCTGTCTAAATTTTTCATCTACTAGAGTATAAGGTATAGTATGAGTTATACCATAGTTTTCATGTTCACGTTCACCCCTAACTAAGTTAAGAAAAATAGAATCTTCTAAAAACACCATAGTGTGGGCAACATTAGGTTTTATAATTGCTATGTCTCCAGGTTGAATTATTTGGGTATGAATTTGGGCCTTTGGATCGGCTAAGTCTTTTATAACACTAACATATTTGCCCTTAATTAATAAACATTTTTGTTCTTGAATGGGGTGATAATGGTTAGCCCTAACTGTACCCTTTTTTGATTCTATATAACCTATTAAATTTATAGGTTCAGTTAGTTCATAATTACTTATTTTACCTCTTTCATCTATATATTCCTTACCTCCTTGAATAGTATATTCTAACTCAGGTCTAATATTTTGTTTAGACCAGTTACCTATCATTTCCTTAAGGCATGATTCCAAATCGTATCTAAATGCAAAACCAGTAGATAATAATTTTTTATTAGATATAGTATACCCCAAATTAGGAATCGCATCATCTGTTTCAATTAGTTCCAACTCGGGTTTAATTTTTTTACATAACTCAGCTACTTCCTTAACTGTCATGTTTTCTTTAGATAAGTGAAATGTTTCTCTAGTAATATCCTTATTTTCGGCCATAAATTTAAAACATCTAGCTACATCCATTAAGGGTACAAGACTTTTAAGTTGTACACCTCCTGAAAACAATTTAATAGTACCGTTTTGGGAAGCTATTTTAGAAAATAAATTGGGCATTATTCCTACTCTCATAGTATCAGTAGAATAACCATATACTGAGGCAAGTCTTAAAATAACATAATTTAAATTAGATGCCTCAAGATCCCTTTCTGTTTGATCTTTACCCATAGAATAAGTAAGTACAGGGTTAGTAGGTTCGGTCTCAGGAATATCATATTTAGTTTCTTCAAACCCCTCATATACTACATGAGTAGATGGAAATACTAATTTACATTTTTTAGTTACATTATTTATAATATTTCGGGAACCCTCTACTCCTACCTTTGTAATTAAATCATTCTGCCCAAATTTTTCCTCTAATTTAGTATAGGCAACATCAGTTACACCTGCCAGATGATATACAACATCAGCATCTTTAACCAAACCCCTAATAAAATCTTCATTAAGAATATCCCCCTGAATAAAGTCAATACCCCAATCTCTAAGTTGTTTAACCCTTTCAGATACAAATCTTTTATCTGTTACTACTATTTTTTTATATCTAGCTTCCCCAGAATATAATTTACAAAGTTCAGTACCTATATAGCCTAAACCTCCTGTTATTACTATTTTTTCCATATTACTATTTAAATTTATTTATTGCTTTTTCTATTTCTTCTAATGAATACTGTCTTCCTAAATAGGGGGAAGAATTTCCCTTTCTTTTAATTCGGGGATTATCTAAAACGTGATGCCAAACATATCTAGCGGAACCCAAAGATAAACCCCCATCATATGGAACCGGGTCACAATATACGTTTTCTATTGATGGAAACCAATCATATATTTTTCCCATACTAACAGCATTTAAACTAACTCCCCCTGAAACACATAAATTTTTATAGGGGTGGTTTTTAATAAATTCTGATAATACTTGTCTAATCATAAACTCAGTAGCCATTTGTAATCCCATAGCCACATTAAATTTATCCTGTTCACTTTTATTAGCTACTTTTTTTAATAGATGAGTTACGCCTCCCAAATAGCTATACATATCTCTAAAATAAACACCACCTCCATATAGTTTTAAAAATTCATCCTTAAAAATACTAAAACAAGATTTATTACCTAATTCTTTATATTTAACGTTTCCATCACCTAAAGGAGCCATGCCCATTATCGTTCCAGCTTGATTGCCACCTTGGCCTTTCCCTCCACCACACTTTAAACCAAAGATTTGTACTAAACAAACATTCCAGAAATTACCTATATTAATTCTAAAATTATTAAATGCTTTAATCCTATGCATTTTATTTTGTTTGCCCTCCCATAAGGTAACAGCTACCACACCATTACCACACGTGTGGTTACCAGATCTAAAACTAGCATATTCACCTATTTGCTCAAGCTGTTTAGTATCATTAATCCAATCTTCAGTATTAGCTTTTTCTTTACCTCCTCCATCTATAGTAAGAATCAATGCCTCATCAAAATTACTGGAGTAAAAGGCATTAGCGGCATGGGATTGGTGATGACCTATTCTATAAAATTCACTGTTACATCTTTTAACAATATCCATCATTTTATTAAAATCCCTAGATTTTTGATCATAAGTGCCTCTTTCATACCCTAACCCCCCATAAGCAAAACAATAATCATTTTGATCGTCCTTAATATAATTGGGCTGCATATCAAAAAACATTTCTAAACCATCGCCATGTGGTTCTTTCTCACGAGTAAATCTCTCAAGTTCTTCATGTATGATAGGAATACCATTTTCTAATATACAATATGAGACATCATGCCCAGCCTGAAATCCTATAATTTTCATCTATAGTTTATTTAGTAATATGTTGTAGTCCCTAAAATATAAATAATCTATTTTAGTTTTCATAAAACAATTTATGGCGTGTTCGGGGGTTTCAACTATGGGTTCCTGATTATTAAAACTAGTATTTAATAAAATAGGGACATTAGTTTTTTGATTAAACTTGGATAAAAAATTATAGTACCATAAATTATCTTCCTTAGTAACAGTTTGTAGCCTCCCTGTACCATCAAAATGAACTACAGCAGGTACTTTTTCTCTTACCTCTTCTTTAAAACGGATCACAAAAGACATATAGGGGCTATCTATGTCCTTCTCAAACCAATTTTTTACTTCCTCCCTTAGTATAGAAGGTGCAAAGGGTCTAAACCATTCTCTATGTTTAACTTTATCATTAATAATATCCTTCATATTAGGATTTCGGGGATCAGCAAGGATACTTCTATTACCCAAGGCTCTTCTACCTGATTCGGAACCTCCCCCAAAAACACAAACTATGTTTTGTTCACATAATAGATCTATTACTCTATCATCCCCAATATTTTTAGCTACGTTTAACTTCATCGCACAGTAATAAAATTTAGTTTTTCTAATTCACTAAAATACTTTTCTTCATCATTAAAATTATGACCCTGTTGGTAAGGGGAAATATTTTCAAAATAATGTTTTTTACCCCAATCTTTTTCTTTAAAAAAATTAAACCCATAAGTGGATACCTGATTAGAGAAAGCACATGCTAAAATTACAGCACAAAATCCCACGGTAACATCAGAAGATTTACATAAACTGTTACAATAATTTATAAAAGAATCATTAAAATAATGTATAGTATTACTTGAGTTAAAATTTCTTACAGCCCCCTGCACAGCATTATTTAAGGGGTTAGCCTTTACTATTATGGTTTCATTTAAACTAGGGATATAGTTTGTATCAAATGCACTAAATTTATTTTTCAAATCATGCCAAAATGACTTTCCGGCTATGCACCTAATAGATGTTTTTGAACCCACATATTTCTCGTATCCCTCTACTCTAGCTAAATTACATCTTATAACTAAGTCATGTTTGTCTATTTCAGAACCTAATTCTTTTTCTAAAAGTATACCTGAATTGCCTACAACTGCTATATTAACATCTGTATTAATATTAAGTCTAGGGGTATTTTTCCGCTTCATATCAGATAAAATATCCAAAAGGGATAATCCTGAGTCCTTAACAATGGGATAGTTCAAAGATTTTGGAGTATTAAATACTTCATCAATCTCGGAATTATTAATTATATATTTTAATAATTTATTAGACATTAATAATCATATTTTATATTTAAATCTTTTAAAAGATTTTCCATATATGGTTGTAAAACATAATTTTCTTGTAGGTTTTGCCTAATCTGTCTATCTATAGCCCCACTTGCATGACCCTTACTATGTTCATTATCAGCACCTATAGCAGTAAAAATCGCATATCTATTACCTGAAAAATGATTGCCTTTATGTAAAAGCCTAGCATCAAATATAATACAATCACCCGCTTTACTAGGGATATAAAAGGGATCCTCAAACTGTTCTAAATTAATTTGGTTAAATAACTTATTTTCATTTTCAGGTATAGAATGGGATGCAGGGATAACAGAAAATCCACCACCTCCTCTATGATCCTGCAGGTAAATAGCCATTCTGTAAATACCATATTGACCCCTACCTTCTTCCCACACACCACCTTTATCCTTAGTGTTATGCTTTTCTCCGCCACTATATATGTTCTGAACATCTGAATGCCATCCTTTAGCTCCAGGCATATTTAGGTGTATATCAAAATGATGTACATATCTTACTTTATTATTAGTTATATTTCTTATAATATCCAATAATCTGGAATTACTGAAGATATTTTTCATACTCTCAAAATGGGGATCATTTATACCATCAGGTTTTAAAGTCGCTGTAGGGTCTTTATAACCCACACATCTATTTTTACCATTAGCAAAATAGCCATCTATTAAATTCCTGTAAAGATTTACTTCATCTACGGATAAAAAATTTTCTAATATAGTAAATCCATGAGATTTAAGATAATTTACATGTTGAGTTGTATCTTCCATATTGTTAATATAAAAAAAATTATTTAGGTATCCAAATTACTGTCTAAGAGAAAAGGGGCATATCCCATTAAAGTTTTTATAGTTTGTTTCTCCTAGTCTAATTTTACCCCCATAATGATTAGGCTGCCACTCATTATTAAAATATACTTCCTCTGCATCACTTAAAAC
>LULK01001586.1_pt2 | contig 10240 bp, 9 predicted proteins | sample 728181 | NCBI WGS metagenome assembly LULK01 (sample SAMN03860291, study PRJNA289734) | marine metagenome | biome: seawater column; feature: ocean; material: water; isolation source: Red Sea water column Station 169 - depth 10m | place: Saudi Arabia: Red Sea | collected 2011-10-15 | depth 10 m | reverse complement strand
TAGGAAAAATTGAGATCAAAGGTGAGGATGCGTTGGAATTTATGAATTTAATTTACACAAACAGTTTTACTAAGATGAAACAAGGTTCTGCAAGATATGCTCTTATGTTGGGGGAAGATGGAATGGTAAAAGATGACGGGATAATTTGTAAAATTTCTGATCAGCATTTTATTGCCACTACAACTACTGGAGGTGCTGCTACTGTCTTAGGTTGCATGGAAGAATATGCTCAAACCGAGTGGCCAAATTTAAAAGTTTTTATGAACTCGATTACAGAGCAATATGCAACGTTCAACATTAGTGGGCCAAAAACAAGAGAAATAATGAAAAAAGTCTTCCCAGATATCAATTTTAGCAATGAGGAGTTTCCATTTATGACTTTCCAATTTCATGAATTTAATGGTGTTCCAATACGAATTCTAAGAGCAAGCTTTACCGGGGAGCTAGGATACGAAATATATATTCCTTCAAATAGTGCTCTTAAAATTTGGGAAGGTATTCAAAGTTTTGGAAAAGAATATGGCCTTGCTCCCTACGGTACGGAGGCAATGCATCTTTTAAGAGCAGAAAAAGGTTACATTATTGTTGGCCAAGACACAGATGGTTCTATAACGCCAATAGATTTAGGACTTAGCTGGATGATTGGTAAATCAAAAAAAGATTTTTTAGGTAAAAGATCACTTACTCGTTCCGATACTATAAGAGATGATAGGAAACAACTTGTAGGTATAGTTCCTTCGAATAAAGCAGATAAACTAGAGGAAGGACAACATATCATTCTCGATAAAGAAATTAAGTCTCCTGTCCCAATGCTTGGTCATATTACATCTTGTTATCATAGTTCTACTTTAGGTCATGATTTTGCATTAGCTGTTATTAAAAATGGCCACTCTATGATTGGAACAAAAGCTTACGCTTCTACATCTAGTATGAGTACAACTGGTGTGGATATAGTAAAACCCATTTTTTATGACGAGGATAATAAAAGGTTAGTTTCATGACTGAAGTAATCCGATCTGATGGTATTGAAATCATCAGACAATTTAAGAATAATTTCAAATGATAATTATACTTTAGCAAAAATGTCTTTTGATCAATGGAATTTGATATTTGAAAAAGAAATTGAAAATATAAAACTCTACAAAATCTTATCTGACTTAAATAAATCGCCCTTAATATTAGCGACAAATATTTCTGACTCACAAGTATTTTTTGAAATTAAAGGCAAAAACAGCTTTGATATATTAAATAAATTAACGCACTTTGACTTTAGAGAAAAATCTTTTAAAAAATCCACTGCCGCACAAACGTTATTAGGTAGAGTAGACTGTTCTATTTTTAATCTTGATCTTAAATTATTACTTAGTTGTAATCGATCATTTGCTGACTATCTTGAGGATCGTCTTATTGACGCGGTTAACTTTTAAGTTTTTTTTCATATTGACATCAAATTTTGGAACTGATTAGGTATTTTTAAGGGAATAAATGGCAAGAAAATCAAGAATAATAATCGTTGGTAGTGGTATTGTTGGAGCGAGCACTGCCTATCATTTAGCTCAATTGGGTTGGAAAGATATGGTTATACTTGATCAAGGGCCATTGTTTGAAACTGGAGGCTCTACAAGTCATGCACCAGGAGGTGTTTTTCAAACTAATCCTTCACGAATGATGTGTAAATTTGCACAGTACACAGTTGACTTACTTAGATCCTTATCATTTGAGGGAAAACCTTGTTTTCATACTGTTGGAGGAATTGAAGTATCAAAGACAAAAGAGAGACATCAAGACCTTTATCGAAAACTTGGTATAGCTCACAGTTATGGATTAACTGATGCAAAAATAATTACTCCAGATGAAGTTTTAAAAATGAGCCCCTATATTGATCCAGAAAAAATTCACGGGGGATATTATGTTCCAACTGATGGTTTAGCAGCACCTGTAAGAGCAGTGCGAGCAATGGCAAAATATGTCACTGATTTAAAAGCAGGGGAATTCTTTGGTGATACAGCAGTTAATGGATTTAAAATTCAGAATAATCAAATTCATGGAGTTCAAACATCTAAGGGAGATTATGAAGCCGATATTGTACTTGTCTCAACTGGTATCTGGGCTCCAAAAATGGGAAGGCTTGCAAACATATCATTACCCCTAGTTCCCTGCGAACACCAAATGGTGTGGTTAGAACCATTTGAAGAATTAAAAGAATTTAAAGCTGATCACAAAGAAGCTTTGGTTGAACACGCATTGATGCGTCACCAAGATTACAGTCTCTATTTCAGACAATGGAATGATACTTATGTTATTGGAAATTATAGACATGAACCAAGAATTTTAGAGTCAGAAGAATTAAAGAAACCTGAAGATGCTGAAGAAATGCCCTCTTTGGTGGACTTTAGACCTGATGATTTTGAAGGTGCACATAAAGAGTCGAATTGGTTGTTCCCAAGATTTTCTGAGAAAAAACTTACAAAAAAAATTAATGGAATTTTTTCATTTACAACTGATGGTAACCCTTTGATGGGTGAGACAAGTGTAAAAGGTTTGTGGACCGCTAATGCTGTATGGATAACACATGCAGGTGGTGTTGGAAAAGCTATGGCAGAGTGGATAGTAAATGGAGAGCCTGAACTTGATGTTCGTCAAGGAGATATCAATCGTTTTCATCAACATCATCATGTCAGGAAATATCTAAGGTCAAGAGGTAAGCAGAATTATAAAGAGGTATATGACATTATTCACCCACTTCAACAAATGGAGCAGCCAAGACCACTACGAAGAAGTCCATTTTATGCTCGATTAGAAGGACAAAAAGCACATTTCTTTGAGACTATGGGCTGGGAAAGACCTCAATGGTATGAGTCAAATGCTGAATTAATGAAAGGTAAAAACTTTCCAAATAGAACAGGCTGGGCTGCAAAATATTGGTCACCTATTCAAGCAGCTGAACATCTTGTAACAAGACAAACTGGTGCCCTGTTTGATATTACAGGATTTGTGAAAATTGAAGTAAGTGGAAAAGGTGCTCTTAAATTATTGCAGAAAGTTTGCACAAATAATATTGATGTTGCCGTAGGTAAAGTTGTTTATAGCGTAATTTCTAATATGTATGGTGGTATAAAGAGTGATCTTACAATTAGTAGACTTGAGGAAAATAAATTTTGGGTCTTGGCAGGAGCTGGGAATGGAATGATTGATATTAGTTGGCTTCGAGCAAATGCTCCTGATGATGGAAGTGTTCAGATCATAGATTGGACATCTGCTTTTGCAGGTATTGGCTTATGGGGGCCAAATTCAAGATCTGTTCTTGAAAAACTGTGTGATGATGATGATGTGTCTAACGAAGGTTTTCCATTCTTCCATATTAAAAAGATTTCAATCAGTAACATTCCTTGTGTTGCTGTAAGAATTTCTTACATAGGTGAATTAGGTTGGGAAATATATACACCTACCGAGTATGGGCTATCATTATGGGATGAACTTCGAGAAACCTCAAGAGAGTTCAATATGATTTGCTCAGGTGCTGGTGCTTTTGAGTCACTCAGATTGGAGAAAGGCTATCGATCACTGGGTACAGATATTCATACTAATTACAACCCTTATGAGTCAGGCTTAGGCTTTACGGTAAAGCTTAAAAAAGATGATGATTTTATTGGAAAGAATGCACTTCAAAAAATAAAAGAAGAGCCAATTGAAAAGAAACTTACTTGTATGATTATTGATGACCCTGAAGGAATGGCCTTGGGCACAGAACCGATTTATTCAAATGGTAAAGCTGTAGGGTACGTTACAAGTACAAATTATGGCTATTTTGTTGATAAACACATCGTTTATGGATATTTACCATCAGAATTGTCAGAAAAAGGAAATAAGTTAGAAGTCGAGTACTTTGGCAAAAGGTATCCATTAACAGTTACTGAGGAACCTTTGCTCGACCCAGAAAATAATAGATTAAAGTCTTAACTATTATATTTTAAAAATATGATCAAAGAAAATATTGTTTCTTTAGTTGATGGCTTTACCGTAGAGCTTAACCCAAAAGTAAGACACAAACTAAAGTCGATTCCTTTAGATAAAAAAAATAATGTCTACATAACATATTTACCTGATGCTACGGAAAACGACATTTTAGAAACTGTTGATTTTGTATCTAAACAAGAATTAACTCCTATTACTCATTTGCCTGCAAGGACAATGAAAGATTTAGATCATGTTTCAGACTTCCTAAAAGAACTAAGAAATAGAACAGATAGCAAAAAAATTCTTGTTATAGGTGGTGGAGGTAATCAAAATGGATCAGTATCATCTTCTCTGGAAATACTAGAGTGTGGTTTATTAAAAGATAATGATTTTGAAGAGATAGGAATAGCTGGACACCCAGAAGGCTCACCTGATATTGATCAAAATACTGTGAACGAATTTTTGAACAAAAAATATGAATTATCAAAAGATAAGAATTTAAATTTAGAACTTGTTAAAAAGAACTCATCTAAAGTAACTGACCTTTTAACAAAAACTTCAAACGATGAAATGTTTATTGAATTAGCAAACTTCTCTAAAGAACAAAGTTCTTTTAAAAATTTTCACTGCTTTCCATTTGGTGGCTTCGAGAAGACCTGTCATTGGTTAAATGCTCTTCAAAATGGTGATTTTACAATGGAATATGACAAAATAGTCCTCCACAACAAAATCTTTTAAGTTCTAATTTTTCGATTGCATAGAACCTAAAAAGAAATTAATTTTCAAAAATTGCTACTGCATTTTTTATAGGAGGATATATGAAGCTAAAGCAACCAAGTTCAGTGGACCAATCTGACAGAAAAGTCCCATTTAATTTAAGGCAATCAGGGCCAACACCTCAACAAATGCTTATATCTACTAGAGTTAGAAAAAATCCTTATTGGCATTTATCAGTTGAAGCAGGATGTTGGAGATGCACCGTATACAATAGAATGTATCATCCTAGAGGTTATGTAAAACCTGAAGATGGTGGTGCAATGGTTGAATATGATGCATTAGTTAATCACGTCACAATGTGGAATGTAGCAGTTGAAAGACAAATTCGTGTAAAAGGACCTGATGCATTAAAATTTACAAATTTTGTTATCACAAGAGATGCAACAAGAATCGAAGTAATGAAAGGAAAATATGTAATCCTTTGTAATGACAAAGGAGGAGTGTTAAATGATCCTATATTACTTAGAATTGCAGAGGATGAATTTTGGTTTTCACTTTCTGACTCCGATATTATGTTTTTTCTTCAAGGAGTAAATCACGATAAAAAATTTAATGTAGAAATTGATGAAATAGATGTATCTCCTGTTCAAATTCAAGGACCAAAATCAATAGATCTTATGGCAGATTTAGTTGGAGATGCTGTTAGAGACATTCCTTACTATGGCTTAATGGCAGCAAAAGTTGGAGGGAGAGATTGTATTATTTCGCAAACAGGTTTTACTGGGGAAAAGGGGTATGAAATCTATCTCAGAGATGCAACTTTATACGCTGATGATATGTGGAATGCGGTTTTAGAGGCTGGAAAGAAACATAATCTAAAAGTAATAGCACCTGCACACCACAGAAGAATAGCTGCAGGAATTTTATCTTGGGGTCAAGATCTTGATGCTGAAACTTATCCTTTTCAATGTAACCTCGGCTACCAGGTTCCAAGAAAAAAACAAGGAGATTACATTGGTAAGCAAGCATTAGAGGCTATGAGAGCAAAAATTGAAGCGGGAGAAAAACCTTATAGTAACCAGCTTGTTGGTTTTAGATTAGGGGGTAAGCCAATTGATGAATATGCACCTGATTTTTGGCTCATATCTGAAGATGGATCTACACCTATAGGTTATCTAACATCACCTTGGTACTCTCCAGAATTGGAAACTAATATAGCGATGGGATATGTTCCTTATGAAAAAAAGGATATTGGAAATAAATTTAAATTTCATCTCCCTGATCAATATTGTGATACACCTGGAACACCAGTTGATGGAGAGATAGTAGAAATTCCGTTTAGACCATCTGTAAATCCAAATGCACGTGAAATTGCAAAAGAAGACGGAAGAGACGCAGCTTACTAAAAATATACATTTAAAAAGTCCAGGTAATATTTAGCAAATCTGGGCTTTTTGCAAAATTATTTATACTTTGACATTTTAAAAGTAACTATAGTAATCTTTTCTTATGAATTTACAAAAAGTCATCGACTCTAATAAATTGTATGATTTGTATAATCAAATTTTTGATTATTTTAGTCTGACTATTTATGACCTCGAGTCTAAATTAGATACAAATTTAAATATTGAAAATTTCAAAAACAAACTTGAAACTTTTTCAGATAATCATTTTAAAAATGCTTTAAATGAATTTAATGAAGAAATGAGCAAGCTAAAAGATCAAATACCAGAAGACTTCCTTAAAATAGAGAGTATCTCGAAAGATATTAGAGATAGTTTTAACCACTTTTTAAATGATAACTTTTTTGATGATAAAGTTTTTTATAATCTGAAAAGTAGATTAAAAAGTAACCTTGATAGAATTAGTAAAATTTATTCTTAAGTTTCAAGAATTTATAAAATAATGAGTATCGACATAATTATAATTATATTTTTAATAGCAATAATATTTTTGCTAATTTTTTTGATATTTAGATTAAAACTTAAAGACGTATCCAATTCTGATCTGGATATACAAAAAATAAATCAAAATCTCCAAACTCTATTTGACAAAACAATGGAACAAACAGGATATGTAAATTCAAAGATAGATGAAATTGGAGATCTTACAAAAAAAATGACAAATGCAATGACCTCTAATATTAACGAAATGGGAGAAATGGGGGAAGTAATACTTGAAAATATATTACAAGACTGTGGTATGACAAAAGACAGAGATTACAAAACTCAATATACTGACAGGAATGATGAAGGTGATATATATCGGCCTGATGTTGTGATTTTTCTACCAGAAAAAAGAAATATTATCATTGACTCGAAAGTGCCCATGAAACATTGGTATAAATTTCAAAATACTGATGACCAGTCATCAAAAGAATTGGAAATCAAAAATTTCATAGTTTCTTTGAAAAGTCACATCACTAGTATTCATAAAAAAGAATACTCAAAATTATTAAATATAAATTCACCCGACTATGTTTTTATCTTTATGCCTCATGAATTTGCATTAATTACAGCACAAAAATATGATCAAAGCATATTAAATTTTGCTCAACAAAAACAAATTATCATTGTTGGTCCCTCAACACTTATAATGTGTATGAAGTTAGTTGAAAGTATTTGGAGACTTGAAAAACAAAATAAAAACTCTAAAGAAATTGCTGATATTGGAGGTCAAATGATTGACCAAATTATAAAATCAATCAATGTAATTGAAGACTCTGAAAGTAGTTTAATTAAGGCAACTCAAAATTTGGTAAATGCAAAAAAATATCTTAAAGAGGGTCGAGGTTCGTTGTTTAATAGAGCTGAACAAATGAGAAATCTTGGAGCAAATAATAAAAAAGACTTAAATTAATTTATATCTTAGGGATTTTTCAATAATTTTATTATCAGTAGTTGATATTTTGTGAAAAACGTTTCCACTTCTATCTTCGTCTAAGCCTGCCAAATGCATTACTCCAATATTATGATTTGGTATGTATGGCTCAACAAAAGTATTTTTATCAATAGAAAATTTTGGCATATGGTGTTCACAAAGCCAGTTACAATATGACGGAAGAAGTTCAAAGTCTAAATTATCTTCAAACAATGAAATTGCTAATGCAACTTGATCTGAACCAAATAACCTTCCTTTTCTAGATGCATTATTTAAGTTTTTTTTAATAGTATTCATACCATCAAACTTTTTATTGTAGGCAAAACACCCTGCATTTAATGTAAAATGTCCAGCGTATTTCTTTGCTAAATCTTTTGAAATACTTTTAGATATATTCTTAAAATTGACGGAATTAATTTTTGATGGAATATTCATGAACCATTTAATATTAACAAGTCTTGGAGATGCCCGGTCAACTTGAGGTGTGATTGCAAAGCCTCTTTGATTAGACCCCTGAATATAATAATCAAAAGTATTTGGACAAGCTATCCAAGTATCAGAGTCCATCCAAATGTAATTTTCATATCCAGGAAAGTATAAATCTAAAAAAAACCTTGAAAATTGTGCTTTTAGATACTCTCTACCTCTTACTTTATAAGATGGGACATCAATATCCCATTTACACTCCAAAACATGAATATTTTTTTGTTTGAAATAATCTTTACTGTCTTCTGAAAGGCCACAATCCAACACAGCAAAATCATAATCATTCAAATTTAATGTTGAAGAATAGAGCTCTTTAAGAAGATGAGAGTAATTTTCATCTGAGGAACTTACGATTAGATTTTTATTCATTATCAGTTTTTTTATATTTTAACATTAATTGCATATTTTTTTATTTTTTAAGTAAGTGTAACTTGGTTCTTTATGATACCGTACCTGTGAACCTTTCAACTTAAATATTCCTTTTCCATTAAATTTGATATCAAGTTCTTTGTAATTATTTTTTTTGCAATATGAAATATACTCTCTCATTATTTTTGTATACATGCCTGGACCTGTAAAATTTAATATTGCAACTTTGGGATTTTTGAAAACTTTATTTTTATAAAATGAGTAGGACTTAACTATTTCTTCAATTAATATTTTTAAAAATTTACATTTTCTTTCAAAAGCTAGTCCCCATTGGAGCATGTGATTAAAGGGTCTTTTTAAATTAAATACTTTTTGATTATTGGGTGGTATATAACAATCAGTATCTTCGTAAGTTAAAATGAAACTAGTATTCTTATCATGAAGTTTTGTTAGAGGGACATCACAACCTCGACTTATATCAAAATAGTATCCACCTTGATCATATAAAATACAATATCTAAAAATATCAGATTTAAGAGGTCCAATTAATGAATTTTTAAAAATTTGGTAAATTTTTTGTTTACCCCAATTTTCTTCCATATAATCGTTCATCATTTGATTTGAATAGATCCTAAATGACAAATTTTTATTTAATTCTCTAAACTTTAAAATTGATTTAGCATGTGTTTTTCCAAACTTATTATCTATCCATGTTTGATATACCACAGGTGAAATTCTTTGATTTGGTGGTCTTACTGCTATTTGATCTTGTACTTCTACAAGTGGGTATTCTGTAATTTTTCTAATTTTATATTTAATTTTATTTATTGTGTTGTCTTGCATCTCTTAAATATGGCGGAGAGAGTGGGATTCGAACCCACGATAGAGTTTCCCCTATACACGCGTTCCAGGCGTGCGCCTTAAACCACTCGGCCATCTCTCCGTGATTATTCATTATCACCTATTTTTAATGCCTCAAAAAAAGCAGTCTGTGGAATTTCGACATTACCAAATTGTTTCATTCTTTTCTTTCCCTTTTTTTGTTTTTCTAAAAGTTTTTTCTTTCTACTCACATCTCCACCATAAAGTTTAGCAGTGACATCTTTTCTAAAAGCTTTAATGGTTTCTCTGGCGATAATTTTTCCATAAATTGCTGCCTGAATTGGTATTTGAAAGTTTTGTCTAGGGATTAGATCCTTTAGCTTATTACATATCCTTCTACCAATAGTTTCAGCTCTTGTTTTATGAACTATATTTGAAAAAGCATCAACAGTTTCTGAATTAACAAGAATATTTAATTTTACTAGGTCTCCTTCAAAATAATCATAAACCTGATAATCAAAACTTGCATAACCTTTTGAATAAGATTTTAATTTGTCATAAAAATCTATAACAATTTCATTCAATGGTAACTCCATCTCTAAGATAGCTCTGTTGTTTTGTATGTTTAGATTTTTTTGTTTACCTCTTTTTTCAATACAAAGTGTTATTACCGTTCCCAAATAATCTTGTGGCACTATTATAGTAGATTTAACCCATGGTTCTAAAATTTTATCTATTTCAGCTGGATCAGGCAGTTCAGAGGGATTTCTTATTACAATTTCATTTTTATTTCTGTCTATTACTTTGTATACAACTCCTGGAGCAGTGGTGATTAAATCTAAATCAAACTCTCTTCTGAGTCTTTCTGTTGTAACCTCTAGATGAAGCAAACCTAAAAAACCACACCTATAACCATAACCTAAAGCAGCACTAGTTTCATTTTCATATGTAAAACTTGAGTCATTTAAAGCAAGTTTTTCAAAACTCTCTTTAAGTCTCTCATAGTCTG
>LULK01001009.1_pt1 | contig 10255 bp, 13 predicted proteins | sample 728181 | NCBI WGS metagenome assembly LULK01 (sample SAMN03860291, study PRJNA289734) | marine metagenome | biome: seawater column; feature: ocean; material: water; isolation source: Red Sea water column Station 169 - depth 10m | place: Saudi Arabia: Red Sea | collected 2011-10-15 | depth 10 m | reverse complement strand
GTGCCTTCCGAAGTACCAGGAATTGCCTTTTTATCTGGAGGTCAATCAGAAATTGAAGCAACGGAAAATCTTGATTCAATAAATAAACAGAATAATACAAATTTTATAATGAGTTATTCTTATGGCAGAGCTCTTCAGCAAAGCGCTTTGAAATTTTGGTCAAAAAATACAAATAATGTAGTAGGTACACAAAAGGTTTTTAACCACCGAGCTAAAATGAATACACTAGCTGCTCAGGGGAAATGGTCTAAAGATCTTGAAAATTAATCAAAAAAAATTTATTTATCTTATTTCACCTTTAAAAATAAAAAAATCATTCTTTAGGGAATTAACTCAAATTCTCCAACAAAAAAAAGTAAATTTTTTTCAACTTAGACTTAAAAAAGAAAGCTACAAAAAAAAATTTGTTATAGGAAAAAAAATTAAAAAAATATGTAAAAAATTTAATGTAAAATTCTTAATTAATGATGATGTTTATCTTGCAAAAAAATTAAATGCTGATGGTTGTCACTTAGGTCAAAGAGATATGGATATTTTAAGAGCTAGAAAAATAATTGGAAATAAAAAAATAATTGGAATAACCTGTCATAATTCAATAAAACTAGCTAAGATAAGTACAAATAATAAAGCTAACTATATAGCATTAGGTGCCTTTAATTCCTCAAAAACAAAGAAGATAAAGTATAAAGCTTCTATAAATTTGCTAAAAAAAGTTAGGAAGATTATAAAAACTCCTATAGTGGCAATTGGAGGTATTAATTCAGATAATTATAAAAAACTTTTGTTGAATAAGGCAAACTTTTTAGCTATTTCAGGCTACATTTGGAATAATAAAAAATTAAAACCTATAGAAGCAATTAAAAAGTTAAAATGAAAATAAACGCTAGCGAAATTAGAGTCGGAATGTTGTTAGAATATAAAAACGACTTGTGGCAAGTCCTTAAGACTCAGCATGTTAAGCCTGGTAAAGGTGGTGCTTTTGCTCAGGTTGAAATGAAAAGTCTTAACAAAAATACAAAACTTAATGAAAGATTTTTTTATGAATCCAAAATCTTTTGATCAAATTGAAATCAAAAAAAATATTATAGGAGAAAAAGGAAAACTTTTGACTGAAAATTTAGAGGTCACTATAAGTTTTAATAATGAGTCACCTATTTCAGTTGATTTGCCTAATCAAGTATCATGCAAAATAAAAATAACAGATGCAGCACTTAAAGGTCAAACAGCCTCTTCATCCTATAAGCCTGCGACTTTAGATAATGGACTGAATATACAAGTGCCTCCTTTTATTGAGGCAGGTGATATAATTCTAATAGATACAAGAAATCTTGAATATATAAAAAAAATTTAATCATGAAGTCTATTTCCGCCAACTTAAATGTGATGATTAAAGCATGTGAAAAAGCAGCAAAAACTCTGATTAGAGATTTCGGTGAGGTTGAAAAATTGCAAGTCTCAAAAAAAAGTCCAACAGATTTTGTTACAAATGCTGATATCAAAGTTGAAAAAATTATCATCGATGAATTAAAAAAAGCGAGACCTAATTACTCATTTATAACTGAAGAAAGTGGTAGAATAAAAAATAAAGATCAGAATAATAATTGGGTAATTGATCCAATAGATGGTACAATTAACTTTTTACATGGGATACCTCATTTTGCAATTTCAATTGCACTTCAATCTAAAAATGAAATTATTTCTGGAGTGATTTATGACCCTATTAAGGATGAGATATTTTTTGCTGAAAAAAATAACGGCGCTTTTTTTAACAATCATAGAATTAGAGTTTCAAAAAAAAATAAAATAAACGAATGTTTATTTGTAACTAGTGGAAAAATTGATAATCAGTTTGAATTACCAATAAGAAAAACAGGTTGTGCTGCACTAGATTTAGCTTATGTAGCTTGTGGAAGATACGATGGTTTTTTTCAAAATAATTTAAATTTATGGGATATTGCTGCTGGATTAATATTAATACAAGAAGCAGGTGGTTTTATTAATGATATAAATTTTAAAAAATTAAAAAATATAAAAGTAATCGCCTCTAACCTTGATATTATGAGCAAATTTCAAGAAAAAATAACTAACTTTTAATTGTTTTAAAATAATCTTTTGTTATAAGTCATCAATGAAAAAAAAGATCCACCCTAACTATCACCCCATCAAAGTAGAGATGACAGATGGTACGAAATTTGAGACAAAATCTACATGGGGGGCTGAAGGTGATACGTTAAAACTTGAGATAGACCCAAAATCTCATTCTGCGTGGACTGGCGGAAAACAAAAATTGATGGACAAGGGTAGAATAAGCAAGTTCAATAAAAAGTTTCAAAACTTTAAACTTAATAAAAATAATTAATATGTCAAATGCACCATTAATGCCAATGGCAACTGCTGTTTGGCTTGTAGAAAATACAACTCTCACATTTAAACAAATTGCTGATTTCTGTAAATTACATGAGGTTGAAGTTCAGGGCATTGCGGATGGTGAAGTTGCAAAAGGAATTAAAGCATATAACCCAATTATTTCAGGCCAACTTTCAAGAGAGGAAATTGAAATGTCCTCTAAAGATGAAAATAGGCCATTAGAAATAAAAAGTTCTGACATAGAGATTACCAACTCAGAGAAAAAAATAAAAAGATATGTTCCATTATCAAAAAGACAAGATAAACCAGACTCTGCCTTGTGGTTAATAAAAAACCACAATATACTTAAAGACTCTCAGATAGCTAAACTTGTTGGAATTACAAAAAATTCTGTCACATCTATTAGAAATAAAAGTTATTGGAATTATAATAATTTAAATCCAAAAGACCCTGTTGCACTGAATCTTTTTAGTCAAAAAGATCTTATAGAAGCAATTGAGAAAGCAGAAAGAAGATTAAAAAGAGAAAAAAAACAAAAAGAAAAACTAAATAAATTGCAAAAAGATGAATAAATTAAATAGACAGAAAAAAATAAAAATGTTATCTACACGTTTTTTTGGAGGTAAATATTAAAATAGAAGTAAAAGATAATAATGTTGAACAAGCTCTGAGAGTTTTAAAAAGAAAACTCCAGAGAGATGGTTTTTTTAAAATTATAAAATTAAAAAATACATACGTAAAACCCTCTGAAAAAAAGAAAAGAATTCTTCAAGAAAATATAAAGAGAGTTAAGAAACTAAATAAACTTAAAAATAGAATTTGAGTACACCGCGGGGTGGAGCAGTCTGGTAGCTCGTCAGGCTCATAACCTGAAGGTCGGCGGTTCAAATCCGTCCCCCGCAACCAAATTAGAAAAAATAAGAACTGTAATGCTTTACATCTTGTTACCTGCATATAATGAAGAAAAAAATATTATAAAGATTTTAAAAAAGATAAAAAAAATAAAAAAAAAAATTTCACCTTTTAAGATAATTCTCATTGATGATTGTTCTAAAGATAATACAAAAAAATTAATAAAGAAAAAATATGACTTTGAATTAATCTACAGAAGACATAAAAAAAATAAAGGATTAAGTTTAACTTTAGAAACTGGATTTAAACTAATTTCTAATAAAGCAAAAAAAAATGATATAGTTGTAACATTAGACAGTGATAATACACACCCTGTTGAAAAGATTTTTGAAATGACTCAACAAATTGGTAATTCATATGACATAGTGATTGCCTCAAGATTTCAAAAAGGCTCTAAAGTAAAAGGAGTTTCATTTTTCAGAAATTTAATGAGTTTTGGAGCTAAATTATTATTTAAGATATTTTATCCTTATAAATATTTAAACGATTATACCTGTAATTTTAGAGCATATAAATTTTACTTAATCAAAAATCTTTTAAAAAATCTAAATTTTTTTAAAAATGAAGATTTTAATATTGCAGCTAAAATAATCATTTTTTTAATTACTAAATATAATTTTATAAAAATAAAAGAAATACCATTTAATCTTGGTTATGATCTGAAAATAGGAAAAAGTAAAATGAATGTTACAAAAACAATTTTACTCACTCTGAAATTAATTATATTTAAAAAATTTTCTTAAATTACTAATTTGTAAGTGAATTGACCCAAAAAATTTATATAAGCGATAATAAAATATAATATAATTAATGAATAAAAAATAAATATATTTCTTAATTTACTTATAACATTCATAACTAAAAAATTTTTATATATTATTGATAAAATAATCAAAAATAATGGTTCAAAATATTTTTGATATATTTGGAAATTTAAAATCATTAAAAACATAATAAGGAAGGTAAAAAGAAGGTTTTTATCATTTTTAATAATTAAATATGAGGTAAAAAATCCTAAAACAAAAGATGCGATAAAAAATAAATTATTCCCAAATAAAAAATGAGAAAGTTTAAAAAAAAATCCTCCTCCCTTTAAGTTTGATTTTAATATAGATAAATCTAAATTAAAAATTACAAAAACTAAAATTGAAAAAATTATAATTAAATCATAAGATTTGAGAGAAAGAATACTTTTTTTAAGAATCTTAATCGTTTTTGAATTTAAAAGAAAGAAACATATAAAGAAAAATATTATTGAAACGTAAGTTGTAAATGTGTAAAAAAAGTCTTGCGTAATAGTAATATCTGATACCCTTGGGTTAAGGTATATAAAATACAATCCAGGTAGACCAAGAAAAATTGAAATTATAAAAAGCTTTAAGAAATTTTTAAAATTATCATTAAGATAATAATTTAATAAATAATATAAATATAATATAACGTACGTTTGAAGACAATATGTTGCTAAAGCAGAAAAGATAAGATTTATTGTTTTGTAGTAAATATTTTTTTTTTCTAACCCTTTTAAGTAGAAATAATTAGCTACTAAGAAAAATATTGTTGCTGTTAAATGTGAATTAGACCAGATAGCTTCCGACCTGAAAAGTGGTAAAAATAAAAAACTAAAACTAAATATAAGTATATTTATTTTTTCACAATTATAGATTTTTCTTAAATTTAAAAATAAAAAAATTGGAAGTAACAAACTAAAAAAAACATAAAACAGCCTAACCAATTCTGAATTTTGAAAAAGATTATTAATCAAAGATAATAAAAAATAATGTAAAGGAAAATGTCTGGTATATTCACCTGTATTTGTAAAAATTAAGTTTGTAAAATTTTCAACTACTGGCCATGTGAGATTAAAATCCCATTTTGCACCACCAGTAGATAGATCCTCATCATAAATAAAACCAAAAAACAATGAGATAATTGGTAAAATAATGAGTAAAAAAAGTGATTTTCTATTTTTGAAGGGTCCCATATTTTTCAAATATAATTAACTTTCAATAATTAATTTATGAATTATATAAGTGAGTATTATTACTTCTTAAATATTAAATTACTATGAAAATTTGCATTGTACTCTCTACGCGGCCTGAAATTATCAAACTAGCTCCAATAATAAAAATTTTAAAACAAAAAAAAATTGAATTTTTTTTAATAAATACAAATCAACATTATATAAACATAATGAGTAGTGTTTTTTTTGATTACTTCAAAATCCCCAAACCAAAATATAATGTTAAAGCTCCTAATAAAACTTATGGTTCATTTTTTTCTAAAACAATAAAAGATATTGAAAATGTATTACTTAAAGAAAAACCTAATTACTTAATGGTTCAAGGAGATACTAATACTGCTTTTGCCGGATGTTTTGCATCTTCTATTTATAATAGAAAGTTTTTTGAAAATAAAAAAAAAATAAAGATTATTCATGTTGAAGCTGGTTTAAGATCTTTTGATGAAAGAATGCCTGAAGAAATAAATAGAAGACTTATAGATCAGCTTTCAAATATTTTATTAGTTCCAACTGAGTTAGATATTGAAAATTTACATAAAGAACGCCTTTTTTCAAATAAGAATATTTTTAAAGTTGGAAATACAATTTCTGATGTCATTAAAAATAATCTTCCTTTGATAAAGAATAGAAAAATCTTAAATGTTTTAAATTTAAAAAGAGGCAAGTATTTTTTAATAACATTACATAGACCAGAAAGTGTAGATGATCCAAATCAGTTATATTACCTTATTTCATCTTTTAACAAATTAGGTAATATATTTAAAACTAAATTTATCTTTCCTGTCCACCCAAGAACTAATAAAATTTTGGGAAAATTGAAATTAAAGAATTTCAAATTTATTGAATTTATTAAGCCATTAGAATTTTTAGATTTTTTATTTTTGATGAAAAACAGTAAAATTGTCCTCACTGACTCAGGTGGTATTCAAGAGGAAACTTCTTTAATTGGTGTTCCATGTATAACTTTAAGAACAACTACAGAAAGACAAATCACAATTAAAGAAAAGAGTAATATTCTCACAGGGTACAATTATCAAAGAATTTATAAAGCGATAAATTATTTTTTTGATAAACAAATTAAACCTTCAAAGGCATTTGGAGACGCAAAAGTCGCAGATAGAATAGTTAAGATTTTAGAACGCATACATAAGAATTGATTTAAGTTTTAAAAATTAACTGATATAAAAAATCATGTTCAATAATCTTGGTAAAATAAATTATAAAGTAAATACCTCACAAACAAAAATAGATTTAGAAACCATAAAAAATGGAATAAATTTTACTGAAGAGTTTATTATTTATAAAGACAAAAAAGATTTAGATATCTATGATAGAATTTGTGATCATAATAGTGGAAAATTAATTTCTAAAAATAATAAAACATTTTGTCCAATGCATAATTGGGAATTTCTTCCAGAGAAAGGTTGTTATACAAATGGTTTAAAAAAAAAGAAAAAACAATTCCAAATTATAGATAACAAAATACATGTTTTAGAGAAAAAATTTGAACCGTATATAAAATTTATCAATAAAAATATTAATGTTAAAATACGATATATTAATCATGCTTTTTTAATAATAGAGACTAGTTCATTTAAGTTTGCAACAGATCCTTGGGCCCTTGGACCAGCTTTTAACACTGGTTGGTGGCTCAAACACAAAACAATAAATAATTGGGAAAATGAACTTAATACATGTGATTTTATATATATAAGCCATAATCATCCTGATCATTGTCATGAGCTTACGTTATCACATCTTAAAAAAGATCTCCCCATCGTAGTTCCTGACTTCATTTCTAATTCTACTGGACTATTAGTTAAGGACTTGGGATTTAAGAATATAAATAATTTAAGTTTTGAAAATCAATACCAGTTTAAGAATACTGAATTAATTTTTTCAATTTTTAAATCAGGAGATTTAAGAGAAGACTCTGGTCTTTTTTTTAGTGTAGGTAATTTTAAATGTTTACTAACAGTCGATGCAAATAATTTAAATTTTCTTAAACTGCCTAAAGTAGATTTATTTGCCTCAAGTTTTGCAGGTGGGGCGCATGGCTATCCGTTAAATTGTGAAAATTATAAACTCGAGGATAGAAAAAAAATGATTTTAATAGATAAAAATTTTATAAAGCAGACTAAATTTAAATATTTGCAAAAAATAAAACCAAAGTATTTCCTTCCATATGCAGGATTTTTTGAAGAAAAATTAAAAAGAGATGAAATATATATTAAATACAATAAAAAAAATGAAACCAAAGATTATCTCAATGTTTGTAAAAAACATAATATAAAATTGTTGGATCCCGAAAAATTTAACATATTTGATTTTAATTATAATAATTCTTGTAAATCAACAAAATATAAAGGTAGATATTTCAAAGATCTTAAAGCTGATGAATATCTAAAATATTTTTCCGAAAAATATCAAAAAGTGGATTTAAATTATATAAAAGATTATTTTTTAAACTCAGGTTTTCATGATAACTCAAAATTATACATATCTTTAACGAAGGATAATTTTGAAACTGAGGATATAAATTTTAAAATATTCTTCTCAAAAAATATCAAATTTTTTTCCTTAAATGGAAATCTCAAAGAATCTTTAAAAAAAGACGATAATTACTTATATCTAAAGATAAGAAAAGAGGCTTTTTTAAATACTATTTATAATAAAAGATCGTGGGAAGATATCTCAATTGGTTTTCAAAATAGACAATTTAGAAAACCAAACAAATATAATAATGAGTTTTGGTATCATTTTAGTAACAAATATGTTTCTAAAAAATTTGTTAAATCAACAACAGATTGTTCAAATTGTATAAGTCTAAATCAAGACATACAAAATATGATTTACAAAACTAAAACTAAAAAAAATTATATCTAATTTAAACTTAAGACTCCTATTGAGGGAGTTACTTCGAAAATAATAAATATTACATTTAAATTTTTATCATATTCTATATCTCGTATCCTTTGATTACTAAAAAATATTCTGTCTTCATTCAATATTTTTGAAAAAGAATTATCTACTTTTAAGAGGTATATTGAAGATGCTCTTAAAGATGAAACAGTTAAAAAGTTATCTTCAAAAAAATTACTATCTTTCAAATATAAAATCTCGCTTATACCAATTGAATTTGAGAAATTTTTAAATGGTTCTATAAAACCATATTTTTTATGTGATTTCTTGTATGGGTCACTACCATCATACTCAATTCCATAAGATGCTATTGGCCATCCAAAATTGCTAATCTCATTTGAGTCATTGATAAAATTAAGATTTATTTCATCACCTCCTTTGGGACCGTGCTCTGAATTAATAATAATATTATTATCATCAACAAAAATCAAACCTTGCGGATTTCTATGACCTAAAGACATTATTTCAAATTTCTTTGTAGTCTTATCAATTGCTATTATTTTACCCTCTAAATAATTAATATTTTGCGCTTTATCCTTTACACTTTCAGCAGTTCCTAAACTAAATAAAATTTTATTATTTTTAAATTTATTTAACCTTCCGCCAGTTTGTATAGTATACTTTTTTGTGAATTCATTTTTTTCAAAAAAAATCGAAAAATCAAGATAATTTAAATTGTAATCAGCTTGGTAGATATTCATAGTAAAACCTTTAGAATTTCTATTATTTTTTGATCTAATTTATCTTTATTAATATTTTTTTTATCAAAATAAATGACTTTACCTTCACCTGAAAGGATAATTACTTTATCATTAACAACTTCAAGATAGTGTGCTCTAAAAGTGTTTGATAATTTATTCCAACCTGCATTAATATCTAGTTGTTTAAATGGTAAAAAAAATTGTTTTAAAATAAATTCTTTATCATTATTAGAAGTAATTTTTTTTTCATCAAATAATTGACCTTGAAATCCCTGTTCATATTTATTTACTTGTAATTCCAATAACTTATTTCTTGTTTTAAGCTCAGGAATTATAAATAGAGTATCTCTTACTTTCACAGCTAAGTTTCTTGGTATTATTTCTTTTAACTTTAGAATTATTTTATTTTGTTTGTCATAACCATCTGAAACTAAATTCCATAAGCTTATGAAAATAAAAAAAAATAAAATTAAGGATATGTAAATGAGATACTTAAAAATTGTTTTCATTTTTTTCTTTAAATTCAAATCTTAAATTTTGATTTCTTGCTATCTATAAGAAAAGTTTTTACTGTTTCAATTGTTAACTTTTCAAAAGATTTTCCAAAATTTTCTATTTTTTTAATTATCAATGGAGGGATTGTAATTATATGACAACCTATTTGATTTGCCTGAGTATAGTTGTAAGGTTCTCTTACACTCGCCCAAAGAATCTCCACGTTTCTAAATTTTTTTGCTAATTTGATGCTTTCTTTTATTTCAGGAAGAGGATCTTTACCTGTATCTCCTGCTCTGCCTGCAAAAATAGAAATTATCACTTTGGTTTTTTTATTAATAAGTTTCAAAATCTTTCTTGTTTGTTTGGCAGTATAAACTGCAGTAATATTTAATTTAATATTTTGGCTATTAAGCTCCTTAATAACTTTTCCTGTAAATTTGTTTTTTGAATTAATAACTGGAACTTTCACATAAACATTTTTGCCCCAACTATTAATTTTAACTCCTTGATTAATCATTGACAAATTATCATCTGAAAATACTTCCAAAGAAATTGGTTTTTTATCACAAACTTTAATTAATTGCTTTGAATAGGTCTCATAGTTTTTTGCTCCTGCTTTTCTCATTAAACTAGGATTTGTAGTAAAACCTTTTACAACTTTTTTTTTATTAAATTTTTTAATAAGATCCAGGTCAGCAATATCACAAAAAATTTTAGCTTTCATTTTTTCTTATAAATTTTTTGTAATATCTTCTGTCATCTTTTTTGCATCTGCAAATAACATTAGTGTGTTTTCTTTATAAAATAAATCATTATCAATTCCTGCGTAACC
>LULK01000546.1_pt1 | contig 10284 bp, 6 predicted proteins | sample 728181 | NCBI WGS metagenome assembly LULK01 (sample SAMN03860291, study PRJNA289734) | marine metagenome | biome: seawater column; feature: ocean; material: water; isolation source: Red Sea water column Station 169 - depth 10m | place: Saudi Arabia: Red Sea | collected 2011-10-15 | depth 10 m | reverse complement strand
ATTTTATTAAGGAATTTTTTGAATTGGATAAAATTAAAATGAGATTTAGACCAAGTCATTTTCCTTTCACAGAGCCATCTGCTGAAGTTGACATAGGATACGAGATGAAGGATGGCAAAATAATAATTGGTGAAGGCGATCAATGGCTTGAGATTTTGGGGTGCGGGATGGTACATCCAAACGTTTTAAGAAATGTTAAGGTAGATCCAATAAAGTTTCAAGGATATGCATTTGGGATGGGCATTGATAGGTTGGCTATGTTAAAGTATGGAATTAATGATTTAAGAGCTTTTTTCGATTGTGACTATAGATGGTTAAATCATTTCGGATTTGATCCTTTGGATGTACCAACAAATTATAGAGGCTTGAGTAGATGAAAATCACATTTGACTGGCTTAAAGATCATTTAAAAACAAATTTAAAAGAAAAAAATCTTTTAGAGCAACTCACCAATGTTGGATTAGAGGTAGAGGGAGTACAAAATCTTTCTTTAGGTAAAGAACTTTTTAAAGTCGCTAAAATTATTAAAACAATAAAGCACCCAAATGCGGATCGGCTAAAAGTTTGCGATGTTGATGTTGGAGAAAAAGAATTTAAAAAAGTTGTATGTGGAGCTGCTAATGCAGTTGAGGGACTAATTACAGTATATGCACCTCCAGGATCAATTATCCCAAAAACTAAAACAAAACTAGTTGTGGCTAAAATAAGAGGAGTTACCTCTTATGGTATGCTTTGCTCAGAGTTTGAATTAAATTTATCTGACGAGAGTGATGGTATAATTGAGCTATCATCAGGATACAAAAAAATTATTGGTAAGAATTATTATTCAAAATCAAAATCTAACTTGATTGATTTATCTATAACACCTAATAGACCAGATTGTCTTGGCATAAGAGGAATTGCAAGAGATCTAGCCGCTTCAGGTTTCGGAAAATTAATCGATTTTAAGAAAAAAAAAATTAAATCAAATAATAGACAACCTTTAAAAGTAAAAATAACAAAAGAAAAAAATCAGGGATGTAGCATGTTTGGTAGCTGTCTTATTACTGATGTAAAGAATACTGAAAGTCCTCAATGGCTTAAGGACAAATTGATTTCAATAGGCCAAAAACCAATTTCTGCAATAGTTGATATTACAAATTATGTAATGTTCGATCTTAATCGTCCGTTACATGCTTATGATGCTGATAAAATTGAAAAAGGTATTATTGTTCGAAATTCAAAATCAGGAGAGAAATTTACTGCTTTAGATAACAAGGATTATAAGCTGGAAGATGGAATGTGTGTAATCAGTGACCACAAAGGTGTTTTAGGGCTGGGCGGAATTATTGGTGGAACAAGATCAGGAACAGAATTAGACACAAAGAATATATTATTAGAGTCAGCTTATTTTAAACCTGGATCAATAAGGACCACGGCAAAAAAATTGAATCTTGATACTGATGCAAAGTTTAGATTTGAAAGAGGCGTTGATCCATTATCAATTGAAGATGGTTTAAATAAAGCCGCAATATTAATAAAAGAAATTTGTGGTGGTAAAATCAGTAAAATTGATATTCAAAAAATTGAAACTCATAAAACAAAAATAGTTAAATTTGATATAAATTCAGTCGAAAAAATAGCAGGTTTTAAAATTTCTACTAAAGAAATTTTTAAAATTTTGGAAAATCTTGGTTTCAAATTTAAAAAGAAAAAAAATTTTTTTGAATTGATTGTTCCATCATGGAGACCTGATATCACGCAAGAAATAGATATTGTTGAAGAATTGGTCAGAATAAGTGGTTACGATAGAATAAGGATTATAGATCCAATCAAGGAAAGAAAGAAGTCTACTTTAAATAAATCCCAAAAATTATTTCATTTTTTACAGAGATCAATTGCTTCAAAAGGTTATATAGAAGCAATCACTTGGTCATTTACAGACTCGAATTACAATAATTATTTCAGGAATACTAAGAAAGAAATTAAGATTGTAAATCCAATAAGTACAGAATTAGATGTTTTGAGAAATTCAATATTCTCAAACTTGATAATATATATGAATAAAAATCTTGATAGAGGTTTTAAGGATTTATCAATATATGAAATTGGCCCAACTTTTAGTGGTTCTAAGCCTGGTGAACAAAATACAGTGGTATGTGGTTTGTCATCAGGAAAAAAATACAGATTATCTTGGATTGAGAAAGAGAGAAATGTTGATGTCTTCGATGTCAAAAAAGATGTAGTCCAAACTTTAATTGAGACAGGGTATAAATCAGAAGAATTTTTTATAGACAACAAAACCCCAGATTATTATCATCCTGGTAAATCTGGGAGATTATTTTTAAAAAAAGATGAAGACTTAGTAGCAGCCTATTTTGGAGAAATTCATCCTAGCATAATTAAAAAAATTGATATGAAGACAGAGTCTTTAGTAGGTTTTGAAATTTTTTTAGATAATTTAAAATTACCAGCAAAAACCTTAAATGATCAAAAAAATAAATTTAATGTTTCAGATTATCAAAAGTCTGAAAGAGATTTTGCATTTATCATAAACAAAGATGTTAATGCGCAAGACCTTATTAATGCTATTGCAAGTGTAGACCAGAATTTAATTAGCAATATTAGAGTTTTTGATGTTTATGAGGGTGATAATATTCCAAGAAATCAAAAATCGATAGCGATTAGTGTTACGATCCAATCTACAGAAAAAACATTAAATGATAATGATTTAGAAAATATCAACAAATTAATCATCGAAACAGTACAAAATAAAACTGGTGCAAAGATCCGTTCCTAATAAAAATGTCCACAATAGATCACATAAGAAATTTCGCAATAATTGCTCATATAGACCATGGCAAATCTACAATAGCAGATAGAATAATTCACAAATGCGGAGGATTGACAGAAAGAGAGATGAAAGCTCAAGTGTTAGATTCAATGGAGATTGAGCGAGAAAGAGGAATAACTATCAAAGCTCAAACGGTGAAACTTAATTACAAATCTAAAAACGGTAAAGAATATATTTTGAATATAATAGATACACCTGGTCATGTGGACTTTAGTTATGAGGTAAGTAGATCTTTATATGCTTGTGAAGGCTCTATACTTATTGTTGATAGTACGCAGGGTGTAGAAGCACAGACATTAGCAAATGTCTATCAAGCTATGGATATAAATCATGAAATTATACCTGTTTTAAACAAGATTGATTTACCAGCATCAGATTTAGATAAAACAAAAAAACAAATAGAGGATGTGATTGGTATTGAAACTGAAAATGCTATTCCTTGTTCTGGCAAAACAGGTGAAGGTATAGATGAGATATTGGAACAAATAGTCAATCAGCTACCTGGACCAAAGGGAAATTTAAATCAAGATCTAAAGTGTTTGCTGGTAGATAGTTGGTATGACACTTACCTTGGGGTTGTAATTTTAGTAAGGGTAATTAATGGAAAAATAATCAAAAATATGAAAATAAAAATGCTTTCAACAAATCAAGATTACATTGTTGAAAAAGTAGGTTTATTTACGCCTAAACCAAAAGATGTGAGTGAACTTAATTCTGGAGAAATTGGATTTATAACAACCGGAATTAAAGTTTTATCAGACACGAAAGTTGGAGATACAATTTGTGATGCTTCAAAACCAATAGTTGAGGCTTTGCCAGGTTTTAAACCAAGTAAACCGGTAGTTTTTTGCGGCTTATTTCCTGTTGATAGCTCTGAATATCAAAAATTGAAAGATGGTTTAGCAAAGTTACAACTTAATGATGCTAGCTTTTCTTATGAGGCAGAATCTTCATCGGCCTTAGGTTTAGGTTTTAGATGTGGTTTTCTTGGATTGTTGCATCTTGAAATAATAACAGAAAGGTTAGAGAGAGAATTCGATGTTAACTTATTAACAACCACGCCAGGCGTTGTTTATAAAGTAAAACTTAACAATGGAGAAACTAAAGATTTACAAAATCCCTCAAGTTTACCTGATCCAACATTTATTAATTCGATAGAGGAACCGTGGATTAAGGCTACGATAATAACACCAGATAATTATTTGGGTTCTATAATAAAATTGTGTCAGGATAAAAGAGGAATTCAAAAAAATCTTACCTACTCGGGTAACAGAGCTGTAATTTCTTATGAACTACCATTAAATGAAGTAGTCTTTGATTTTAATGATCGAATTAAATCTATGACAAGTGGATATGCTAGTTTTGATTATGAAATACTTGAGCACAGAGAGGGCGATCTAGTAAAACTTGGCATTTTGGTGAACAGCGAACCAGTCGATGCTCTAGCAATGATGATTCACAAAGATTTTGCTCAAAAAACAGGCAGGGAAGTATGTGAAAAATTAAAAGACTTAATCCCTAGACATAATTTTATGATTCCTGTCCAAGCCGCAATAGGAGGAAAAGTTATTGCAAGAGAGACAATAAAAGGATTCAAAAAAGATGTTTTAACTAAAATTCATGGCGGAGGAGCAACTGATAGAAAAAGAAAACTTTTAGAAAAACAGAAAAAAGGAAAAGCTAGATCAAAACAATTTGGTAGAGTTGAAATCCCACAAGAGGCATTCATCGGCGTATTAAAAATAAATAAAGAAAAATAGATAATTAGACTTAAATGATAATTGATGCCTTCCCTTTTTTTAATGAGATTGAATTATTAGATTTAAGGTTAAATTATCTTAATAATTCAGTCGATAAATTTGTATTGGTAGAAGGTACTAAATCACACCAAGGTAAAGAAAAAAAACTATATTTTGATGAAAATAAATCTGAATTTAAAAAATATGAAAATAAAATAATTCATCATATTATTGATGATTATCCACTTATTGAAGATTTAAAAAAATTTGAACCTTTTACTTACGATTATCATACTCGCAATGGGATCGGGTATGCTTTAAAAAAATTTAAGAAATCAAGTAATGATATTTTATTAATTTCAGATGTTGATGAAATTCCAAATTATAATTTTTTTTCAAAATTTAGAGGCAATATCACTGTATTTAAGCAATACATGTTGTATTTTCATTTAAACTTAAGATGTGTAGGTTTTGAATTAGATTATGGAGATGGTTTGTGGGGTGGTACAAAAATGCTTTATTTAAAAAATTTTACGACAGCACAGGAAATAAGAAATATAAAACCAAAAAGATATGGGTGGTGGCGCTTTGATAAACCAAAATTGGATTTTATTATGAATGCTGGTTGGCATTTTAGATTTTTAGGTGATGAAGAAACTTTATTTAATGAATTTAAAAATCGTGCAATTGGAACTACAGAAGAAAAATTAAATAAATATAATAAATCTGATTTAAAGAAAATTATACAAAAACAATTAGAGTTAGTGGGTGGAGAAAAATATAGTAAATTTGATTTATCGATGTTACCTGATGAAATTATTTTAAATAAAGAAAAATATAAAAAATATTTGATATAATACAATATTAAGAGAAATTTTTTGGTATTCTAAAAAATTTAAGGAAGGATAATCTTTGTAAGTTCTGAAAAAATTATATTTGATATTTTATTTGACCCTTGTTCTGATGTATGAACAGGGTCATAAAAATCATTTATTTCACCATTATATATTTCATCTAATTTTATAACTTCGATATTATTTTCTTTTGAGAATTTTTTTGTCATTTCATTAAGTAAAAATAACTTTTCATCTTTTAAACCATTATATTTTACTTGAGTAATAAAGATAATCTTTGAATTAAATTTGTATGCTTGTTTGGTAATATTATTCAATCTTTCACTGTATCTTTGGTAAAGTATTGGATATTTATTCATTAATTTATAAGCACTATGAACTTTTTTTGCCCTATCATAATTTATGTAGATAAAATTATTTTCATAAATGTTGTCTGAGTTATTAATTTCATATTTAATCTGAACAGATTTAGAATATCTCCAAATTATCTTATTTAACAATTCAACAAAAATACTATTATTTGATATATAATCTAAAATCTTTCTGTAATTTTTTATTCCAAATGTTAAATCATATTTTAAATCTTGACCTAAAACGCTATCGTTTATTCCTGTATAAATTATGAAGTATTCTGGTTTAAAATTCTCTAACTTTGTAAACCAATGTTTGAAATCATTAGTATGACCTCTTAGAGTTTTACCATCAACTGAGGCATTATAAATATGAATTTTTTTGTAATTATTTTCTTTTAGTTTCAAATTTAATTTTCCTACAATAGTAACCTCTTCTGGAAGAAATCTTTCATTACCTGTGCTTCCACCTAAAAAAACATATTTTATTTTTGATAAGTTAGTAAATTCTTTACCTCTAAACCCATAAAAATTTCTTCTATAAACAAATTTGTAATTTTGATCGTTAATTTTAACTTCATAAATTTCATGTTGGTTTCTATGCTTTCTCATATGAATACCGAAATTATTTTCACTGAACCAATATCCAAAAATTAATTCAATTCCAATTATCAGCAAAGCACTAAAAAAGAGATTATAAAGAATTATTTTTTTCAATATCTAAATATTATAGTTGAACATTTAAAAATTATTTTAATCAAACTTCATTTTTTGAATAAAGTTATTTAAATCTTCAGGAGTCCCTAATCCCCACATTTTATCTACTTTATGAATTTTTATTTTTTTATTTTTTGATAGAAATTCATTATAAACTGGACAGACATAAAACTCATTATTCACTCTAATATTTTTTTTAATCATTTCCTCAGCAGATTTGATGTAATCTGAACCGTGCTTCCAATAATAAACTCCAACAGTTGCATTTTTTGAAATAACTTTTTTTTCTGCAACTTCCGTTACAAATCCTTCTTTATTACACTTTGCATAAGACCATTTTGGATGTATTGCCTCAAAAGTTAAAATTGCACCATCTAAATTTTTTGAGTTAAAATCATAAAATGCTTTTGAACTATTCCAATTAATATATTGATCAGAGTTTGCAATTATTAGTGGATCATCAGTATTGATAAACTCTTTAGCTAATAATGTTGTACAAGCTGCTCCCTCTGTTAAATGATCTAATTCAATAATTTTGCAATTTGGTTGTAAAATTTTTAAAACACTTTTAATATTGTATTTTTCCTGATGTTCCTTCTGAATAATAAATATGTAATTAGCTTTTAAATTTAAACTTTCGATTACCCATTGTATCATTGGTTTATTATCAATCTCAATCAAAGGTTTTGGGAATATATAGCCAGCATCAAAAAATCTTTTGCCTGCTCCTGCCATAGGAATTAAGACATTCATCTTATTATCTTCCCATGATACATTTTTTTTATTAGCCATTTTTTTTGAAATCAAGTTAAGTCTAATTTTCTTTAAGTCCAAATCTTCAATTCTTTTAATCGGTAAAAGTTTAGCTCCAGAGGAAATCGCAGCCTCTCTTCCATAATGAGAGTCTTCGACTATTAGTGCTTCCGATGGATATATCCCAAACTTAATAAAAATTCTTAGATATATTTCTGGATTCGGTTTAGGTTCATTAATGTCCTCGTTTGATAATTTAAAGTCTACATACTTTTCAATTCCAAGTTTATTCAAACAAATATTCAAAGTAGAATTAACAGCATTTGTAGCCACAACAATTTTATATTTATTGCGTAAATTTTTCATAATTTTTATTATCTTGTTATTTTTTTTAATTTTTCTTTTAAGTATTTTCAAAGTTATTTTCTGCTTAAATTTCTGTATTTTTGTAAAAAATTTTTTAGGAATTTTTTTATTGTTTTTAAGAATTTTTAATTTTTCAATTGTAGGCAAACCGTCAAAAATTTTTACATGATCATCAATAGAAATTTCGTCAAAATTATATTTTTTTAATGCTAAATTTAGGGCTTCAAAATGTATTAATTTTGTATCAACCAATACTCCATCCAGATCAAATATTATAACCTTTATCATGATTTATTTGTATTTCCCTATAAAATCTGAGCAAATTCCCAAACAATCTATTTTTTTATAATTAACTCTTTCTGGTAAAACACAAATACTTTTGGGTAATATTTTTTTCCCAGGATATGTCCAAATATATCCTTTACTTGTAATAGTATAATCATCTTCTTGATGCCAAAAATAATGCGCTTTAATTTGGTCTAAAGCTATTAAAGCTTCATTTGTTTTTGCGTGACACCATATTTTACTATTTAGGAGAAATCTTTTATCAATTTCAAATTGATTAAAATCGTGACCTAGAAAAAATTTGCCATTTTCAAATCTTACATCTACTTCAACATCAAACCCATTTTTCAACGCTTCATTAATATAATCAGGACTATTTTCCTTGTCCTTTTCAATACTATTAATATTTCCTCGATGTGAAATTAAATACATATATGTTTAATATAATCAATTTTGTTTTTAATAACTATTAGATTATAAATTTATTATTATATGGAGAGGTGGCCGAGTGGTTGAAGGCGCACGCTTGGAAAGCGTGTATAGAGGAAACTCTATCATGGGTTCGAATCCCATTCTCTCCGCCATCAAAAAGATCAATATTTTCAGGCTTAATTCAGTCATTTTAATTCAAGCAAAATATTATAAGTGAACAAATTTATTAAAAAAATGTTATAATAATATTTTCCGAAATATAAAAAATGACAAATAAAAGTAATTATCAAGCAGACTCTATTAAAGTTCTAAAAGGTTTAGAGGCGGTTAGAAAAAGGCCTGGGATGTATATTGGTGATACCGATGATGGCACCGGCTTACACCATATGGTTTATGAAGTTGTTGATAATTCAATTGATGAAGCATTAGCAGGTTTTTGTAAAAATATTTATGTTAAAATTAACTCTAATGGAACAGTTACAGTTAAAGATGATGGCAGGGGCATACCCGTTGATATTCACAAAGGAGAAAAAAAATCTGCTGCAGAAGTTATTATGACACAATTGCATGCAGGTGGTAAATTTGATCATGACTCATATAAAGTTTCTGGTGGATTACATGGGGTAGGTGTTTCAGTTGTTAATGCACTTTCAGAAAATCTTAAGCTTGAAATTTATAGAGATGGCAAAAAACATTTTATTGAATTTGAAAATGGTGAGTCTAAAGCCCCATTAAAAGTTAATGGCAAATCAAAAGAAACTGGAACAATTATAACTTTTAAACCTTCCAAAGAAATTTTCTCGTCTGTCAGTTTTAGTGAAAAAATCCTTACCAAACGTATGAGAGAATTAGCATTTCTTAATAAAGGAATTAAGATAGCATTTATTGATGCAACTACAAAAAAAGAAAAACTTTCTGAGTTCAAGTTTGATGGAGGCATTCTAGAATTTGTAGAGTTTTTAGATCAGAAGAGAGAAAAATTAAAAAATAAAAATGGAAATGATTTATTTAGAAAACCCATTTTTATTGAGGGCAAAAAAAGTGACGTGGAAATTGAATGTTCATTAAAATGGAACTCTTCTTATACAGAAGAAGTTTTTCCTTATACAAACAATATTTTTCAAAAGGATGGTGGTACTCATTTATTAGGTTTTAGAAGTGCTTTAACAAGAGTTATAAATAAATATGCTAATGAGCATAATCTTCTCAAGAAAAATAAATTAACAATATCTGGTGATGACATTAAAGAGGGCTTAACTTGCGTGATATCTATTAAAATTCCGGATCCTAAATTTTCCTCACAAACTAAAGACAAACTTGTTTCTTCTGAAGTTAGAATGATTGTAGAAACAATCATTAATGAAAAATTATCTATTTGGTTTGATCAAAATCCGTCTATTGCAAAAGTTATTTTGGCAAAGATTATCCAAGCAGCGTTAGCTCGTGATGTTGCAAGAAAAGCAAGAGAAAGTGTTAGAAGAAAAGGTGCACTTGAATTAAGTGGGCTACCCGGAAAATTAGCTGATTGCCAAATTGGAAAACAGGAGGGAACTGAATTATTTATTGTTGAGGGGGACTCTGCTGGTGGCTCTGCCAAACAGGGTAGAGATAGATCAAATCAGGCAGTCTTACCCTTGAGGGGTAAAATTTTAAATACATATGTCGAAGATCTTAAAATTGGAAAAAATGGAAATGGATCAGATAAAAGAACTAAGGCTTTGTCTAAAATGATTTCATCAAATGAAATTGTAACTTTAATAAATGCTCTTGGCCTAGATCCTAAAGCGCAAGAAATAGATTTAAAAGATTTGAGGTATGGTAAAATTATAATTATGACAGATGCTGATGTAGATGGATCACATATCAGAGCCTTGCTTCTCACTTTTTTTAATAATAGTCCATTTAATAAACTAATTGAAAATGGACATATTTATTTAGCTCAACCGCCATTATTT
>LULK01000695.1_pt1 | contig 10290 bp, 6 predicted proteins | sample 728181 | NCBI WGS metagenome assembly LULK01 (sample SAMN03860291, study PRJNA289734) | marine metagenome | biome: seawater column; feature: ocean; material: water; isolation source: Red Sea water column Station 169 - depth 10m | place: Saudi Arabia: Red Sea | collected 2011-10-15 | depth 10 m | reverse complement strand
ATCAAGTACTCCAAACGCAAATTATGAAGAAGCTAAAACTATTGGAGGTGCATCATTTGCAAAAGCTGTAACTAAAGGTAGTCAAACTGTAGGTGCCGATATGTCAAAGTTCGGATGGACAATGGCTAAAGCAAAAGGGAAATTTTAAGTTGATTTAAATAATTAGATTTAGTTGTTAAAAAACCCTGCTTTAAATAAGCAGGGTTTTTTTATTAACATTAAGTTAACATCCATAAAACATTTAGTTAACTGTAATTGTTTTTTCAAAATAGATATTTGTAAAAATCAATAATCCAATGAATAAATTTAACTCATTACTTTTCTTCTTTTTTTTAATAGATTCTTCTTTAGTTTTTTCGCAAAACGGTATAGTAAGAGGAACTGTTATTGATTCTGATTTTCAAGATCCAGTCCCTTTTGCTAATATACTGGTTAAAGAAACTGGAACAGGTACGACAAGTGATTTTGACGGGAACTATGAAATCATTCTTGAAGAAGGATCTTACACATTACAGTTTAGTTATCTAGGCTATAAGACAATAGAAATTTCCGAAGTAATTATTAATGGAATTGAACCTGCAATTGTAAATGTAAGTATGGAAGTGATAGCTGAAGGACTAGAAGAGGTTGTTGTTTCAGTTAGTGCAAGACAAAATACAGAATCAGCAGTTTTAGCTTTTCAAAAAAAATCTGCAAGTTTAGTTGATGGTCTTTCCTCCCAAAGAATTAAAAGTTCTGGGGCGTCAGATATTGCTTCTGCTGTAAAGTCAGTGCCAGGTGTTTCAGTTGAAGGAGGTAAATATGTTTTTGTGAGAGGCTTGGGTGACAGATATACCAAATCGATTTTAAATGGAATTGATATTCCTGGTCTTGATCCTGACAGAAATACAGTACAAATGGATTTATTTCCAACCAGTATTTTAGATAATATAATCGTAATCAAATCATCAACTGCAGAAAACCCAGCGGATTTCACAGGTGGAATTATAAATGTTATCACAAAAGAATTTCCAACTAATAAACAATTAAATATATCAGTTGGAACATCATTCAATCCAAATATGCATTATAAAAATGATTTTATTTCGTACAATGGTGGTGGCACAGATTTTCTCGGATTTGATGATGGAACTAGAAAACTTCCAGTAGACCCCCATAAAAACTATTCATTTCAAGAAGTATTTAATCAACCTTTACAAACAGAAATAACTAATAAGTATAATAAAGAAATGGGTGGTACAAGAAATTCAAATCTAGGAGATTATAGTTTTTCAATTTCTGGTGGTAATCAAAAGAATGTGGGTAATGCGGAAAATAAACTTGGATGGTTTGGATCTCTTTCATACAAAAACGAATCTGAATATTATGAAAAGGCTCAAAATAATGAATACTTAAGAAATGAAAATAAATCAATATTTGAATTGGATCCATCAGTTACTCAATCAGGTGATGTAGGTAAAGAAATCGCAACTTTAAGTGGTATGGGGGGATTATCTTTCAAAACCAAAAGCTCAAAGTATAAGTTTAATGTTCTTCATATTCAAAATGGTGAGTCAACTGCAGGTGTTTTTGATAATGAAAGATCAGATACTGATTTTAATGTATACTTAAAACATATACTACAATACACTGAAAGATCAATAACAAATATTCTTTTTTCAGGGACTCACTCATTAAATGAAGGAAATTTTAAGGTTGAGTGGAAATTATCTCCTACAAGGTCATCTATTCAAGATAAAGATGATAGAACTACATCATTTAAAATCACAGATGAAGGAAAATATGTTATTAATTTAAACACCAAACCTCGAAGAATATGGAGAGATTTAGAAGAGTTTAACTATGTCGCTAAAATTGATTTTACAAACAAGATATCAATGTTCAATAATGATGCTTTAATTAAGTATGGATTATTCGGTTCATATAAAGAAAGAGATTATGATATATACAGAACACAAATAAATGTCCCAAATAATTTGGGAACATTAAATAATGGTGATGCTAATAATATTTTAAAAGATGGAAACATATGGACACCCACAAATACAGGAGGTAATTCAATTGATTTATTGTTTAATTTAATTTCTAGAGGTAAAAGCTATGAAGCAGATCAAAATAATCTTGCAAGCTATATTTCCTTAGAGTTTAAAGTGAATCCCAAATTTAGATCAATTATAGGTCTAAGAGGAGAAAAATATTTTACACACTATACTGGACAAGACAGTTCAGGTGACAGAGAATTTAAAGGAGAAAAAGTTACTGATACATTTGATTTATTTCCATCTTCTAACTTTATATTTTCTGTAACTGAAAATTCTAATATAAGATTTTCATACTCAAAAACTACAGCTAGACCTTCGTTCAAAGAAGCTTCAATTGCTCAAATATTCGATCCTCTATCAAACATTACCTACATAGGAAATATAGATTTGAAACCAACATACATTGATAACCTTGATCTTAGATTTGAAAACTTTGGAGAAAATAATCAAATGTTTGCAGTTAGTGCTTTTTATAAAAATTTTAAAGATCCAATTGAGCTTAGTTATTTTGAATCAGCTAGAGAAAATTTTCAACCTAGAAATCTGGGTAATGCTACAGTTTATGGAGCTGAAATTGAAGCTAGAAAAAATATTTCAGAATACTTTAGCATTAATGTTAATGCTTCAATAATTGAGTCCAAACAAAAGTATGGAGAGGCAGAAAACACTTTAAGAACTTTAGGGTTAAGAAGTGGAGAGACTTTAAGTGGTTCAAGGGAACTGCAAGGTCAATCACCTTATTTAATTAATGCTAGTATTGACTATAAAGACGATAATACAAGAGCAGGTTTATATTTCAATATGCAAGGAAAAACTTTAGAAGTTGTTGGTAACGGTATAAGTCCAGATATCTATACTTACCCATTCGAGAGTTTAAATTTTACTTTCTCAAAATCATTTGGAAAAGAAAGTAAAAAATCCATAAATATTAAAGCTGAAAATTTATTAAACAGTAAAAAAGAAAGTTATGCTGAAAGTTATAATGCTTTAAATAGACTTTACAGTTACAGAGATCAGGGTATAAAATTTTCAATTGGATATTCTATTAATCTATAAAATCAAAATAATTAAATAACTTTCAGGATTAATGCAAGACTATTACTTAATATTAGTTATAATCCTAGGAATACTTGCAATTGCTGATTTAATGGTTGGTGTTAGTAACGATGCTGTTAACTTTTTAAACTCAGCAATTGGATCAAAAGTAGTGTCATTTAAGACATTAATGATTATTGCAAGTTTAGGTGTTGCTTTTGGCGCAATGTCATCAAGTGGAATGATGGAGGTTGCACGGAAAGGTATATTTAATCCTGAGATGTTTATTTTCTCTGAAATCATGATAATATTTCTTGCTGTCATGATTACCGATATTTTACTACTTGATGTTTTTAATTCATACGGACTTCCAACTTCAACTACTGTTTCAATTGTATTTGAGTTGTTGGGTGCGGCAGTAATTATTTCATTAATTAAAATTTCAAATATTGATGATAGTGTAATTGATTTGGCTAACTACATTAACACTTCAAAAGCCACACAAATTATTTTAGGGATTTTCCTCTCAGTAGTTGTAGCATTTTCTATTGGGGCTCTAGTACAATTTATTTCGAGGTTGATTTTGTCTTTTAACTTTCAGAATAGGAGTAAATGGCTAGGATCCTTTTTTGGAGGTATTGCAATAACTTCAATTTTTTACTTCATTATTATAAAAGGTTTAAAAGGCAGCCCATACTCATCATCTAAATTTGAACTTTTAGGAAATGAAACATTGTCAAACTTTTTAGATAATAATCTTTTACTTATTATTTTGATTTCTTCAATTTTTTGGATTCTTATTTCGCATTGCATAAATACTATACTAAAATTTAGTATTTATACTATTGTCATTTGTGCTGGAACTTTTGCTCTAGCCTTGGCTTTTGCTGGAAATGACTTAGTTAACTTTATTGGAGTTCCAATTGCTGGCTATCAATCTTTTACAGCATGGGTTGATTCAGGATTAGGACCTGACAATTATACAATGGAAATATTGTCTGAAAAAGTTGCCGCACCAACTGAAATATTATTAGGTGCAGGTGCCATTATGATTGTCACACTCTGGACATCAAGTAAAGCAAAATCAGTAATTAAAACCTCAATTGATTTATCAAATCAAGAAGAAACTATCGAAAGATTTAAGCCAAATTTCATTTCTAGATTTTTAGTTAAATCTTCTTCAAATATTCAATCAAGAATTATAAAAATAATTCCTGAGCACAGTCAAAGATTCATTTCTAAACAATACATAAAACCAAAGCCAAATACATTAATTTTAAAGAAAGATAGACCTGCATTTGATGAAATCAGAGCATCAGTTAATTTAGTTGTTGCAGCAATTTTAATTTCAATTGCAACATCATATAAATTGCCTTTGTCAACCACCTATGTCACATTTATGGTTGCTATGGGTACTTCATTAGCTGATAAAGCTTGGGGAAGTGATAGTGCAGTATATAGAGTTGCCGGTGTAATAAATGTAATTGGGGGATGGCTTCTTACAGCATTAATTGCTTTTATAGCATCCGGATTTATTGCTGCCCTTCTTTATTATTTAGGTCAGTACGGACTTTATATGTTAGTCATTATTGTTGGTGTGATCTTAACTAAGAATTATTTTGCGCACAAAAGCAGAAGACAGAAAGAATTGCAGGAAGAAAAATTTGAAACAATTGAAAGTAAATCAATCAAAGGAGTAATTTATGAGAGTTCAAAAAATATTTCAAAATTTTCAAAGAGAACAAACAAATTAATTTTACAAATTTTACAGGGAACTAGCTCTCAAAATTTAAATGCTTTAAAAGAGAATAAAAAGTTTGTTCAAAAAATAAATAATGATCTAGAAATTCTAAAGAATGATGTTTTTTATTTTATTAAAAAGTTAGACAAATTATCTATTGAATCAGCATCACAATTTCACATGAGTGTACTTGAAGAGCTTGAAAACATAACAGATTCCATTTCATCATTATCTAAAATAACATTCAAACATTTCAATAATAATCATAGGAATTTAACTTTTAATCAATCACGTGAACTTAAAGAGCTTGAGGATGAGTTAAAAGAATTTTTTGATCTTATTATCGCAACTTTTGATTCAAATAATTATTCAGATATTAAACTAATTTTTAATATAAAAGAAGTATTAACTTCGTCATTAAATAAAAAAATTAAATCTCAAATAGCTAGAACTAGAGAAGAAGATTCAAGCCCAAAAAACACGAGATTATATTTTGAAATTCTTAAAAAGACTGAAACAATAATATCTCATTATATTCAATTGCTAGAGCTATATTCCGATAAATATGTTGAAAAAGTTTCTCCTACTCAAATTGATGAACAAGAGTAAAAAGATATAAAATAATTTAAAGAAAATTAACAACTTATAATTGAAGTACTTAACAGAGTTTTTAGGAACTTTTTTTTTAGTTTTTATAATTGGATTATCTAGTAATCCTTTAGTTATTGGCTTAGGTCTTTCAATTCTAATTTATTTAGGTGCTAAATTTTCAGGGGCTCACTATAACCCCGCAGTAAGCTTCTCTTTCTACTTAAAAAAAACAATATCTATTTCTGTTTGTTTTTTATATATTGTATGTCAAATTTTTGGAGCTTTTTGTGCTGCACTTTTAATTTCAATTCTTACTGAAAGGCTTGTGTTAGAGCCTAATTTAAATGAGCCTTATTTCTTAATAATTCTGTCAGAATTATTTTTTACTTTTTTAATGATCTTGGTAATTTTTTTAGTTGCTATTTATCCTAAAACAAAAGGAAATAAATACTATGGAATAGTCATTGGATTAACTGTTTCATTAGGAATATTTTTTGTTAGAAATATTTCATCAGCCGTTTTTAATCCAGCTGTTTTTATTGGTCCTGCTTTTGTTGATTATTTAAATAATGGCGATGCTATACAACACATATATTTATATTCAATAGCAACTACAGCTGGAGGATTATTAGCAATAATTATTTATAATTTATTTTTTGAAAAAAATAAGAATTAGGAACCACACATTAAACAATCATCATCTTGTTCACCCTCTTTTGATTTAGCAATCATTTCTTTTAACTCTTCAGGAGTTAGAGGTTCAACTGGAATTTGAGCAGTTTCTTCAGCTGAAGGCGGCGGTGTTATTGCAGCAGCAGCTGGGGCTGAGGCAACAGCTTCAACTTTTTCCTTAACAATTTCTTCTTTTTTGGTATTATCAATTGTAAACTTGATCGCATCAACAGCTGATTTTGTTCTTAAATAATACATTCCTGTTTTAAGACCAGATTTCCAAGCATAAAAATGCATTGAAGTTAGTTTAGCCATTGTTGCACCTTCCATAAATAAGTTGAGAGACTGTGACTGATCAATAAAATACCCTCTGTGTCTAGCCATATCAATAATATCCTTCATGCTTAATTCCCAAACGGTTTTATAAAGATCCTTAATGTCTTGAGGAATATTTTCAATATGCTGAATTGAACCATTTGCTTTCATTAGTTCTTGTTTAAGCTCTTCATTCCATAATCCAAGCTTAACAAGATCTTCTAATAGGTGCTTGTTTACTACAATAAATTCACCGGAGAGTACTCTACGTGTATAAATATTAGAAGTGTAAGGTTCGAAACATTCATTATTTCCAAGAATTTGTGATGTTGACGCAGTTGGCATTGGAGCAACTAATAATGAATTTCTTACTCCATTCTTTTTAACATCCTTTCTTAATTTATCCCAGTCCCATCTTCCACTCAATTCCTCATCCTTAACTCCCCACATGTTATGTTGGAACTCACCTTTAGAAACTGGAGAACCTTTATATGATTTATATGGACCATCCTTAATAGCTTCTTCCATTGAAGCGGTCATTGCAGCAAAATAAATGGTCTCAAAAATTTCTTGATTTAACGTCTTTGCCTCATCTGAAGTAAATGGCATACGCAATTTAATAAATGTATCGGCTAATCCTTGGACCCCAAGCCCAATTGGTCTGTGTCTAAAATTCGAATTTTCAGCCTCTTTTACTGGATAATAGTTCCTGTCAATTACTTTATTTAAGTTTTTAGTTACTCGCTTAGTTACTTTAAATAATTCTTTGTGATCAAATGAATTATTCTTAACAAACATAGGTAGAGCAATTGACGCAAGATTACATACAGCAACTTCGTCTTCTGAAGTATATTCTAATATTTCTGTACATAAATTGGATGATCTGATTGTACCAAGATTTTTTTGATTTGATTTTCTATTACATGCATCTTTGTAAAGCATGTATGGTGTTCCAGTCTCAATCTGAGATTCTAATATTTTTTCCCAAAGCTCTCTTGCTTTAATAGTTTTTCTTCCCTTATTATCGCTTTCGTATTTTGTGTATAGTTTTTCGAATTCTTCACTGTGACAATCGTATAATCCTGGACATTCATTAGGACACATCAAAGTCCATTCACCATTACTTTCTACTCTTTTCATAAAGAGATCTGGAATCCACATTGAGTAGAATAAATCTCTAGCTCTCATTTCTTCCTTACCATGATTTTTCTTCAACTCTAGGAAATCAAATATATCTGAATGCCAAGGCTCTATGTAAATTGCAAATGATCCTTTTCTTTTACCTCCTCCTTGATCAACATATCTGGCAGTATCATTAAAAACTCTTAGCATAGGCACAATTCCATTGGATGTTCCATTTGTTCCAGCAATATATGACCCTGTTGATCTAATATTATGAATTGATAGTCCAATTCCACCAGCTGATTGGGATATTTTTGCAGTTTGCTTTAATGTATCATAAATCCCTTCAATACTATCATCTTTCATTGTTAATAAAAAACATGATGAAAGTTGCGGTTTAGGTGTTCCTGAATTGAAAAGCGTTGGAGTTGCATGAGTGAAAAACTTCTTAGACATCAAATTGTATGTTTCAACTGCTGAATCTAAATCATCATGATGAATTCCAACTGAAACTCTCATTAACATGTGCTGAGGTCTTTCAACAACAACTCCATTCAACTTTAATAGGTAAGATCTTTCAAGGGTTTTGAATCCAAAATAATCATAATTGAAATCTCTATTATAAATTATGGTTGAATCAAGTTTTTCTGCATTTTTCTTAATTACTTTATATACTTCATCAGACAGCAATGGAGCTTTTTTACCAGTCCTTGGATTTACATAATTATACAAATCCGCCATTGTTTCTGAGAATGATTTTTTTGTGTTTTTGTGAAGATTTGAAACGGAAATTCTAGATGCTAGGTTTGTGTAATCTGGATGGCTTGTAGTCATAGTAGCTGCAACTTCAGCGGCTAGATTATCAAGCTCAGAGGTTGTTACACCATCGTAAAGACCTTCAATAACTCTCATTGATACACGAACAGGGTCAACAAGAGGATTAAAACCATAGCAAAGTTTTCTAATTCTCGCCGTGATTTTATCAAACATTACTGGCTCTTTATGGCCATCTCTTTTTACTACAAACATTGTTTTTTAGTTGTTGTTATAATTAATATTAAAAATCTTCATCAAAACTGATTTCCTCGGATCTTGTATCATTATTTAGAACTCCTGCTTTTTGATACTCAGAAACTCTTTTTTCAAAGAAATTAGTTTTTCCCTGTAATGAAATCATATCCATAAAATCAAACGGATTAGTTACATTATAAACTTTCTCACATTGTAATTCAACCAATAGTCTGTCTGTAACAAATTCTAAATATTGAGTCATTAACTTAGCATTCATACCAATTAAGCTAACAGGTAATGACTCAGTAATAAATTCTTTTTCTATGTCAAGGGCATTAGTTAAAATATGAGTAATTCTTTCCTTAGGAACTTTACTAACTAAATGGTTATTATGTAAATGAACTGCAAAGTCACAATGCACACCTTCATCTCTCGATATTAATTCATTAGAAAAAGTTAGGCCTGGCATAAGCCCTCTTTTCTTTAACCAAAAAATTGAGCAAAAAGCACCTGAGAAAAATATACCCTCAACAGCAGCAAATGCAATTAATCTTTCTGCAAATGAATCAGATTCAATCCATTTTAATGCCCAATCAGCTTTCTTTTTGATTGCAGGAAAAACTTCAATAGCTCTGAATAATTGATCTTTTTCTTTATCGTCTTTAACGTAGGTATCAATTAAAAGTGAGTATGTTTCGGAATGAATATTTTCCATCATAATTTGGAAACCATAAAAGAATTTCGCTTCTGAATATTGAACTTCGTTTACAAAATTTTCAGCGAGATTCTCATTAACTATTCCATCCGAAGCAGCAAAAAAAGCTAAAATGTGTTTGATAAAGTATCTTTCATCGTCATTCAATTTAGTAGTCCAGTCTGTAAGATCTTGATGAAGATCTATTTCTTCAGCAGTCCAAAAACTTGCTTCACATTTTTTGTACCACTCCCATAAATCGTGATGTTTTATTGGGAAGATGACAAATCTATCTTTATTTTCTTTTAAAATTGGTTCAACCATAGCAGTAATGTAATTAGATTATTTGCAATTAAGCTTAACAAAGATTCTAAAATGTTGTCAGAAATAAAAGAATTAATTATTCACAAATTGGCTTAGTTTTTAACAATTTATGAATTAAAGAAAAATCTAAGTATTTGGTTTTTTTGCTGCTAATAATTTTTCATACCAGTCAGTTCCAAATTTTTTAATTAAGGCCGATTTCAAAAACTCAAAAACATATACATTATCATTTTCACCTTTAACACAACCAGCATTACAAATTTCCCAATCATGATAGTTAACAGCCGTATAATTTTTTAGTTCAGTAACTCTTAAAGGATATAATTGACATGAAATTGGTTTATTGAAATCAATTTCTCCTGCATTAAATGCATTTTCAATTCCACATGTAACGATATTGTTTTGATCTCTTTTAATATAGATACACTCTTTATTATTTATCAAAGGTGTATGAACAACTCCATTTTCATCACTAATAAAACTTTGATTTTTTTTCAATGTATCAAAGCCAAGTTTTGAAATAAATTTTTTTAATTTTTTATAATTTTTTTTTAGCTTCTCCACCTCCTCAAGTTCCAATGGAGCACCTATGTCACCCTTAACACAACATCCGCCTTTACAACTTAATATCTCGCATGTAAATTTTCTTTCAATTACATCGTTAGAAACTAAAGTTTTATCAATTATTATCATTTCAATTAGTAACTTTGCTTAAACAAAAATATGGTAAAGAAAATAAGTCT
>LULK01000689.1_pt1 | contig 10316 bp, 9 predicted proteins | sample 728181 | NCBI WGS metagenome assembly LULK01 (sample SAMN03860291, study PRJNA289734) | marine metagenome | biome: seawater column; feature: ocean; material: water; isolation source: Red Sea water column Station 169 - depth 10m | place: Saudi Arabia: Red Sea | collected 2011-10-15 | depth 10 m | reverse complement strand
TTGATCGATATGTCCCTCTGTTTTACCAATTATCAATACTAAATTATTAATTTCTTTAAAATCCATCGTTATCATTTTTTTGTAATTCTTTATTAAGCCAACACCGCCAATTGATGGAGTAGGTTTTATTCCAACTTCTTTTGTTTGATTATAAAAAGAGACATTTCCTGAAACCACTGGAAATTCTAAATATTTACTTGCTTCTCCAATTCCTTTTACACATTCAACAAATTCGCCCATATTATCTTCTTTCTCTGGACTTCCAAAATTTAGACAATTAGTTATTGCAATAGGTGTTGCCCCTACAGAAATTAAATTTCTCCAACTTTCAGCAACAACTTGTTTTCCACCAGTCAAAGGATGTGCCCAACAATATACTGCTGACGAGTCTACAGTAGCTGCAACAGCTTTTTCTGTTCCATGAACTCTCACTACTCCAGAGTCTCCTCCAGGTTTTTGAATAGTATCTCCCATTACTGTATGATCATATTGTCGCCAAATCCATTCTTTACTACAAATATTTTGATTTGATAGAACTTTTTGTAAAACATCTTTTATTTTTAGGTTACTAAAAACGTCTTTTTCAAATTTAATTTTTTTAGGTAATTTTGATTTTTTCCACTTACGATCATACATTGGTGAATTTTCAACTAATGTATTTACAGGTATTTTTGCTACTTGCTCATTGTCAAAAAATAATTCAATATTTTTTGTTTTGGTAGTTTTACCAATAACAGCAAAATCTAAATTCCATTTATCAAATATTTTTTTTGCAAGTCCTTCTTTACCGCTCTCTAATACAATCAACATTCTTTCTTGGCTCTCAGATAACATTATTTCATAAGGAGTCATTTTTGTCTCTCTACAAGGAACTTTATTCAAATTAAGCTCAATCCCTAAATTTCCTTTAGATGCCATTTCTATACTTGAGGATGTAAGACCTGCTGCACCCATATCTTGAATTGCAATAATTGAGTCCCCAGCCATTAATTCTAAACATGCTTCTAAAAGTAGTTTTTCTGTAAATGGATCTCCTACATGGACTGTAGGTTTTTTTTCTTCAATCTTTTCATCAAAACTAGCAGAAGCCATACTTGCTCCATGAATTCCGTCTCTACCAGTTTTAGATCCTACATATATGACCGGTTTATTCAAACCTGCTGCTTTTGAGTAAAAAATCTTATTTTTTTTTACAAGACCTAAAGTCATTGCATTTACTAAAATATTTCCGTTATAAGAACTGTCAAACGATGTCTGACCAGCTATTGTTGGTACTCCCATACAATTTCCATAACCACCAATTCCATGAACAACACCTCTTAACAAATTCTTTGTTTTTTTATGTTGGGGAGATCCAAAATGAATTGAATTTAAGTTAGCAATAGGTCTAGCACCCATTGTAAATACATCTCTCATAATTCCACCTACACCAGTAGCTGCACCTTGATAAGGCTCAATAAAAGATGGGTGATTATGACTTTCAATTTTAAATACAATTGCATCACCGTCCTCAATATCTATTACACCAGCATTTTCACCAGGACCTTGAATTACTTTTTTTCCAGTTGTTGGTAATTTTTTTAAATGAAGTCTTGAAGATTTATAGGAGCAATGCTCGTTCCACATTGCAGAAAAAATTCCTAGCTCAGTTAAATTAGGAGTTCTTTTAAGTAGATCACAGATTTTTTTATATTCATCTTTTTTTAGACCGTGGTCTATTGCAATTTGTTCGTTAACTTCCATTATTTAATATTATTAATAAGATTTTTAAAAAACAAAGATCCATCCTCTCCTGATAAACTCTTATCTATCATTCTTTCTGGGTGAGGCATCATTCCTAAGACATTTTTCTCTTTATTAAAAATACCTGCAATATTTTTTAATGAACCATTGGGATTAAATTTTTCCTCTGTTTTGCCATTATCATTACAATAATAAATAGCTACCTGATTATTATCCTCAATTTCCTTAAGTTGATCATCTGTACAAAAATAATTGCCTTCATTATGAGCAATATGAAATTCAAAAACGTCTTTATCTAAATTTTTAAAATATGGATTATCTTTATTTTCAATTTTTACAAAAACATTTTTACAAATAAATTCTAAATATTTATTTCTTAATAAAACTCCAGGGACTAAGCCACTTTCAACTAATATTTGAAAACCATTACAAATACCCATAACTAAGCCACCTGATTTTGCAAAATTAATAACTGATTGCATTATCTTAGATTTTGAAGCCATACTCCCACATCTTAAGTAGTCACCATAAGAAAAACCTCCTGGTAAAACTACCAAATCACTTTTAGGCAATTCGTTGTCGTTATGCCAAACCATTTTATTTTTAAAACCAAATTTTTTGAGAGCTACATCCATGTCTCTATCACAGTTTGACCCAGGAAAAGTTATAACTGATGATCTCATAGATTAATTTGTTCCAATAATTTTATAATCCTCTATGACAAGATTAGCTAAAAGTTTTTTGCACATATCCTCAACAATTTTGTGTGCTTTTTTTGGATCATTTTCTTTTACATCAATTTCAAAATATTTTCCTTGTCGAATTTCATTTATGTCTTTGAAACCCATTCCATCTAAAGCTTGCTGAATAACTTTACCTTGTGGATCAAGAACATCTTTCTTTAATGTGATAACTGCAGAAACTTTCATTTACTTCTTTTTTTTACAGAAGATAATTTAGTAATGTTTACCGCTGTTACGTTTGATTGTTCATGTAAAATACCTAATCTTTTAGCTACTTCTGTATATGCAGGAATTAGATCACCTAAATCTTTTCTAAATCTATCTTTATCTAATTTTTTTTCAGTTATTGAATCCCATAATCGACATGTGTCGGGACTAATTTCATCTGCAAGAATTATCTCATTTTTTCCATTTAATTTAATTCTTCCAAATTCTAATTTGAAATCTATCAATTTAATTCCAACACCTCTAAACATACCAATCATAAAATCATTAATTCTTAAAATCATTTTTTTTATTTTTTCTATCTCTTTTTTTGAAGCCCAATCAAAAGCATAAATATGATCTTCAGCTATCAAAGGATCACCAAGCGCATCATCTTTTAAACAGTATTCAATCAAAGGTTCTTTTAAAACAGTACCATCTTCTATTCCTAATCTCTTAGTTATCGATCCAGTTGCAATATTTCTTATTACAAATTCAATAGGTATAATTTCGACTAACTTTATGACTTGTTCTCTCATATTAAGTCTTTTAACTAAGTGATTTTTAATTCCTATTTGTGAAAGATTTGAGAGAATATGTTCAGAAATTCTATTATTTAAAACCCCTTTACCCTCTATAGTTGATTTTTTTTGATTATTAAAAGCCGTAGCATCGTCTTTAAAATACTGAATGACTAAATTTTTATCTGAAGTTGCATAGATAATTTTAGCTTTTCCTTCATAAAGTTTTTTTCCTTTTTTCATTATTTAAAAACTCTTCTAAAGATTAAATTAACATTTTTAAAATGCTTAGAATAACTAAAAATATTTTTTAATTTTTTCTTAGATATACTATTAATTATGTATTTATCAGACTGAATTACGTCAAATAAATTTAAATTTTCAGCAAAACATTTTTTTGCGTAATTTTGAACCATCTTATAAGATTTCTCTCTACTCAATCCTGATTTTGTAAGTTCAAGCATAAGTTCTTGTGAGAAAATAAGTCCTTTCGTTAAATTTAAATTTTCTAACATTTTTTTTGGATAAACAATCATATTATCTAAAATATTAGTTAATCTAACTAAAGCAAAATCAATAGTAATGTTTGCGTCAGGTCCTATATTTCTCTCTACACTTGAATGCGAAATGTCCCTCTCATGCCATAAAGCTATATTTTCTAGTGCAGGTGTGACGGAACTTCTTACCATTCTTGCAAGACCAGTAAGATTTTCACTTAGAATAGGATTTTTTTTGTGAGGCATTGCTGAAGAACCTTTTTGATTTTTTGAAAAATATTCTTGTAACTCATAAACCTCAGTTCTTTGCAAGTGTCTAATTTCAGTAGCAACTCTTTCTATTGAACCTGCAATTATTCCTAATACTGAAAAATAAAACGCATGCCTGTCTCTTGGGATAACTTGAGTGGAGACTGGTTCAACTTTTAAACCAAGTTTTTTTGCAACATGTTTTTCAATATTAGGTGATATATTTGCAAAGGTTCCTACCGCACCTGAGATTGCACAAGTAGAAACTTCATCAATTGCAAAGATTAATCTTTTTCTGTTTCTTATAAACTCTTCGTAATATGATGCTAATTTTAATCCAAAAGTGATTGGTTCAGCATGAATCCCATGACTTCTACCCATACATGGAGTGAACTTATATTTTCTAGCTTGTTTCTTTAAAACTTTTAATAACTGATCTAAATCTTTAAGAATTATTTTGCCTGATTGTACTAGTTGGATATTAAAACTTGTGTCTAAAACATCAGATGAAGTCATGCCTTGGTGAAGATATCTAGCTTTAATACCAGCTTTTTCTGTTATAGAGGTTAGAAAAGCGATCACATCATGCTTCACTTGTGCTTCAATTTGATGGATCCTTTTAACATTAATTCTAGCTTTTTTTTTAACTACCGATGAAACTCCTTTGGGTATTTGACCTAGTTTCTCCATAGCTTGAGCTGCTGCAATTTCAACATCAAGCCATATTTTATATTTATTTTCCTCTGACCAAATATCAGTAAGTTCTTTTCGAGAATATCTTTTAATCATTTATTAAATTATAAGTACGGAGGCTTTGAGTAACCTTTAACAGATTCTGTAAAAATTTCATATCCATTTTCTGTTATACCTAAAGTATGCTCAAATTGTGCAGATAAAGATTTATCTTTTGTTACTGCAGTCCAACCATCATTAAGCATTTTTACATCAAACTTTCCAGCATTAATCATAGGTTCAATAGTAAAAGTCATTCCAGGTTTTAATTCCATACCTGTATTTTTGGTTCCATAGTGAAGAATGTTTGGTGACTCATGAAAAGTAGTGCTTATACCATGACCACAAAAATCTCTTACAACTGAAAAACCTTTTTCCTCAACATGAGATTGAATTTCATGTCCAATATCTCCAAGCCTGATACCCGGTTTAAGAATTTTTATTGCCCTCATCATGGACTCATATGTAGTGTTAATCAAGTTATTAAGTTTAATTGAAGTATTTCCAATGCAAAACATTCTACTTGTGTCCCCATAATGACCATCAATAATTGCGGTAACATCAACATTAACTGCATCCCCTTCTTCTAAAATTCTATCTGTTGTAGGAACACCATGACAAATAACGTGATTTAATGATGTGCATAATGATTTTTTAAAACCTCGATAATATAAAGGAGCTGAATATCCCCCATTATCTCTAATAAATTCGTATCCTAATTTATCTATGTAATCAGTTGATATACCTTCTTTAATGTGCTCAGTAAGCATATCTAAAGTTTGTGCAGCTAGTTTTCCTGCAACTCTCATTTTTTCAAATTTTTCAGAATAATTATTCATTTATGATTTTAAGTTTCTTTTTAATTTTAATTTCTTTTGTATTAATTTTACACGCATAGGCTAAAAAATTAACTCCCGCTTTTTTTGCATGAATGTAATTTTTATAATATTCGTTATCTATATCTCTTGCTATCTTAAAAAATTCCATATTTTCTATCTGTACTAAAAATATCAGATAACTTTTATACCCTTTTTTTATGGCATCAATAAGGGTAAGCAAATGTTTTGATCCTCTTGAAGTAACTGCATCTGGAAATTCAGCTGTTTTTTTTTCCCTAAAAAGAGTAACATTTTTTACTTCAACAAAACTTTTTTGCTCACTTTTTTCAATAAGAAAGTCAAATCTTGTTTCTTTATTAAAAAAAACCTCAGGTTTTATCGAATCATTGTTTTTAAGTTCTTTAATTAAATTATTTGTTAACCCATGGTTTACTATTTTATTTGCTAAATGTGTATTTACGCCAACTAGATTATTTTGAGCTTTAATTATTTCCAGACTATATTTTAATTTTCTCTTAGGATCATCGTGTTTAAGAACATAAACATCATTTCCTTCTTCAAGAAGACCCTTCATGGAACCTGTGTTTGGACAATGAGCTGTTACAGTTGATTTATTTAATTTAATATCAACAAAAAAACGTTTATACCTTTTGATTAATTTGCCTTTTAATAAAGACTTGGTAAATTCCATAAACAAATTATACATACAAAATGAGTAAAAACATAAAAGTAAATGCTGCAATATTAATCATCGGTAATGAGATTCTTTCTGGCAGAACTCAAGATACAAATACTAGCACATTAGCTACATGGTTAAATTCTATTGGTGTGAAAGTTACCGAAGTGAGAGTAGTACCTGATGAGGAAGACATTATTGTTGATAATCTCAATTTTTTTAGAAAAACTTATGATTATGTTTTTACCACAGGTGGGATAGGTCCCACTCATGATGATATTACAGCTCAATCTGTGGCGAAAGCTTTTGGTAAAAAATATGAGATACATAAAGAGGCATTTAAAATTCTCGAGTCTTATTATAAACCAGGAGAATTTAATGAAGGTAGGCAAAGAATGGTATGGATGCCAAGTGATGCTGAATTAATATTAAATCCAACAAGTGGTGCTCCAGGTTTTAGTGTTGATAATGTATTTTGTTTACCCGGTGTTCCTTCAATTTTAAAATCAATGTTAGGAGGTTTAAAAAATAAAATTGTTGGAGGTGAACCAATTTTAAGCCATACAATTAGTTTGAGAACTGTTGAAAGTGAAATTGCTAATTCATTAACTAAAGTTCAAGAGGAAAATAAAGATGTTGAAATAGGAAGTTATCCTTTTTTTCACGCAGGAAAATTAGGTGTTTCAATAGTTTTAAGATCTGAAAATCAGTCAAAAATTGATGAATGTAATTCACAAATCTTAAAATTTGTTAGTGAAAAAAAAATAGAAATTGTCAATCGCTAATGCTTTATTTTGCTTACGGAAGTAATTTACACCATTTTCAGATGAAACGAAGATGTAAGGATAGTGTTTATATCAAGAAGATAAACTTAAAAGATTTTAAATTAACTTTTAGAAGTAAATATAGAGCAGCTGATATAGAGCCCAAAAAAAATTCTATTGTCCCAGGAGGATTATTTGAAATATCAAAAAGTGATGAAAAAAAATTGGATATTTATGAAGATTTTCCTGTTTTGTATAAAAAATTTTATTTTTTTTATTATGGTAAAAAAGTAATGACTTATACTATGGTTAATAAAACTCCTTTTAAATTCCCTACAGAAAGATATTTAAACGTAGTTAAGCGTGGATATAAAGATTGTAAACTTGATAAAGAATATCTAGAAAAAGCTCTTATCAATTAAAAAATTCTTAAAAATTACTTAACCAAACAGTTTGAAAAGGTCTTAAAGTTAACAAGTTTTCGTTTTTAAATTTTGTCTTTGAATTCAATAAATCTCTATAATTTGAAAGGGATTTAGTAAGTTTAGCGTTTTGATTTTTTGAAGATAGATTAGTAATACAAATAATCGATTGTCTTTTATCTATACTTACTCTTTTGAAGCAGAATAATTTTGGTCCAAGATTTATATTGTGTCGTTTACCACTTGGATGAAAGGCCTTTTGTTTTCTTCTAATACTTAATAAATTTGTGATATTACTATAAAAAATACTTTGCTTAGTCTTATAATCACTGAGTTTTCTTGTAATATTTTTATAATTCCATTTATATCTATTAACGTCTCTATTATTTCCAGTAATTATATACTTAGCTTCATCATTTGATTTACCAAATAAAGAGTTGAAATATATAGCTGGAATTCCCTCAAAAGAAATCATTATAGCATGAGCAGCAACATAACGTTCTAAAAAAAATTTTCCTTTTGGATCATAGTCAGATTTTTTTAATGCATCAAAAACTGTGATATTTGCTTCATATACTTTTTTAGATTTATTATGAACTTTCCTGTATGAAAATTTTGATCCGTTCTTTTTCAATCTTTTAAGAAAATTATTTAATGATTTATTATTTAATATTCCCTCAGTAGGCCGAATACCAATTCCATCATGAGATGCAATAAAATTTAAATAATTATTCCCAAATTTTGTAACTGGAAGATTTTTGCTCCACCTATTGAGATATGAGTTATTTTCAAATAAAAAAGCGTGAATTAATAATGGTGGTAAAGAAAAATTATAAATCCAATTGGCCTCATCATTATTTCCAAAGTAGCTCAAATTTTCTTTTTCAGGCAAATTGGTTTCAGTGATAATTACAGTTTCTACATTTAAATAATTACTAATAATTCTTAAGAGTTTTATAATTTCATGAGTTTGTCTTAAATTTATACATTTAGTTCCATTTTCTTTCCAAAGATACGCAATAGCATCAAGTCTAAAAATAGTTATGCCATTATTGATAAGATGAATCATAATCTTAATGAATCTTAGTAATACAGATGGATTTTTAAAATTTAGATCAATTTGATCAGGGCTAAAAGTTCGCCAAAGATAATCAGATTTATCAAAAATTTTTATTTTTTTTAGCAGCTTATGGTCTCTTGGTCTAACTACTTTAGAGGTGTTAAATTTTGAATTAACAGTTAAGAAATAATCTTTACCAGGTTTTTTTCTTTTCAAGAAATTTTTGAACCACAAACCTCTGGCTGACGAATGATTAATTACAATATCAGCCATAATATTATTATATTTTGAAATTCTTTTTAAATCAGACCAATTACCTATTCTTTTTTCAATTTTATAATGATCTTTAACAGCAAAGCCACTATCACTACTAGAAGGGTAAAAAGGTAAAAAATGAATGGTGTCAAAATATTTTTTTAAATTTTTTTGAAAAAAACTTTGAAACACTTTAATTGAGCTTTTTTCATTTGAATAAACAACATCTCCGTAACAAATAATTAAAGAAGTTTTTTCTGAGATTATTTTTTTTCTTATTGGATTTTTTTTATTAAAGGTTTTAGTAATTTGGATTATTTCATCTTTTAAGAAATTAATATCTTTTTTTGATAATATTGGTTTATATATATTTTCTAATATAGATCTAATTTTTTTCTGATCTTTTTGAATAAGCATTAAGAATATTTTTTATTATCATCATTAACTACTTTTTCAAGTCTACCGAGAAAATCAGGTATTGCACTTTTAACTCTACTCCAGGTTGGGATAAAAGGAGTATCCATTGGATTAAGAATAAATGCTTCACCAGCTTTCATTATATTCATTGCAAATAGCTCAACAGCTTGTTCCTCTGTGTGTGAGTCAAATTTTAGGCCATTCATCATAGCATCACTTCTATATATATCGATTAAATCTAAGGCTGATCTATAATAGGTTGCTTTCAGTGATCTAAATTTTTCTCTGCTAAAAGTATTACCCTGTGTTGCCAATTTTTTTATAAATGTTTTGATGATATCAATAGACATTCTTGATAATCCCTTTGTTTCGTCATCTAATGAGAGAACTTGATGTTTATGATCATAAGTATCAGCCAAATCAACTTGGCAAATATTTTGAGGTGAAAAACTTCTCTGCATTTCAGATAAAATACCAACTTCTATACCCCAGTCTGATGATATTCTTAACTCTGGCAAAACATTTCGTCTAAATGAAAATTCACCTGCAAGAGGATATTTAAAAGATTTCATAAATTCTAAGTAGTCACTTCTGCCTATAGTTTTTTCTAAGGCAGTTAATAAAGGAAAAACTAATAACCTTGCTACACGTCCATTCATTTTATCATTAGCTACTCTAGGATAATAACCTTTACAAAACTCGAAGTTAAAAAGAGGATTTACAACTGGATAAAAAAGTTTTGCAAGCATTCTTCGATCGTAAGTTTTTATATCACAATCGTGTAATGCAACTGATCGTGCACTATCTCTTGCAATACACATTCCAATACAATACCAAACATTTCGACCTTTTCCAAGCTCACTTGGAGCAAGATTATTTTTTTTAAGTTCTTGATCTAGTTTTTTTAATTTTGGACCATCGTTCCAAAGAATGGAAAAAGAAGTTTTTAATTTTTTAAAAAATTTCCAAGCCTTTTTAGCTTGTGTCTCGTTAGCTTTATCTAATCCTATAATAATATGATCGAGATACTTAGTTTTACTTATCTCCTCAACTATTTTAGGAAGGGCTGTTCCCTCCAATTCAGAATAAAGACATGGTAAAATTAATTCCATTTTTCTCTGTTCAGAAAATTTTAATAATTCACTTTCAATAACTGAAGTAGACTTTGTGCCAAAGTCATGTAAGGTGGAAATT
>LULK01001789.1_pt1 | contig 10326 bp, 9 predicted proteins | sample 728181 | NCBI WGS metagenome assembly LULK01 (sample SAMN03860291, study PRJNA289734) | marine metagenome | biome: seawater column; feature: ocean; material: water; isolation source: Red Sea water column Station 169 - depth 10m | place: Saudi Arabia: Red Sea | collected 2011-10-15 | depth 10 m | reverse complement strand
TGGTGCCCAGAGGTGGGATCGAACCACCGACACAAGGATTTTCAGTCCTTTGCTCTACCAACTGAGCTATCTGGGCTTAAATTGAACTTTGGATTATAGGCAAGTTTACAACCGTTGTCATTATGTCTAATTAGTTAAGCACGAACTCTTTCATTGCCAGGATCATAAAGAGATCCTTTACCAACTATTTGAACGGTAATAGGATATAAACCATCACCATCTTCATTAAAGTACTCGATTAAGAGTGACTTGCCTTGAATGGCAATTTCTTTTGGTAAATAACCCATAACCACAAATTTCTTAAGAGACGGACAATAAGACATGCCAGTTGTATATGATCTTCTACCTTTGCTATCTATTGGTACCTCACCTGTTGCAGGATCAATAATTGGTGAAATGCCAACAGGATATCTTGTCTTTCCAGACACATTAAGATCATCTAGTGTCATGGTACATAATATTGCACATGGATCTTCTTCTCTATGAGCCAGATGTGCTGCTTTGCCATGAAAATCAGCTTCTTTTACCAAGGGTCTCTGAATTGCTGCCTCAATAGCTGTATATTCTGTCTCAAGGTCTGCGCCTTGAAGTCTAAAGCTTTTTTCAAGACGTCTACTATTTGCATATGTCTCAATACCAACAGGCACAACCCCAACTTCTAATAAGGAGTCATACAAAGCTAAACCATCATCTTTATTATTATTAAAATAAATTTCCCATCCGCTTTCACCAACATAGGAGATTCTGGCTGCCCATACATCAACTTTTTTCCCACCAGAAAGATTTAAAGTTAGGTTTTTTGCTGATACAAATGGAAAGTTCTTAATATCAATTTCGTTAGGATCTATAAAATTACCCAGGGCTTCAACTGCTTTAGGCCCCCATAATCCTATTGTTGCTATGTCATGAGTTCTAATATTTATATCTGCATTTAATCCATTATCATCTCTGTAATTACGTAAAGTAACCCAGTCACGATTCCCATCAGCACCACCAGTTACAACTCTGTAACTGTCATTGCCAAGGCGAGAGATTGTAAGGTCTGCGTGGACTCCACCATCTTCGTCTAAAAAGTTAGTATATATAACTTTGCCTTCAGGAGTGTTACCACCAACCTTTGCAACGGATAGGTACTCTAACATTTTCTCGGCATCTGGACCTTTAATATCCATGATAGGAAAGTGAGATAAATTAATCATGCCAACTGAATCACTCATGGCAAGATGTTCAGCATTTGCAACATCATATGGTACGTGACGTGTATCCCACTCATTTTCTCTTAATGGAACTTCTTTAATATATTTATCAAGCTTTTCTCTATTGCTTATGTATGCAAGAGCTCTTTCCCAACCTGCAACTTCATTTTCAAATTGAGTAATATATGGTTCTCTAGGATGCACAGCAGGAGTATAAATAGTTTGAGAATTTTCAAATGCTCTTGTTTTTACATATTCCTTTTCTTTTTGATGCGGATAGAATCTTGATATATCGAAAGAATGCATATCCATTTGAGTTTTACCATTGACTATTGCTTCAGCGCACAGTCTGGCGCAACCTGGCCCATCTTTCACCCAAACAGCTTCACATAACCAAAAACCTCTAACCTCTGGACTTTCACCAATTAAAGATCCAGCATCTGCTGTGACAGATAGAAGTCCATTGAATGAACTTTTTTCATCCCAGCCCAACTCACTTAGAATTGGAGTTGTTTCAAAAGCTTTTTCAAGAGGCTCAGCAATCTCTTCAAGTTCTAGGTATCTCATTGAGTCAGATAGCATAGTCTTATCAGGATTTCCTATATCTTCAGGATCAACTAATCTTGGATTTTTATCTTCATAATATCCCCATTCGAGCATGCCACCATGAAATTTTCCTGTATCTCTTACATAGGCTGAATTACCTTGATCTCTTAGCAGAGGATACACCAGCATTTCTTCTGTATCTTGAATCTCTTCATATGGCCCAAAAAATAATAGTGGATGCTCAACAGGCATTAAAGGTACACCAACTCCTGCCTTTTCACCCATTAAAGGTCCCCAAATTCCTGACGCAATAACAACTTTATTAGTTTTAATTGTTCCTCTTTCAGTGATAACTCCAACAATTTTGCCATCTTCTATTTCAAAGTCAGTAGCGGGAGTATTGGTGAAAGTTTTTAGTGCTCCTTTTTCCTTAGCACTCTCAACAGCAAAGTTTACAACTTCCTGTGATCGCGGAACAACCAATCCTGCATCTGGATCCCACATAGCACCTATCATTGATTTTTCTTCAAGTAATGGAAACTTTTCAACAGCTTCAGCTGCAGATATTAATCTTACATTAGTTCCAAAAGCCTTACCTGATGCAACTTTTCTTTTTAACTCCTCCCAACGTTCATCATCACCAATACGACAAATTTCTAATCCACCTTTTTTTAAAAAGAAACCATTGTCTTCATAGAATTTTCTACTAAATGCTGTTGACCAACAGCCTAACTTATCGTGCGTAGTGTTATAAACAAAATCTGATGCATGTGCAGTTGATGCAATATCAGATGGAATGATAGTTGATTTTTCAAGTCCAACAATATTTTTTTGCCCTAAATCTGCCAACCAGTATGCAAGCATGGATCCAACTATTCCTCCAACTCCAACAATAACTATATCGGCTTCAGATGGAAATTTTGATTTTGAATTTTCAGTCATTAAATATACTCTCAGACTCTGCTAAGAAAATTAAACTCTATTTTATTTATTTTGTAAATCAAAAAATTTTGTGATTTTTTTAATAAAAAATATCACTCAATTGCTTTAAATCCTGAGGCAGTTTCATAATCTTTATTATTAAAAAATTTATCCATCTGCTCTTGTAACCATCTCCTATTTTCAGGATCTGACATATCTAATTTTCTTTCATTTATAAGGGTTGTCTGATGAGATTTCCACATTTCCCATGCTTCCTCTGAAATAGAGTTCATAATTTCAATTCCTTTTGGTCCAGGCATTGGAGGGACGCTCAGACTCGGTAGCTCTTTATTAAGTTTTTTGCAGAATATTTTCTTAGACATAGTTTTCTATTATAGACTTGATAGGTTTCGGTAGACCAAATTTATTAAGTTCATCTTTCTTTACCCATTTATGTTCAAGATTTGTTTTAATTTTAAAAGGCTCTTTGTATTCAAATATTTCAAGAGTGATATTAAGGTCGATATGGGAAAGAGCATGATTAAAGTTTTTAGTTTCACTTCTTAAAGGTCTTTTAAAAAAATCTGATCTTTCTCTATTTTGTCTCTCATATGGAATCCATAAACTTTCCCAAAAACTTTTTTTATTTTTTTTAAATAAAAGAAATGATTGGTTTGAATGAGCAAGCATAAAGTTAATTTTTTTGTTTAATTTTTGTTTTTTATAATTTTTAATTACTTCAAATTCTTTAAAGGAACTTTTGCAAGAAGTATTTAAAGGACAATTAGAACAACTCGGAACTCTTAAGTGACATATTGTTGCACCTAAATCCATTATTCCTTGAGTATATTCAAAGATATTTTTACTTGGTGTATAAGTTTTTGAAAGCAACCAAAGTGATTTTATAGCTCCTTTGTCTTTAACATCAATATCATTGAATCTAGAAATCACTCTTTTAACATTTGCGTCAAGTATTGGATATGATTCTCCATATGCAATTGACATTATTGCGCCAGCTGTCGATCTTCCAATACCTGGTAAAAGTAATAGCTCATCGAATTTTTTAGGAAAGCAATTGTTATATTTATTTTTAATTATTTCTTTAGCTTTAAAGATATTTTTCGCTCTTCTGTAAAAACCAAGACCACTCCAAAGAGCCAAAATATCATCTTCTGTTGCATCACATATTGATTTTAAGTTTGGATATTTTCTTATAAATTTTTTAAAAAAAGGGATCACAGTTTTAACCTGAGTTTGCTGAAGCATAATTTCTGATATCCAAACTCTATAAGGGCTAATCTTTTCTCTCCATGGTAGATTATTCCTTCCTGATGTTAAATACCACTGCGATATAGCACTAGAAAAGCTTTTATTATCTTTGTTTAAATTATTCAATTAGATTTTTTTTGTTTAATACCTCTCCGTTTTCATTAAAATGGTAATGAATAGGAGCTCCAGTTGGAATTTCTAATTTGACAATTTCTTCTGCGGATAATTTATCTAAATGCTTTATCAATGATCGCAATGAATTGCCATGGGCAGAAATTATTACGTTTTCACCTCTTAATATTAATGGGTGTATATTTTCTAGAAAGTAGGGCATTACTCTTTCTCCAGTTTCCTTTAGTGATTCTCCGCCCGGAGGACCTATATCAAATGACCTTCTCCATATTTGAACCTGCTCATCGCCCCATTTTTTTCTACATTCATCTTTATTTAATCCTTGAAGATCGCCATAAAATCTTTCATTGAGTGCTTTATTTATTATGATATCAACATTGTCTTGATCAATACTTTCAAGAATTATATTTCCAGTTATTTGAGCCCTGATCAGGGCAGAAGTAAATAAGTAATTAAATTCTAATTCTAGTTTATCTATCAAAAGACCAGCATTTATTGCTTCATCAGAGCCTTTTTTTGTAAGACCTGGATCCTCCCAACCTGTAAATAGATTTTTTTCATTCCATTCACTTTGTCCATGTCTTACAAGAATTAAATTTCTTTTTTTCATTTATATTTTAATTAATCTAACTCATTTTAATAGATAATATAGTTATGGAACTAATTAATTTTTTAATAGAACATTATTTTTTATCTATACCTTTATTAATTGTTATTATTTTATTTTTTATATCAAATGCTAAAAAAGGTGGCCAAAAGATATCTTGCCAGACATTAATAAATCTTTCTAATAATGATTCAGCTTTAGTTGTTGATTTAAGAGATTCTGAATCATACAATGCAGGCCACATTACAGCATCAATTAATATTCCTGTGAAAGATTTACTACGAAGATCTAATGAATTGAGTTCAACAGAAAAATCGATTGTTCTAGTATGTGAAATGGGAAGCTCTTCACCTAATGCCGGAGAAACTCTTATTAAAGAAGGCATGAAAGATATTAAGATTTTAAAAGGTGGAATAAATGAGTGGAGATTGAACAATTTACCTTTAATTTAAATTCCAAGTTCCTTCATTTTTTTAGATAAAGTATTTCTTCCCCAACCTAAGATTTGAGCTGCATCATTTTTTTTACCATTTGATCTCTCCAATGCAGTTTTAATTAACATTTTTTCTATTTTTGTAATAGCTATTTCAGAAAGTCCAGAATCTACATTCATAGATACATTTTTAAGCCAATTTTGCATTCCGTCTTCCCATGATGAAGTTGGAATATCTGCAACTTCAAATTCTTTCACCTCGGTGGGCAGATCTTGAGACTTAATATTCTGAGATGGAGACATTAATGTAAGCCAATAACAAACATTTTCAAGTTGACGTACATTTCCAGGCCAATCATATTTATTCATTAAATTCATTGCATCATCTGAAATAACTCTTAAGTCTTCATCAAGTGAATCTGAGTAATTTTTTAGAAAATATTTCGATAAATCTCCTATATCCTCTTTTCTGTCTCTCAGAGGGGGGACTTCTATTTTGATAACATTTAGTCTATAGAAAAGATCCTCTCTGAAGTTTTTCTGAGATACTAAATTATTTAGATTTTGATGTGTAGCAGCAATTATTCTTACATCAACTTTAATAGGTTTATCACCACCAACTCTATAAAATTCTTTATTTGAAAGCACCCTTAAAAGTCTTGTTTGAGAATCCAGGGGCATATCTCCTATTTCGTCAAGAAATAATGTTCCTCCATTGGCTTGTTCAAATCTACCTATTCTTTTATCAACTGCTCCTGTAAAGGAGCCTTTTTCATGTCCAAAAAGTTCAGACTCAACTAATTCTTTTGGTATATCAGCCATATTTAGTGCAATAAAAGGCATATCATTTCTTGGACTATTTTTGTGTAATGATTTTGCTATTAATTCTTTTCCAGTGCCAGACTCACCTTGAATCAATACTGTAGCAATTGTTGTAGATAATTTTCCGATTGCTCTAAAAACATTTTGCATTGCATGAGATTCACCAATTATGTCTAACTTTGTATCTGTTTTTAAGCCTTTTGTTTTGGGCTTTTCTTCAAGTGCTCTATTTATTATTTCAGTAGCATCTTCTAGATCAAATGGTTTAGGTAGATATTCAAATGCACCCCCTCCAAAAGAATCTACTGCAGCTTGCATATCAGCAAATGCAGTCATAATAATTACAGGAATATCTTCATAATTATTATTAATATGTTTAAGAAGATCATAGCCAAGCATTCCAGGCATTTGGACATCAGTTATAATGAGATCTGGTTGATTTGAATTAAGTTCTTTTAACAAGTCTTCTCCGGATGAATAACTTTTTGTTTGAAAGCCAGAGCCAGTGAGACTTTCTTCAAGTCTAACAATATCTTGTGCAATTGTAAGACCAAGCCCAGAGCCATTTTCTTTTATTGATACCATTGGAAAAAAAACTTGATCATGAATTTCATTTGGAATGCCGGGCCCATTATCTTGAATTTCAATTGAGCATACCGTTGGATAAACGGTCCCATTAACCGGCCTACCGTATTGAATCCTAGATTTAATGGTAATGGATGCATCTTCTGTCTTTTCAATTGCTTGCTGAGCATTTTTAACAATATTTAGAATTGCTTGTACAAAAAGATCTTCATCCCCATTAATTTCAGGAATACTTGGATCATAGTCTCTGATAAGTTTAATTTCTTTATTATCGGCTTCTGCTAAAGCATATACTTGCTCTAGTGCAGAGTGAATATTAAAAAGACTGAGATTTGGTTTTGACGGAGGGGTAAGTATTTTTGTTACGATAGAATTTAATCTATTTGTCTCGTCGATAATAATATTTAAAAATTTTGATGAATGCTCGTCTTTAAATTTTTTGTTCAAAATTTGAGCGCTACCTTTAATGCCTGAAAGGGGATTTTTTACCTCATGAGCTAATGTTCTTGCAAGATTTGCAGCAATTTTTTGAGTCGAAAATGTTTTTGTCGAATCAATAATTTTATTGAGATTATCCACACATGAAATTTCAATAATTATGCATTCATAAGAATCACTAAATCTTACAGTAAAATCAATCTCACGTTTTTGATTCTTAGATGTTATTAATGGAAAATCTCTTTTAGTTTGAGAGCTTCTTTTTTCTGTTGATTTATTTAGCAAATTCATTACAGATGATGCTGTTTCTTCAGAGAGCTGTTTCGAAATATGATTATCTTCAATTTTTGAATTAATGTACCAACCTTTGTTTAGTGCCGAGTCATTTAACCATATTATTTTGTAATCTTTATCCAAAATAATTATTTCGGTAGTTAGTTGGTTTAGGAAATTTAATTCTGAGCTTTCAATATTCATATTAAATTGACTGCCCCATATAATTAATGAGGCAGTTAATATTTATTAAATTACTTAGTAAGAGTACCTACAATATGTGACAAAATTTTATATGGATCTGCATTTGATGCAGGTCTTCTGTCTTCTAGATATCCATTCCAATCATTTTCAACAGTAGCAACTGGTATTCTTATACTCGCACCCCTGTCGCTAACACCATATGAGAACTTTTCAATACTTTGTGTTTCATGAAGACCGGTAAGTCTCATATCGTTATCAGAACCGTAAGAGGCAATACCCTCTTCATGAACTTCGCCTAACTTATCACAAATTGTTGAATATAATTCCTCACTTCCACCAGTTCGCATCGCCTCATTTGAAAAGTTTGTATGCATTCCTGATCCATTCCAATCACCAGTTTTTGGTTTTGGATGGATGTTTACACCAACTCCGAATTCTTCAGCTATTTTGTAAAGCATATATCGACTGACCCATAGATCATCAGCAGCTTTAATTCCTTTGCCAAAACATTGATATTCCCATTGACCAATTGCAACTTCAGCATTAGTTCCTGTTAATTGAATTCCTAAATCTAAGCAAGCCATAAGATGAGCATCAGAAACTTCTCTTCCAGAAACATTTCCAGCACCAACCGCACAGTAGTAGGGACCTTGAGGTCCAGGTTCTCCGTTTTCCCATCCTAATGGTTCACCTGTTTCAGGATCTGTAAAGAAGTACTCTTGCTCAAAACCAAACCACCATTCATCTGTAACAACCTCTGCAGCAGCTGCTCTAAAATTAGATGGGTGAGTTGTATGATCAGCAGCTTGAACCTGAGTCATAACTAAATCATGACCATTTGGGTTTTCATATGTCTGAACTGGTAAAAGCAAACAGTCAGAACTGCCGCCTTCAGCTTGTTGTGTCGAGGATCCATCGAAAGACCAATCTGGAGGTGTTTCATCTTTTGTTGCTTTGACCTTGCTTCTCATCGAAGGCTCAGGTTTATAACCATCAAGCCAAATATATTCATATGTTTTCATTTATTTCTCCTACAAATGTAAAATTTAATTTTGATTAAATGTTTTATTAATGCATTAAATTGATATATTTGCACTAATATTGATAATATTATGCATTAATTTTGTGCAAAAGGAAGTTTTTTGTTCAATTTCAGTTCAAAAATTAGATATCTATGAATTTGGAAATTTTTTCTAGTTTATTTGCAATAGATTCGTATGAATGGCTTCCACCATATGTTATGTCTATATTTGAGCCTGAAAAGTATTTAGCAGCCTCAACATAATTAAGAACTTCATCGCCTGATTCTAAAAAGACTAAAGTATTTTTTTGATTATTAAATTTTGCAGTTACAAGAGATCTCAAAAATTTTATATCATTTTTGGTAATAATAAATTTTTCTCCAGTCGAATAATTTTCATTTTCACCAAGGTATCCCTCAAAACCTTTCAATGGAGGAATAGCTGGATTAATTAAGATCACTTTTGAATTATTAATGCTTCCAAAAAAATTTGCATAGTATCCACCCAAAGAACTTCCCATGAATACAAAATCTTTTTCATTTTCGTCAATGAGTTTTGTTATCTGATTATTTGCTTCTTTAAAACTATTACTTAGATTTGGAGTAAATATTTTTATTTTTTTAGAAATTTTTGATATATAACTCTTAATAATTTTTGCTTTATCTGAATCTGAAGAAGAGGCAAATCCATGAAAATATAAAATTGTTTTTAACATCAAATTTTAAATTGAGGATTTATTCCATTTGCAAAAATGTTCTCTAGCCATTCTGTTAAAAATCTATTTTGTTGTATTTTTTCGTCACGTGATTGCGTTTTAAGAACTTTCATAAAATATGGAACTGCTCTCTCTCCTTGAAAAGATACAACTTCAGCTAATTTAGCATCTAAAGAAATTTGTATTCTGATAATAAGACTTTCCATCTTTTTTAATTTAATTTTCTGTTTAGCTTCAATTATTAATGTATGTTTTGTTCTATGAATTACGTTGAAGGATATTGGATTAGATGAAGAGTCATGATTAATTGTTTCAAACAAATATTTATTTACAGAAAAATTTTTTAGAATTTTCTTTAACCTTAAAAAGTTAGCTTCGCATACAGCTAACTGATGACTTGTTTTTGGTAGAGATTTAATCATTCTTAAATTTTATATTCTTTATTAAAAGGTGTATATCTCTCACATGCTTTGAGATATCTATTAATTTCAACTTCCTCTTTATCACAAAATTCAATTATGGCATTTCTAAAATCATTCTCTTTTATATAGTGGAATGAGCTAGTCCTTTTTGGCTCAAATCCTCTTCTTATTTTATGTTCACCCTGAACACCAGGATCAAAGTATTTTATTTTTTTATTAATACAAAATTCTATACCTTGATAAAAACAGGTTTCAAAATGAAGTGAGTCAATGTTGAAGGAAGATCCCCAATGCCGTCCATATAGGGTGTCATTGCCAATGAAACACAATGATCCAGCTATTTTTTTATCATCATGCACTGCAAAAAAAATAACAGGCTTAAGAGTTTTTCTAAAATTATGAATTTCTGTAAAGAAATCGATATTTAGATAGGGTCTTTGTAACCTTTCTTCATATGTATTTTTATAAAATTTAAAAAACTCCTCCCAGTCTTCTAGTGTCAAAGAATCACTTTCTTTTATTTCGAAAGTAATATTTAAGTCGGATATTTTTTTTCTTTCATTCTTAATATTTTTTCTTTGTCTTGATTTAAAAATACTTAGGTAGTCATAAAATGTCTTATATTCTTTATTTTTCCATATAAATTTATATCCAAAACGTTCTATAAGTTTATTTTCAAGAAATAATTCTTTTAAATCTCCATCCGGGTAGAGGACATGCCAAGATTCAATATTTTTTTCT
>LULK01001431.1_pt1 | contig 10346 bp, 9 predicted proteins | sample 728181 | NCBI WGS metagenome assembly LULK01 (sample SAMN03860291, study PRJNA289734) | marine metagenome | biome: seawater column; feature: ocean; material: water; isolation source: Red Sea water column Station 169 - depth 10m | place: Saudi Arabia: Red Sea | collected 2011-10-15 | depth 10 m | reverse complement strand
AATATTTATGTAATGTTGAAGTGTGTACGACAAATTTTGGTAACCTTAACCGTCCACACTTCTCTTCTTAAAATATTAACAAATTAAATAGCTAATTGGGATTTAACCAATAAATAACATTTTTTTAATGTTGAGTGGATCGCTTATAAATAATAATATTAATAAATCAAGACATTAGATATATTTTAAATGTTAAAAAAAGCCAATAAAATCAACATTAATTTAACCAATATTAATTTTTTTAAAAATATTAACCTCAAAGAATTCAATATATTTTTTTGGATAGTGCTAATTAGTTTATTAGGAATTTTAATCTATGGCATATACATTAATGATAAAAAAACCGAAATTAAGCAGATAAAATCTAGTTTAGATAACATTTATTTAATCAAAACAATTAAAGAATTAACTGAAAATTTAGAACCAAGATATTCCGTAATAAATTATGTGTCTAAATCAGGCGATACATATCAAAGTATAATAAATAAATTGAATATTGACAAAAAAGAAAAAAAAAAAATTACAGAAACTATTCTTAATGAAAAATCCTTGAAGATATTAAAAATTAATCAAAAATTTACTTTCAAATTTGATCATTTGTCTCAGAGTAAAATTAAGCAATTTGTTATCGAGACTGATAAAAAAAATGAGATTGTTTTTTCAAAGAAACTTCACACAAATGAATTTGATTCAAAAAAAATTAAGAAAAATTTTACAAAAAATTTAGTTTATAAAGAAACTATAATTACGGACAGCCTTTATAATAGTGCATTAAACTTGGGCATAAAACCAAATATTATAATTGAATTTGCAAGATTATACGGATTTCAAGTAGATTTTCAAAGAGATGTATGGAAAAATGATAGTTTTCAAATAATTTATGAAGAATTTGTAAGTGATAATAATAAAGTAGTGGATACAGGCGAAATAATTTTTGCAAATTTAAATTTACAAAATTCTGATTTACAGTTGTACAAATATGAATATGAAAAAAACAAAGTAGATTACTTTGATGAAAACGGTAGAAGTATTAAGAAAACTTTGATGAAAACACCAATAAATGGAGCTAGATTATCATCATCATATGGGAAAAGAAAACATCCAATTTTAGGTTACACAAAAATGCACTTGGGTACAGATTTTGCTGCGCCTAAAGGAACTCCAATAATGGCCTCTGGGGATGGTAAAGTTATGAAAGCTGGATGGTGTGGAGGAGGTGGTAACTGCGTAAAAATAAAACATAATAGCACTTATCAAACTGTTTATGCCCACATGTCAAAATTTGGAAGAGGAATAAAGAAAGGTGTAAGAGTAAAACAAGGACAAATAATTGGATATGTAGGTTCAACAGGATTATCTACAGGACCACATTTACATTATGAAGTAATTGAAAATGGAAAAAAAATAAATTCACAAAAACTCAAGTTACCTTCAGGGAAAGTATTAAAGGGTGAACAAAGAAAAAATTTTGAAGTAGATAAAATAAAAATAGATGTTTTAAGGTCAAACCTTATTACAAAAACAAATTAATCTGTTTGTACAGTTTTGGTTGAAATTGATTTTGTATTTATTTCGTCAGAATTTTTTTTGAAATCTTTTTCAATTACATTATTTTTTTCGTCTAAATTTCTATTTTTTTCATCTAAATTTTTTGATATCTCTTGCATACTTAAAACTCTAGAAAAATGATCTGCGTGTTGTAAGTAATTTTCAGACAATATTTTATCACCAGATGAAAGTGCCTCTCTAGCAAGATTATTATATTTATCTACTAGCTTTGCAGCATTTTGGTTGTTTCTACCTGAATTTCTGTGTCTAAAATCACTATTTGAATTAAAGTCATTTTGATTTTTATGTCCGTTGTTAAGCCTTTTTCTATAATTTCTTTCTCCATTGGATTTAAAACGATTTTTTCTGTTATTATTTCGGTAAATGTTCATTGTTATAATTTTGTAGATACGATAACTCTTGGTATAGACCTAATATCTTTACAAATCTTGTTTATGTAAAACCTACTTTTCATTAATAATTTTTTGACCTCAATTTCCTGGTTTTCGCCAATTTCAAATATTAATTTCCCATTTTTTTTTAACAATTTTTTACTTTTAAAGATTAATTTTTTAATAATTTTTAATCCGTCTGCACCAGCTTCTAATGCTACCATTGGCTCAAATTGTCTAATATTATCATCTAATCTCTTTAAATTAATACTATTAATGTATGGAGGATTAGATAAAATAAAATCATATTTATTAATATATAATTTGTCAATATCGATATTTATGAATTTAATTTTATTTTCAAGGTGATGCATTTTTGCATTAATGTTGGCAATTTTGATTGCTTTTTTACTAATATCTATTGCTACACCTCGTGAATTTGGTCTTTCATTGATAAGTGATATAATTAAGCATCCTGAACCTGTGCCAATGTCTAAGAATTGTTTTGGAGATTTATTTTTAGTTAATTTTAAAGCCTCCTCAACAATAATTTCTGTTTCAGGTCTTGGTATCAATACATCCTTATTTACGAAAAAATTATATTTCCAAAATTCTTTTTTTCTAAAAATGTACGCTAAAGGCTCATTCCGTTTTCTTCTGATTAATAATTTTTTAAATTTTTTTAATTGTTTGTCTTCTAATTTATATTTTAGGTTAATCAATATTTCTTCTCTAGTTTTATTCAAAACTTTTGCTAAAAGAAGTTCGGAGTCTAATTGATAACTACTTATATTATTATTTCTAAGCATTTTATTACCATAATTAAGTGTATTTAGATAGTTCATTAGTTAATACTATTAAGCTCATCTTGTTGAGCTTGAAGACTTAAAGACTCAATCATTTCATCAAAAATTTCACCTTCCATAAATTCATCTAACTTGTGTAATGTTAAGTTAATTCTATGATCAGTTACTCTTCCTTGGGGAAAGTTATATGTTCTTATTCTTTCTGATCTATCACCAGTTCCAATTTTACTTTTTCTATCTTTTGATCTTTCTTGATCAATTTTTTGACGCTCATAATCATAAATTCTAGATCTCAAAATTTTTAAACCTTTTTCCTTGTTTCTGATCTGTGATTTTTCATCTTGTTGACTTACAACAATGCCAGTTGGAATGTGAGTAATTCTTACAGCTGAATCTGTGGTATTTACACTTTGACCACCTGGTCCACTACTTCTAAATACATCAATTCTCAAGTCTTTTTCATCTATTTTAATATCTAAATCTTCAGCTTCAGGCAAGACAGCAACTGTTGCTGCAGATGTATGAACTCTTCCTTGTGTTTCTGTATCTGGTACTCTTTGAACTCTATGAACACCGCTTTCATATTTTAAAGAAGAATAAATATTTTTTCCTTTAATTAAGGCTATTAATTCTTTTAATCCTCCAGCCTCACTTTTTGATATTGAAATAACTTCAATAGTCCATTTTTTTTTTTGACTTACTTTTTCATACATTTTATATAAGTCTGATGCGAAAAGACTAGCTTCAAGACCTCCTGTACCTGCTCTGATCTCAATAATTGCATTTTTACTATCTGCTTGATCTTTAGGAAGTAAAAATAATTTAATTTTTTTTTCATTTATCAGAAAGTTTTTTTTTAAATTTATAAGTTCACTAGTTGCAAACTCTCTCATCTCAGCATCCGAGTCTTTATCATTTATAATATTGTTTAAATCCTTGGTATCTTTTTCATAATTTAAATATTCTTTAACATGCTTTATTATGTCATTTAGATCAGAGTATTCTTTAGAAATATCTGCATATTTTTTTTTATCAATCTCGCCTGAGGAAAGTTTTTTTTCTAGTTTTAGGTGTCTATGAATTAAATTTTGAATTTTATCCTGTGGTAGCATTAGTTTATCAGTTATAAATTTGAAACTTTTTCTTCAACTAAAGAAACAATTTTATTTATCATATCTTTTGTCATTACTTTTTCTGTTTCTAAACCATTTAAATACAACATGTGGTTATCTTTTCCACCGCCAGTAATTCCTATTTCTGTTTGTTTTGCTTCCCCTGGACCATTAACAACACATCCTATAATCGACAATGTTATTGGTTTCTTTATGTGAGATAATCTTTTTTCTAATATTTTTACTGTATCAATTACAGGGAAAGCTTGTCTTGCACAAGAAGGGCATGAAATAATTTTTACTCCCCTATTTCTTAGGTTTAGAGATTTTAAAATTTCATTTCCTACTTTAACTTCTTCAATAGGATCATCGGATAGTGATACTCTGATAGTGTCTCCAATGCCATCTAGCAATAAACTTCCAAATCCTATGGAGGATTTGATGCTACCAGGTAAATAGCTGCCAGCTTCTGTAATTCCAAGATGTAACGGATAATCTGTTTTTTTTGATAATAATTTGTATGCCGCTATAGACAAGAAAACATCTGAGGATTTGACGCTAATTTTAAAGTTTGAAAAATCCATGTCCTCAATTATTTTTATATTTCTTAAAGCGCTATCAACTAAAGCTTCGGGACATGGTTCTCTATATTTTTCAAGAATATCTTTTTCAAGTGACCCAGCGTTAACACCTATTCTCATTGAACAATTATTATTTTTTGCAGCAGAGATAACTTCTGCAATTCTTTTTCTATCTCCAATATTTCCTGGATTTATACGTAAGCAATCTGCACCATTCTCAGCGGCTTCAATTGCTCTTTTATAATGAAAATGAATATCTGCAACAATAGGAACGTCTACATGTTTAATGATTGTTTTTAATGATTCAGTAGATTTAATATCTGGACATGAAACTCTTACTATATCTGCGCCGGCCTCTGTTACTTTATTTATTTGATCTATTGTAGATTTATGATCTGTAGTTAGTGTATTAGTCATGGTCTGAACTGTGATTGGATTGTTTCCACCGACTTTGATTTTACCAACACTTATTTCTTTGGTTGTCTTTCTTTTAATATTCCTAAAAGGTCTAATTTCTGAGTTCATTTATCTAATTTAAATTCTTTGTGTAAACATTTTATTGCTTTTGCGACTTTAGTGCTTTTTACTAATACAGATATTTTTATTTCAGATGTTGATATAACTTGTATATTTATATTTTGTTTAGCAAGTGCTTGAAACATTCTAAATGTTACCCCTGGCGTAGTTACCATGCCAACACCAATAATTGACACTTTAGATACATTTCTGTCACAAATAAATTTTTTAAAAATAATGTTTTTGTTTTTATTTATAATTTTTTTTGTTTTGGCTAAATCGTAAGATTTTATAGTAAAAGTTAGATCTGTTTCTTTTCCATTTGAGGAAATATTTTGGACAACCATATCGACATTAATAGAATTTTCAGAAAGTGGTTTAAATATTGATGCTGCAATACCAGGTCTATCTTTAACCCCTAAGAGAGTAACTTTTGCATCATTATCAGTAGATGAAATGCCTGTAATAATTTTATTATTAATAATATTTTTCCTTTTAGTTATTAATGTGCCTGATTTGTTTATAAATGATGACTTTACCTCAATGTTGATCCTATTTAATCTTGCGTCCTGTATTGAATCTGGTTGCATTACTTTTGATCCTAATGAGGCCATTTCTAACATTTCCTCGTAAGATATATTTTTAATTTTTTTTGCAGAATTTAGTTTATTCGGATCAGTTGTATATACTCCCTCGACATCTGTATATATAACACATCGATCGGCTTTAAAAAACTTTGCAACCATTATCGCGCTTGAATCTGAGCCACCTCTGCCAATGGTTGTAATATTTAAATTTTCATCCACTCCCTGAAATCCAGCAATAATGGGAATTCCTCCAGACTTTAAAAATTTTAAGATTTTATTCTTATTAATGTGTTTAATTCTTGAATATTTATGCTTTCCCTCAGTTAAAATTGGTATTTGCCAAGCCATCCAAGATCTAGAATTCAGGCCATTTGCCACTAGATGACCGGCTAGCAACGAACAGGAAATCTGCTCACCAGCGGAAACAAGAGTATCATATTCATTATCTGGAAAATTTTCAGAGATTTTTTTTGACATATTTATCAAATTATTAGTAGTACCACTCATTGCAGACGACAAAACAATTACTCTATATTTTTTTGAGTAAGATTTAATTATTTTAGATACTTTTTTAATGTACCGCCAAATTTTAATACAATAATTTTCATTGGTAGTTTTATTTACAAGCTTTATAATATTGATAAAATACATCTTATTTATAATGTCAATAAAGAATGAGCAATAATACTATAAACAAGGAAGAAGTCGAAAAATTTGACAAAATTGCTGAAGAATGGTGGAATCCAAATGGAAAATTTAAACCTCTTCACAAATTTAATCCTATTAGAATAGAATATATAAAAAACAATATTATTAAAGATTTTAATATTTCATTAAATCACAAACCGCTAGAAGGAATAAGTATTCTCGATATTGGATGTGGAGGGGGTTTATTATCTGAGCCTTTAGCAAGACTGGGGGCAAAAGTTGTAGGTATTGATGCATCCAAAAAAAATATTGATATTGCAAAACATCATTTAAAAAAAAGTAATTTAAAAATTGAATATCATGATAAATCTCCAGAGAATTTTAGTCATGAAAAAAAATTTGATGTAATTCTCAACATGGAAATTGTTGAACATGTTGAAAATATTCCTAAATTTATAAATCAAAGTACAAAATTTTTAAAAAATAATGGTCTGATGTTTATTGCTACCTTAAACCAAACATTAAAATCTTATGTGTTTGCAATTATAGGAGCTGAATATATTTTAAGATGGCTTCCAATCGGAACTCATGATTGGAATAAATTTGTAAAACCTGAAAATCTAGAAAATATCTGCAATAAAAATTCGCTTAAATTAAAAAGAATAGATGGGGTTAAATTTAATCCACTTTTAAATAAGTGGAAACAATTTTTTTTTAACATTTTTATTATTTTTATAAGCTTTATCTTGTTTAAAGTTAGAATTAGCTAAATTTGGCTTCATCAAAGACTTTTCAATTTTTTTAGAATTGCACTGCTGACAGTTAAGAAGCTTTAGTTTTTTTAATTTATCATATTCCTTCGAGCTAGCAAACCAGCTTTCAAACTCTAACTTACATCTTTTACAATTTAATAAATACTTTATCATTAGAATGACTTAATAATTTTTTATAAGATTTCAATACCTAAGATCTGTAATCAGAATTAATTTCAATATATTCTTTAGATAAATCCATAGTATAGACAGTAAATTTTTTATTTCCAAAAGATAGATCAATTGTTATTTCTATGTTTTCGTTTTTCATATAATCACTTAAAATATTTTCATTATAATTTTTATCTAGCTTGCCATTTTTAAGGATAATGTGGGGCCCCATTAATATTGATAGTTTTTCAAGTTTAACAATTGCACCACTTTTTCCGATTGCCATCGCAATTCTTCCCCAATTTGGATCTTCTCCAAAGATTGCTGTTTTAACTAAAGGCGAGTTGGCTATTGAGAAACAAATATTTTTTGCGTCCCTTTCTGTTTTACTATTAATACAATTGATAGTAATAAATTTTGTCGCTCCTTCTCCATCGCTCGCAACTCTTTTTGCTAGGTTTAACATTACTTGATGAACACATTTGATAAATTGTTTTAGCTTTGGATCCTTCAAACTTTTTATTTCTTTATTGTTGGCTTTGCCTGTTGAAAATATTGAAACCATATCATTTGTGCTAGTGTCACCATCACATGTTATTGCATTAAAAGTAGTCTTAATATTTAAATTAAGTATCTGTTTCAAAATTGATGAAGAAATGTTGGCATCAGTAAAAATAAATCCTAAGGTTGTTGCCATATCTGGAAAGATCATTCCAGAGCCTTTTGCAATACCATATATTTTTACATTAGAACCACCTATTTTGCATTCCGCCATTGATAATTTTGGTTTAGTATCTGTTGTCATAATTCCAAGAGCTGCTTTAATCCAAATTAGTTTATTTTGATTGTATTTTATTTTATCAACTAAGTTTTTAGTGTTACTTAAAATTATATTTTCAGGAAATTTTTCTCCTATAGTGCCTGTACAAGCAAATAATAATTGGTTTGGTTTAATTTCTCTTGGTTTATCCTCGTCTGCAATTTGCTTTGATGTTAACAATTTTGATAAATTTATTGAGATTTTTTTAAGAGAATTATAGCCATCATTTCCTGTTAAAGCATTTGCGTTTCTTGTATTAATTAAAATGCCATAAATTTTTTTATCTTTTATTTTTTTATTCCATTTTATATTTTCAGAGACTAAACTAGATTGTGTATATACATTTGCATAACTTGCACCATCTCTAAAATAGAATAAAACTAAATCATCTCTTTTTTTATCATAAAGACCACAGCTAACTGTTGAGATAGATACTCCATCAATATGTTCTAGATCTTGAAAATGTCCTATTTTAGAGTCCTTATGTTTCTTATCAAAAAAGTTGTTTATACCAAAATCCATGCTATTTAATTTTTTAAATATATAACTATATTATTTATAATTATTAAAACATCAAAAATATGCTTAATCCTTTAAACATTATCAGTAAATTTATAAAAAGTGGTAATCAAAAAGAATTAGATAGAATTCATAAAGTTGTAAGAAAAATTAATCTTGAAGAAAGTAACATTAAGGAATTAGAGGATAAGGACTTTCCTTTAAAAACAAATGAGTTTATCTCCAGATTGAAAAATGGAGAAAAATTAAACGATATTTTACCTGAGGCATTTGCGTTAGTAAGAGAAGCTTCAAAAAGAATTAACAATGAGAGACACTTCGATGTTCAGCTAATTGGTGGTATCGCGTTACATGAGAATAAGATCGCTGAGATGAAAACAGGCGAAGGCAAAACACTTACAATTGTTCTTGCTGCATACCTTAACGCATTAGAAAAAAAGGGCGTTCATATAGTTACTGTAAATGATTACCTAGCAAAAAGAGATAGTATAAATATGGGCAAAATATACGATTTTTTGGGTTTGAGTTGTGGATTTATTAACTCAGACCAATCTGATGAAGAACGTAAAGAAAATTATAATAAAGATATAACTTATGCCACTAATAGTGAATTGGGTTTTGATTTTTTAAGAGATAACATGAAATATTCAAAAAATGAAATGGTTTTGAGGAAACATAATTTTGCAATAGTTGATGAGATTGACTCTTGTTTAATAGATGAAGCAAGAACTCCTTTGGTTATTTCTGGGGCAGCAGAAGATAAAACTATGCAATATATTGCTGTAGATAAATTAATTAAAAATTTGAAAAAAACAGACTTTGACTTAGATGAAAAAGAAAAAAATATTCTCTTAACAAATGAAGGAATAGATAATGTTGAAAAAATATTTTCTAATGCTGGTATTTTAAAAAATAACAATTTTTACGACCCAGAAAATCTACATTTGGTTCATCATGTAAACCAAGCATTAAGGGCAAATTATTTATTTGAGAATGGAAGAGATTACATAGTTAAAGATAATGAAATAATTATAATTGATGAACAAACAGGCAGACAATTGCCTGGTAGAAGATTTGGCGATGGACTCCATCAGAGTTTAGAGGCAAAAGAAAAAATAGACGTCAAAGCTGAAAATCAAACACTGGCATCAATAACCTATCAAAATTTTTTTAAATTATATGATAAATTAGCAGGTTGTACAGGAACAGCGCAGACAGAATCTGCAGAATTTTTTGAAATTTATAACTTGCCAGTTTTACAAATACCAACGAACAAAGATATGATAAGAAATGATCTTAATGACCAAATCTTTAGAACAAGTTTAGAAAAAGATAACGCAATTATAAAAAAAATAAAAGAATGTAATGAAATTGGACAACCACTCTTGGTTTTTACATCTAGTATTAATAAGTCTGAACATTACTCGAATTTGTTAGAAAAAGAAAAAATAAAACATATTGTTTTAAATGCTAAAAATCATGAGAAGGAAGCAGAAATTATTGCAAATGCAGGAAAAATTAATTCTGTAATTATTACGACAAGTATATCAGGAAGAGGTGTTGACATTAAGTTGGGTGGACAAAATCAATCAGAAAAAGAAAAAGTAAAAAAAAGTGGAGGTTTATTTGTCATTGGAACCGAAAGAATGGAAAGTAGGAGGGTTGATAATCAAGCAAGAGGAAGATCGGGAAGACAAGGAGATGAAGGTAGTTCAATATTTTTTGTAAGTTTAGATGATGATTTGATGAGATTATTTGGCTCAGAAACCATGAATTCAATGCTAGAAAAGCTTGGTCTTAAAGATGGTGAGAGTATTGATCATCCTTGGATAAATAAAGCAATTGAAAGAGCGCAACAAAAAGTTGAAGCAAGAAACTTTGATATAAGAAAAAC
>LULK01000942.1_pt1 | contig 10360 bp, 10 predicted proteins | sample 728181 | NCBI WGS metagenome assembly LULK01 (sample SAMN03860291, study PRJNA289734) | marine metagenome | biome: seawater column; feature: ocean; material: water; isolation source: Red Sea water column Station 169 - depth 10m | place: Saudi Arabia: Red Sea | collected 2011-10-15 | depth 10 m | reverse complement strand
TGGACAACAATATCCTCTACTAGATGACTGTATTCTTTTAAGAGTATAATAAAATCTTCATGAGCATCCCTCTCATGAAGGAACATTGGTAGATCAATTGATGCTGCAAGTTCAAGATGTTTTGTAAAACAATTTATTTGATCATTTTTACTTGAATAATTTCTTTTATAATCAAGTCCACACTCTCCAATAGCTTTAACATAGTCGTGTTCGCATAGCTCGAGCATTTTATTTATATGACTATCTTTAAAATCCTTTGCATTATGTGGATGAAAACCAACTGTCGTGTATAAAAGGTCTGGCTCTCGATCAATCAGTTCTTTTGCTTGATAAGTGTCGTCAATATGCGATGAAGTGATAATTATTTTACGAATATTATTTTCTTTCGATCTAGTAATAACTTCATTAAAATTTTTTGAAAGCTGGCTATCAAGAAGGTTTGCGCCAATATCAAATAAAGGCGTAACAGAATTAGCCATCTAGTTGTTTTAAGACCGATTCAACTGTCTCGCCAATCACTGAAGGATTTTTAGCGATTGTTATTCCTGCCGCTTTAAGAATTTCTACTTTCTCAGCCGCCGATTCACCCCCGGCACTTACAATAGCGCCTGCATGTCCCATCCTTTTACCTTTGGGTGCTGTAAGACCTGCTATGTAAGCAATTACAGGTTTCGATACATTCTTTTTAGCGTATTCAGCTGCCTCTGCCTCTTGAGGACCACCTATTTCACCGATCATCAGTATAACTCTAGTCTCATCATCATCTTCAAATTTAGCTAGATGATCTCTAAACGCACTTCCGTTGATTGGGTCGCCACCAATACCTACACTTGTAGATATACCAATTCCTAAATCTTTCATTTGTTGAGCTGCTTCATAACCAAGTGTACCTGAGCGCACAATTTGGTCCAACCATTGTCATTCTATCTTCAGCTTTATACCTTCTCATATATCTTTTTACTTTAATCATGTCATGAGCAGGGATTCCATCTGTTATTGCAACGAGAGTTTTAATTCCAGCGTCTGCAGCTTCCATTGCAGAATCAGCAGCAAATGCTGGCGGCACAAATAGAATACTTGCATCGGCTCCAGTCTCTCTGACAGCGTCCTTTACTGTGTTGAAAACTGGACGATCTAAATGTGTTTGGCCACCTTTGCCAGGTGTGACTCCGCCAACGACATTTGTTCCGTACTCAATCATTTCCTCTGCATGAAAAGTACCTATCTTGCCGGTAAATCCTTGAATAATTATTTTAGATTCTTTAGTGATTAGTATTGCCATGGAAATTTATGCTCCAAGCTCTTTTAGTGCTTTTACAGCTTTATTTGCTGCATCTTCCAGAGTGAAGGCTTCTGTATAGGTAATTTTACTGTCTTTAAGTATTTTTATACCTTCATCAACATTTGTGCCAGCCAACCTGATCACCAATGGTTGATTAATTGTTATTTGATTAAGTGCATCAACAATTCCTTGCGCTACCCAATCACATCTATTTATTCCAGCAAAGATATTTATTAAAATTACTTTTACTTTGGGGTCACCTGAAATCAGCTTAAAGGCTTTAACAAACTTTTCAGGAGTCGCCCCTCCGCCTACATCAAGGAAATTTGCAGGTTGTCTGCCAGCTAGCTGAATCATATCCATCGAAGCCATAGCTAGACCGGCCCCGTTTATTATGTTGCCAATGTCGCCATCAAGTGGAATATAGTTAAGACCTCGATCTGCAGCATAAGTTTCTTTTGGATCTTCTTGAGATTTATCTCTAAGTTCAGCCAGTTCAGGATTTCTGTATAATGCATTGTCATCAAATGACATCTTGCAGTCTAAGGCAAGTACATGATCGTCACCAGTTAGTACTAAAGGATTTATCTCAACCATAGTAGCGTCAGATGTGCTGAAAGCTTTATACGCACCCAAGATAGCTTGAGCACATCTATTAATCGCTTTCGATTCCAAACCTAGTGCAAAAGCAATCTCCCTTGCTTGATAGGCTTGCATTCCCACTGCAGCTTCAATCCTTGTCTTAATGAGTGATTCAGGCTTTTCTTCTGCGATCTCTTGTTTGGTGGGTTACAAGAGTCTTTCCAAGTAGTTTATTAGCTGCATCAGATACTTCTTGTTCTGATTTACAAACAATTATACCGCCGGCTTTCCCTCTAGCTCCGGAGTGTATTTGTGCTTTGACTACCCATAGATCTCCTCCAAGTTCAGTCGCCCTATCTTTTGCATTCTCTGGGCTATATGCAACTCCACCTTTAGGTATTGATACCCCAAATCTAGATAGTATTTCTTTTGCTTGATACTCGTGAATATTCATTATTTTTTAGATTGTATAAGGTTGTTTATATTGACAATATTTTCTGCCATACGCTCAGATGCGGCATCGATCATTCTACCATCCAATTGAGCTGCTCCTTTTCCCTCAGCAGCAGCTTTTGCAAGTTCTTCAATAATTCTTTTTGCTTTATCAACTTCAGCTTGAGGTGGTGAGAATACATCATTCGCATGTTCGATTTGTGATGGATGAATTGCCCACTTACCCTCTATTCCAATTGCAGCTCCTCGTTTTGCAGCTTTGATATATCCTTCGGGGTCTTTTATATCTCCGAATGGACCATCTATTGGTCTAAGACCGTAAGCTCGACATGTTGCAACTAACTTTGATAATCCATGATGCCATTGGTCACCTGGATAATCTGGATTCAAACCACCGATGACAACTGTTCTCGCTCTCAGGCTAGCTGCATAATCGGCTACACCAAAGTGGAGCGCCTCAAGTCTATCAGATGATTGAGCAATATCTTCAATATTTACCATACCAAGTGCACTTTCTATTAGACACTCAAGGCCAACTCTATTATTTAACTCTCTTTCTTGTTCGATTTGGGTGACCATACAATCAACCATATAGACATCATCTCTGACTCCAACCTTCGGTATTAGAAGTGTATCAATAAATTCACCCGCTTGAATCATCAACTCAACTACATCTCGATACATGTAATGCGTATCCAGGCCATTAATTCGAACAGAAATAGTTTTACCGTGACCTCGCCAATCTAAATCCTTGAGAGCGTTTATTACATTTTCCCTAGCAGTTACTTTATCGTTAGGAGATACGGCATCCTCTAAGTCTAGAAAAATATAATCAGCGTCTGAATTCAGAGCTTTTTCAAACATTTTTGGTGAGGAACCAGGTACGGCCAATTCGCTTCTTTGTAATCTTGTTTTTGCGCTTTTATATGATGTGTGACTCATAATCTATTATAATTTGACTTGATATACCCCTATATATTCGCTATAACTCGATAAGTTTTGAGGAAGTATATATGATAATTTTAAAATATGCAAAATACATGGATGTAGAGAGATGACCAAATATGCTCTAGAAATTGAACAACTTAACAAAACTTATAGGAATGGTGTAAAGGCCCTTAAAGACATAAATCTCAATGTCGAGGACGGAGATTTATTTGCATTCCTTGGCCCAAATGGGGCTGGTAAGTCTACAGTTATCGGAATTATTACAACACTTGTCAACATCACATCAGGTACAGTAAAAGTATATGGAAAAGACATTCGTCAATTTCCTGAAGCAACAAAAAAAATGATTGGGGTTGTCCCACAAGAGTATAATCTTAATCAGTTTATTCCAATTCAAGAGACAATGATTAATATTGGTGGATATTTCGGTTTAACAAAAAAACAATCTATGAATAAAACTCAAGAGCTTTTTGAAGACCTTGGTATATGGCATAAGAGAGAATGTACACCGAGAGAATTATCTGGTGGAATGAAAAGAAGACTTCTGATAGCCAGAGCTTTAATACATAGTCCCAAACTTCTAATTCTAGATGAGCCTACTGCAGGAGTTGATACGGAACTGAGACTTACAATGTGGGACTTTTTCAAAAAAATAAATAATGATGGTGTCACAATTATATTAACAACTCATTATCTAGAAGAGGCAGAGCGTTTATGTAAAAATTTATCAATCGTTCATAAAGGAGAAATTGTTCAGAACTCACCAATGAGAGATATAATCGCTTCAAAGAGAAAGCATACTTATATCATAAGAACAGATTCAACTATTAATGATATAAATGCATTTGGTGACAATATTATAAGTATAGATAATAATTCATATGAATTGACTGTAGATAATAAAGTTTCAATTTCGGAAATAATTAATTCATTTAATAACAACAAAATAAATGTAATTGAAATACTAAGTAAACGAAATAAACTAGAGGAACTATTTATGGAGCTTACTCAAGAATGATAAAACAGCTATACATAACACAACTGACAACGATCTTCAGAAAAGAATTCTTTCGATGGTCACGTATTTGGATACAGACTATTTTACCATCAGTAATTACAATTTTTTTATACATAACTATTTTTGGGAATTTCATTGGATCACGTTTGGGGGATATCAGTGGGCTGCCTTATATACAATTCATACTGCCAGGTTTAATCATAATGCCTATCATTTCAAATTCATACATGAACGTCGTTGGTTCTTTTTATAGTGGTAGGTTTCAAAAAAGTGTTGAGGAATTATTTGTATCCCCACTATCAAGTCACGTAATTTTGATCGGGTATGTATTGGGTGGTGTATCAAGAGCTTTTGTAGTTGGCTTCGCGGTATATCTAGTCTCACTAAGTTTCACAAGTATACCTATACATAATGTATATCTTGCTATTTTTCTAACACTTCTTGTTAGTTTTTTATTTTCCATCCTTGGATTTATTAATGCTGTTTATGCAAAAAGTTTTGATGATATAAATATTATTCCAACGTTTGTTTTAACTCCGCTTACATATCTAGGTGGAACCTTCTACTCAATATATAACCTTCCTGAAGCTTGGCAAACAGTATCGTTGTTTAATCCTATAGCTTATATGGTAAGCGCATTTAGGTATGCATTTATTGGTATAGAAGAAATGAATACATTTAATGCGATAGTAATGATGTTCATATTAATATTTTTCATGTATTCTTTAGCTATATACCTTTTAAATAGAGGTATTGGAGTAAAAAACTAACTCTCACGAGGTTGGGAAAGTCAGTGAATACATAATCTGACACTGCCCCCGCAACGGTGAACAACAGTCCGAATGCCAACGAGGTGAGACCTACTTTAGCGGTGGTGCTATGAAAGAAATCTTGATCATATAGTCATATAAACTTTTACTTAAACGCTTTACTGTTTTTTAGCAGATGCATTGTCGTATCTTATTTAAGTAATAATGACCTATTCAAAATATGAAGTACGTTGTGCATTTATATTCCATGCGCTTTGGGTAATGAATATATAGCTTTAGGATGACGCTGTTGCCCTAATTTTTTAATCTAGATGAGGATATATTATGAACTTTAGAAAAATTATTTTATTAAACGTCCTATTTACATTTTTCAGTCTCACACAGGCAAGTGAAACATTAAACCCAATTGTAGTAGGCAATTCAATCTCACCAATAGATATCCATACTTCGCCTGCATCTATGGAAGTGTTCACTAGCTCAGATATCGAAACGAGAGGCTTCGCTGACATGCAAGAATTATTGAGCTCTATAAGCTCTATAAATATAACTTCTAACGGAGGAATTGGACAATTAACATCTATTTTTACAAGAGGTACTGAGAGTAATCATACAAAGATTATACTTGATGGTGTTGAGCTAAATCCAGGTACACTTGCTCTAGCACCAATACAAAACATTTCAATTGACTCCATTGACAGGATAGAAATTATAAAAGGATCATCATCAGCGCTTCATGGAGCTAGAACTATTGGTGGTATTATCAACATAAAGACTAAAGAGAATTCAAATTCAATAAAAATATCGACTGGATCATGGTCGACCAATACTACATCGTTGAGTCAAAATTATAATCTAAATGGATTCAAGATGAATATTAATGCTAACAGAAAAGAATCTAAATCTAAGACTGCGGGTCGTTATTCTAGTAAAAGGCATGCATATAATACAGACAACATAAGTATCGGTTTGACCAAGGAGATAAATGATTATTTTTTTTCTACAAAGCTATACAACTCGAATGGAAATACTCAATACGACAGCTTTGGTACTAATGAGAATCAGGATCATGATGATTACTTTTACAACTTTGACCTTAAGAAATTTATTAATGAAGACATTTTTGAAATAAAAATTATAGGTTCTCAAAATAGGATTATCCAAAAAAAAGTAGGTTCAAGCGACTTCACCGATACTCTCAGGGATATTTATGATCTTTCCTACACGAATGTAGGGAGTAATGTTGTACAAAAAATTGGACTTATTTATACAAAAGAGCATATGAGTGAACTTGTATATGGTGGAACAGCCTATGAAAGTCGATTCACTGCACAACACAATAATAAAGAATATTTTTATCAGAATGAAATGTCATATCCATCATATCGATTGAACTTCGGGGCAAGACATACAGATCACTCACAAGCTGGACATTTTACTTCTGGGAACTTTGGAGTATCTTTACTTTCAGATAATAATGTATATTCATTTAATATTACCCAATCCTATAGACCGGCGGATGCAACAGACCTTTATGCGACTGATGGATCTGGTGATGCAACACATAAACCTGAAGAGTCGTTTTCTTATGAATTTGGAGTCAAAAGATATGTAAATGAGAATACATTTATCAGAGGAACGGCTTTTAAAACGAGATTGAAAAATCTAATTGAGGCGGACATTAATTCCCAGATATATCTATCTGATGCATTGATAACGGGTTTAGAAATGAGAGTACAATCAAACGTACGTCCTTTCATATATGACGTCGGTTACACATATATGAATCCAGAAGATACAAAAAATAATCAACCCTTAACAAAACGAAGTAAACATAAACTGAATGCAGATGTAATTTATAATTTTAAACCAAATAGTTCTCTAAGATTTAATATTTTAGCTGAAGGTACTAGAAAAGCGTCAGCATTTGCAGATATAAATTTAGGCTCATATTATATAGCCAATGTAAACTATAGGACACGACTTGATACAGGTACAATCTCTTTAAGCATGAAGAATATTTTCGATAGACCTTACAGGACAGCTCACGGATATCATACTCTAGATAGATCACTCTTTGTTACATATACGTTAGATTATTGATAGAATGGCATCTAAATGAATAGAACTATCTTTACTGAATTATCGATATTCTTACTTCTCATTGTAAGTAAATTATCAAGTACTTTCATAAACATATCGCCTTTCTTAGCAGTGATTATAATCGGATCGTATTTTATTCATAACAAGTATAGATTATTGTTGATGGTCTTTGCCGCACAACTTTTCTCTGATTTAGTCTATGGCTTACATGTATCTAATTTATCAATCTATCTGTCTTACTTCATTATAGTTTTAGTTATCTATAGGAACGAAGTAATATACTCACTAACCAAAAGTATGTTGCACGGGCTACAAGCTAACATAATATTTTTTATTGTCACAAACTTCGGTCACTATCTAGCATATAATAGTGTGTATACCATTAGTCTTATAGCTGAGACTTACAGTCGAGGATTATTGTTCGGTATTAATCTACTACTCTCAACGATTGTTTTTATCACAATCTTCCATGCCTTACTAGCTGTCAGCAGAAAACAGCTAGTAAAGTCAAGGAGTACGAGGGGAGAGCCTAGAACTTGAGTTGACCACCGGTTTTATATTCAGTAACACGTGTCTCAAAGAAATTTTTCTCTTTATTTAAGTCCATCATTTCAGACATCCATTCGAAAGGATTTGTTGCGCCTGGATATTGATGAGGCAGCCCAATACTCTCAAACCTTCTGTTTGCAATGAACTTGATATATTCCTCAAACTTTTGAGCGTCCATCCCTAACATAGGTTTTGGCATAGTATCTCGACCGTATTGAGTCTCCAGCTCAACTCCTTTGGTGATCAGATTAATCATTTCTTGTTGAAACTCCTCAGTCCATAAGGTTGGATTTTCGTTTTTGATCTGATTAATTACATCAATTCCAAAGTTCATATGCATAGACTCGTCTCTTAAAATATATTGAAACTGTTGCGACACACCTGTTAATTTATTTCTCCTTCCAAGCGACAAGATCTGTGTGAATCCTACATAGAAGAAGATGCCTTCGAAGACGACATAAAAAGCAATTAAGTCTCTTAAGAGTCTCTGATTGTCTTTATGTGTCCCTGTCTTAAATGTAGGGTCACCAAGACTCTGAGTAAATGGAAGAGCCCACTCTGCTTTAGTTGCAACTGCTGGAAGCTCTCGATACATATTAAATATCCTTGCTTCATCTAATCCTAGTGATTGAACACAGTATTGATACGCGTGCGTATGTATTGCCTCTTCGAATGCTTGTCTCAATAAATATTGTCTACACTCAGGATTAGTTATGTGTTTGTAAACTGCCAAGACTAGATTATTTGCAACCAAAGAGTCAGCTGTTGAGAAGAATCCAAGGTTTCTCTCAACCATTTCTCTTTCTTCTGGTCTAAGCGCTTGAGGATCGTTCCAGCATTTGATGTCATCATGCATAGGTATCTCTTCAGGCATCCAGTGATTCGCTGAGCCATCTAAATATTTTTGCCATGCCCACTTATACTTAAAGGGTACGAGTTGATTTAAGTCAGCTCGACAATTAATAATAGCCTTATCATCAACTTGTATTCGCTTAGCACCATGTTCGATGTTTTCCATTCCTGTTGAACCAACGCCAGTTGATTTAGGCTCAGGCATATGGTCAACATTTGAATCAGCTGTGTGGTCATTACTGATTGATTCTATATTTTGTGCTTCATGCACTTTTTTCTCTGGCACTATGTCTGGTTTACTTAGTGCGTCATTTATTGGGTCGTCCCAGTTATACATAATTATCTCCTTTTAATTTTTCTCAGCTTCTCTTAAAGCTTCAATTCTTTCGTTTTCATATTGTTTAAGTTTCATAATCACCAATATAGTCGCAGCGACTGCAATTAAATAGATTACAAAATCTGGTATATATATATTCATTATTGGCATGCCTCACAATCTGGATCATCTATTAGACACTGTTTAACTTCATCATCATTTGACTTAACAGCATTTAAGTTTGAGCCGCTAGTATCTGACGTGCTTTTCTCTACGTGAGTTGCACCCAACGAGCGTAGGTAATATGTAGTTTTAAGCCCTCTTATCCAAGCGAGCTTATATGCGCTATCAAGTTTTTTACCATCAGAATCAGGTATATATAAATTTAGTGATTGTGATTGATCGATCCACTTTTGTCTTCGAGCGGCTGCTTCAACCAACCATCTAGTATCTATCTCAAAGCATGTTGAATAGATAGCTTTTAAATCGTCTGGAACTCTGTTGATAGGTTGTAGTTGTCCATCAAAATATTTCAGATCTTTTATCATAACTTCATCCCATAAATCACGTGATTTCAAATCATTAATTAAGTAAGGATTGATCACAGTAAATTCTCCCGATAGATTAGATTTAACATATAAGTTTTGATAAGTTGGCTCTATCGATTGTGAGACACCACAAATATTTGAGATAGTTGCAGTAGGAGCTATGGCAAGTGTATTAGAATTTCTCATACCATTGGCTTTTATTTTGTCTCTTAGTTCATCCCATTTAAGACTTTCATCTAAATTAACATCTAAATATTTACCACGAATCTTCTTAAGTTTCTTAAGACTATCTATCGGCAGTATTCCCTGGCTCCATAATGAACCATCAAATGATTCATATGCACCTCGCTCTTTTGCAAGTTCCATTGATGCTTCGATTGCAAAGTAACTAACGTACTCCATACTCTTATCAGCAAAATCAACTGCCTCTTCGGATTCATATGGAACACGAATTTTATATAGAGCATCCTGGAATCCCATAATGCCCATGCCAACTGGTCGATGCTTTAGGTTTGAGTTTTTTGCTTTATCAACACTGTAATAATTATATTCAATAACATTATCAAGCATTCTCATTGCAGTAGAGATTGTTGTCTTTAATTTTTTAGTATTTATTTTTCCATCGTCAGTGATGTGAGCGGCTAAATTAACAGAGCCTAAATTGCATACTGCTATTTCGTCTTTAGATGTATTGAGTGTTATCTCAGTACACAGATTAGAGGAATGAACTACGCCTTTGTGCTGTTGTGGCGATCTAATATTGCATGGGTCTTTGAATGTAATCCATGGGTGCCCTGTCTCAAAGAGCATGCTCAAGATTTTTCTCCATATATCTACTGCATTAACAGTTTTAAAGTTTTTTATGCCACCAGTTTTAGCTAAATCTTCATATTCGGTATATTTTTCCTCAAATTCTAGTCCGTACAAATCATGTAAATCAGG